>Ga0116231_10000754_pt1 | contig 60642 bp, 55 predicted proteins | sample S1TSphgellanicum_2_FD_89695 | JGI IMG/M metagenome (GOLD analysis project Ga0116231, IMG submission 89695) | Host-associated microbial communities from peat moss isolated from Minnesota, USA - S1T2_Fd - Sphagnum magellanicum MG | ecosystem: Host-associated > Plants > Peat moss > Unclassified...
AAATCTACGGACGTAAACTGACATGTATCGACCTGACCCCAGTGCCGTGTATCGACCTGACCCCAGTGCCCAAGGCGGCCAGCGTCAACGCAAACCATCCCATATCAGCTTGACCCCGACTACGATCATCAGACCGTAGATCAAGCGGTAGAAGCGCGCCGTATCGATCCGCCGCACCACCCACACGCCTACCCAGGTGCTGCCCAGCGCCACCGGTACGAGCCACGCCGAATGGATCAGGTTGGCGCGGGAGAACTGCCCCAGCGCCGCATAGGCCGGCACCTTGATCCAGTTCATGTAGGCGAAGGCGATGGCCGTGGTGCCGACCAGCACATCGCGCTCCAGCTTCCTGGGCAACACCCACATCTGGAACGGTGGCGCCCCGGCATGGGCGATGTGGCTCACGAAGCCGGAGAAGGTGCCGAACGTGAGCCCAACCCAGCTGGGCGAGTCCGACGGCAATGCGGTGCGCCCGCCGCGCTCGGCCCAGAGCCGCTGCAGGCCGAACACCAGCGCTACCACGCCCACCGCCAGCAACACCGACTGTTCGCTGACGAACCGGGAGAACAGGTAGCCCAGGCCCACGCCGATGGTCATGCCCGGAACCATCACGCGGAGCACCCAGGCATCCCAGTGACGACGAAAGGACCACACGCCCACCATGTCCTGGACGATCAGGATGGGGAGCAGGACGGCGGCGCTTTCCACCGGCGGGTTGGCGAGCACCATGATGGGCATCGCCAAACCGCCCAGCCCGGCAAAGCCACCCTTGGCCAGGCCCGAGATGATCACCGCTACCAAGGCGCAGATCACGCCCGCCCAGCTATCCAACATGCCGACGACACCTTCCTGGCGATACCCGAATCGGACTATCGGGAGCATACCGAGCCATCGCCAGCGGACATGAAGCCGGGATAGGCGCCTGCGCGAACCGCCGGCGGCGGCTCGATCAGGCGACGGATACGCGCTTGCGCGCCGGCCGCCGGGCCTTGGACTGCACGGCGTGCGCGGCGATGATGGCGCCGACCAGGCCCGGGAAGCGGGTGTCGATCTCGGCGCAGCGCGAGACGCTCTGCAACTCCACGCCCTGGCGCTGGCTGCGGATCAGGCCGGCATCGCGCAGGATCTTGAAGTGCTGCGACAGCGTGGACTTGGGGATGGGCTTCTCGCTGACGTTGAGGAAAGTGGAGCAGGTGTGCGTGGCGCTGGACGCGGCGATGCGGGCGAAGATGTGCACGCGCACCGGGTCGGACAGCGCGTGCAGGATGCCCTCGACGGTGATGTCCTTGACGGCGGGATGCGATAGCGGCCTCATGGGAGGCGAGTGTAACGCCGCTTGACCGATAGTTCTATAGTTCGTATATTTTGAACTATTGAACTTTTGCCGCCGCGGCGCCGGCGCCCGCCCTCGGGCGGGCAGGCCGGCCGCCGCGCACCACGATCATCACCATCGAAAGGGAAGACACCATGAGCAAACTAACGGGCAAGGTCGCCGTCGTCACCGGCGCATCCAAGGGTATCGGCGCGGCCATCGCGCAGGCGCTGGCGGCCGAGGGCGCCGCCGTCGTGGTCAACTACGCTACGGACAAGGCAGGCGCCGAGGCGGTCGTCGCCCAGATCGCCAGGAAGGGCGGCAAGGCCGTCGCCACCGGCGGCGACGTCTCCCAGGCCTCCGGGGCCAAGGGCATCATCGATGCCGCCATCCGCCACTACGGCCGGCTCGACATCCTCGTCAACAACTCCGGGGTCTACGAATTCGCGCCGCTCCAGGAGATCACCGAGGCGCATTTCCACCGCCAGTTCAACATCAATGTGCTGGGCCTGCTGCTGACCACGCAGGCGGCGGCGGCGCACCTCACCGAGGGTGCCAGCATCATCAACATCGGCTCGGTGGTCAGCCGCATCACGCCCCCGGCCAGTGCGGTGTACTCGGCCACCAAGGGCGCGGTCGACGCCATCACCGGCGTGCTGGCCAAGGAACTGGGCCCCCGGCACATCCGCGTCAACAGCATCAACCCCGGCATGGTCGAGACCGAAGGCGCCAAGACGGCCGGCTTCATCGGTTCGGACTTCGAGAAGGCTACCATCGCGCAGGCGCCGCTGGGCCGCACCGGGCAGCCGGGCGACATCGCGGATATCGCGGTGTTCCTGGCGTCCGATGATTCGCGCTGGCTTACCGGGGAGCGGTTGATCGCTTCGGGTGGGTTGCGCTGAGGGATTGTTCAGGGTGAGGACGGTCTACCGGGGCTTGCACCCTCATCCCCCTCCCTTCTCCCGCGCGCTGCGCGGGAGAAGGGAGGTTCCTTCGCAAGAAATACGCTAGCGGTGAGCGCTTAGCGCCCCAGGGCGCTGGCCAGCTTGCCGCGCTGCAGGTAGATGACGGCGGCGATCAGCGCGCCGATGACTACGGTGTGGATCCAGTCCTCGTGCAGCGTGGTTACCTGCGCGATGCAGGCGCCGATGTCCACCGCCAGCAGCAGCAGGGCACCGAACACCGACACGGCCGGGGTGAGCAGCGCGATGCTGCCGCCGACCTCCAGTGCGCCGGTCAGGTAGCGGAACCACTGGCCCAGGCCGATCTTGCCGAACTCCTCCACCAGCATCGGGGCGCCGATGAGCTTCATCACGCCGGCAGACAGGAAGATGGCGGCGACGAGCACCCGCAGCACCCAGATGGCGATGGCGGTCGTCTTCGAGGCGGGCAGCGTTACGGCATTCATAGGACGTTTCCCTTCGCGAACTTGACGGTTCCCGGGATGGTAGCGCGCGGCTGCGGTTTGGCTATCACTTCAACGGTGGATGGCTGCGTGGCCAAGGGCCGCCAGCGTGGATTTCACCCAGGCGCGGGCCGGCGCGCTGACGGCCCGGAGGCCACCAAAGCACAACGGCCCCTCGCGGGGCCGCTGGCTCGGAGCCGGGCTTTCGCTCGACGGGTTCCGTCGGCTCAGTTGGACGACACCTGCCGGTTCGAGATCACGACCTCCACGCGGCGGTTCTCCTGGCGGCCGGTCGACGAGCTGTTGTCGCCGATCGGGTCGCTCATGCCCTTGCCCACGGCGGTCAGGCGCGAGGCATCGACGCCCTGCGAGACCAGGTAGCCCTTTATCGCGTCGGCGCGCCGCTGCGACAGGCCGAGGTTGTAGTCGGTGCCACCCACATTGTCCGTGTAGCCCTCGATCGACGCCGTGCGCTCCGGGTGTTTCTCGAGGAACTCGGCGAGCTTGCCCAGGTGGCGGTTGCCCCCGGTGTTGAGGTCCGCCGTGCCGAAGGCGAATAGCAGGTCGCCGAGCGTGACGACCATGCCGCGGTCGGTCATCCTGGCGTTGAGCTCATCGACCTGCTGCTGCAACTGCTGGGCAGTGTTTTGCGCATCGGCCGTGGCGCTGCGCGCCGCATCGGCGGCCTGGCGCTGGTCGCCCGCATCGGCCTGCGCATCGGCCGCCCGCTCGTTGGCGCTGTTGGCTGCCATGCGCGCCGCATCGGCCTGGACGCGCGCGCTGTCGGCGGCCTGGCGCTGGTCGCTGGCGTCGGCACGGGCCTCGGCGGCGCGCAGGTTGGCCGAATCGGCCTCGCGCGTGCGCGCGTTGAGCTGCATCTGCGTGCGCGCGTCGGCCAGCACCTTGCGCTGGTCGATCAGGTAGTGATCGCGCGCCTCGGCCTGGGCCACCGAAATCTTGCGATCGGCCATGAACACCCGGTGCGCGCCCTTGGCCGGGTCGGACTCGGGCTGCTCCGCGGCGCTGACCGCCGCCTCGGCTTCCTTCATTGCCAGCGGCGCGCGACCGCCCAGATCCGGGTCGGCCTCCAGCGCGGTCAGGCGGGCGCGCGCCGCGGCGGCGCCATCGGGCTCCATCGGGGCGGTCGCGCAGCCGGCGAGCATGCCCAACAGCGCCGCGGCCACGGCGGCGCCGGTGAAAGTCTTGCGCGGGCTCTTGCGCGGGTCCATCGCGTCGAGCGCATTCATGGCGTCGCTCCGGCGTTGCGTTGCATTTCCCGCGACAGCGTCGCCGTGCTCTGGCGTATCTCGTCGTTGACGGCCTGGTCCTTGTCGGCCTGGCTACGGGCCGCGGCCAACTCGGCATCGACGCGCGCCTCGTGGGCCAGGCGGCTTGCGCTCACCATGTCCTGGGCCGTCACGGCCGCGTTGGCGGCGGCCAGCTTGGTGCGGGCCTCGCTCAGCTCGGGCGAGGCGGCATCGGTGATGCGGGCGCGATCGGCGGTGGCGATGGCCTGGGCGGCCTCGCCCAGCGCCACGGTGGGCGCGGGCGGGTCCGAGGCGCAGGCCGCCAGCAAGGCGCTGGCGGCCATGGCAGTGAAGACCGCGACGCGCGCGGCGGCCGGTGCGGCAAGACCGCGGGATCCGGGTAGGAAATTCATGTGGACGACTCCTGGAAGGGCACTGATCGACGTGGCTACGCTTCCGGAAGCCTTCGACAAGTCGGGGAGTCTGGCCCTGCAAGGATGCGAACACCGTGCGGCGGCGAACATAGAGGGGAGCCGTGCTCGCGCACGCGCTGCACCGATGACCCTGCCAGCGGTAGGCGTGTTGTCTGCCGCTTGCACCGGCGCCGCCCGGGCGGGCAGCGTTCGCCCGTGCTCGATACCTTACGGGTGCGGTTCGCCGGGGGCCGAGTCGCCAGCGTGCGGTCCGGCAGCGCGCGGTTCGGCAGCGTGCCCTTGGGCCGGCGCCTGCGCGTTGAGCATCTTCCAGAGAAAGGTGTACTCGAGCGCGTTCATGAAGGCCACCTGGCGGTTGTCGGCCGCGCCGGCGTGGCCGCCTTCGGTGTTCTCGTAGTACCAGACGTTCTTCACGCCCAGCTCCTCCATCCTGGCCACCATCTTGCGCGCGTGGCCCGGGTGCACGCGATCGTCGCGCGTCGAGGTGGCAAAGAGGACGTCCGGGTAGTGCACGCCCTTGCGCAGGTTCTGGTAGGGCGAGTACTTGCGGATGTAGGACCACTGCTGCGGGTCGTCCGGGTTGCCGTATTCACCCATCCAGGAGGCGCCCGCCAGCAGGTGGTTGTAGCGCCGCATGTCGAGCAGCGGTACCTGGCACACCACGGCGCCGAACAGATCGGGGCGCTGCGTCAACATCACGCCCATCAGCAGTCCGCCGTTGCTGCCACCCATGATGCCCAGCTTGGACGGGCGCGTGATGCCCCGCGCGCTCAGGTCCTGTGCCACCGCGATGAAGTCGTCGTAGGCGTTCTGGCGCTTCTCCTTGAGGGCCGCCTCGTGCCAGCGGGGTCCGAACTCGCCGCCACCGCGGATGTTGGCGAGCACATACACCCCACCCTTTTCGAGCCACGCCTTGCCCACGCCCGCCGAGTAGTACGGGGTCAGCGAGACCTCGAAGCCGCCGTAGCCGTACAGCAGCGTGGGATTGTTGCCGTCGAGCTTCATGCCGCGCGGCTTGACGATGAAATACGGCACCCGGGTGCCGTCGCGCGATACCGCCTCGTACTGGGCGATCTCCAGCCCGGCGGGGTCGAAGAACGCCGGGCGCTGCTTGAGCGCTTCGCGCGCGTCGCTCCCGGCGTGCGCGAGCGACAGCGAATCGGGCGTGAGGAAATCGACGTGGGTCATGAAATAGTCGTCGGACTCCTCGTGGTCGAGCGCCATCACGCCCAGGCTGCCGAAAGCCGGGGCGGCGACCTCGCGTCGGGTCCACTGGCCGGGTGCGTACGCCCATTCGACCAGTCGCCCCTTCACGTTGTCCAGGATGCTCAGCACGACGGTATTGCGCGTGGTGATGTAGGTCTCCAGCGCCGTGCGCTCGGTCGGCGCGAACAGCACGGTGAAGTCGCGCTTGCCGGCCTGGAACGCGGCCAGGTCGGTGGCCAGCAGGCTGCCGGCCTTGTAGACCGCGGCGCCGGTATTCCAGTCCTCGCGCAGTTGCACCAGCAGCTGGGTGCCGAAGAAACCGATCTGCGCATCGTCGGGTACGGCGATGCGCACGAGCTGCCCACCCTCGCGCAGCCAGCTGTTGCTGGTGTAGAAACTGATGCTGCGCTGGACGACCTCGCGGCGCAGGCCCGCGCGCTCGTACACGTAGGCGCCCGCCGCGACGTCGCCGCGCTCGCCCTCGTACACGGTCTGCGCCTGGGCCAGCGGCGTGCCGCGGCGCCACTCCTTGACGATGCGCGGATAGCCGGAATCGGTCAGCGAACCGGGGCCAAAATCCGTACCGACGAAGATCGCGTCGCGGCCGACCCACTGCACGTCGCTCTTGGCCTCGGGCAGGGAAAAGCCGTCCGCAACGAAGGCCATGTTCTGCAGGTCGAACTCGCGCACGACGACGGCGTCGGCGCCGCCGCGCGACAGGTTGAGCAGGCAGCGGTCCCAGTCCGGGTAGCGGCACACCTCGCCCTTCCAGACCCAGTTCTCGCCCTCGGTCCGGGCCAGCGCATCGAGGTCGAGGACCGTCTCCCAGCGCGGCGCGGGGCCGCGGTACTCGGCCAGCGTCGTGCGCCGCCACAGGCCGCGCGGATGCTCGCCGTCGCGCCAGAAGTTGTACAGGTACGCCCCCATCTTGCGCACGTAGGGGATGCGATCCTTCGAGTCGAGGATCGCGCGGATGCGGTCGCGCAGCGGCGCAAAACCCGGATCCTGTTCGATCATCGCCGTGCTCACGGCGTTGTGCGCCGCGACCCATTCGAGCGGCCGCGCGCCGCCGACGTCCTCGAGCCAGAGGTAGGGGTCCTCGGGCGGTGCCGCCACTGTCGCCATCGTCGCCATCGTCGCCGCCAAGAATGCCGCCGTTCCTGCGAGCCATCGCCACATGCCGCCATCCTCGTGATGCGAATACGCGCCCGGTCGGAACCGTGCCAGGGCCGCCGAACTGTACATCAGCATGCGACCGCGCTGGCGCCGACGTATAGTGTGGCCGGCGCCCGGCAAGGCCGCGCCGGATGCCGGGACGCAGTCCATCCCGGTCCGTGCCCATCCATCGAGCAGAAGCTGCAGCAATCGTCCGGCGTGGCAAATATCCTCGCGCAATTCGTTCGCACGCGACCGCGCCTGATCATCGGCATGGCCGCAGGCGTGGCCGTCGGCGCCGTGCTGCCCTGGCACTGGGGGACGGTGACGCGCGTCCTGGTCGGGTGGAACGCGGCGGTCTGGCTCTACCTCGTGCTCGTGGGCTGGCTGATGATCCGGTCGAGCCACGTCGATATCCGCCGCGTTGCCGAGCAGGAGGATCGCAGCGCCGTGGTGGTGCTGTCGATCATGTCGGTGGCGGCCATCTTCAGCCTGGCGGCGATCGTGCTCGAGTTGTCCACGGCCAAGGACCTGAGCCTGGCGCATCGGCTGGCGCACTACGGTTTCACGGCCGCGACCGTCGTGGGCTCGTGGTTCCTGGTGGGCGTCCTATTCACCCTGCATTACGCGAGGATTTACTACCAATCCCCGGGCAACGCGCGCGCGCTGCGCTTTCCCGATGGCGAAACGAGCCCCGACTACTGGGATTTCCTGTATTTTTCCTTCACGATAGCCGTCGCGGCACAGACCTCGGACATCTCGGTGATGTCGCGGCCGCTGCGCAAGACGGTGCTGGCGCAGTCGGTCCTGAGTTTTCTCTTCAACGCCGCCATCATCGGGCTATCGATCAACATCGCCGCCAGCCTGGTGGGCTCCTGACCGGCGCCCGGCCGGACGGCGGCGATCATGCCGCCCGGGCCGCCAACCGGGACGTGCGCAGCGACATGCGAATGCATCCCGCGGATCCAAGGATATCCGCGGTTGGCGGGCCCCATTCCCCGGCTTAGGGCGCCCGGGCAATGGGCATGATGACGGGTGACCGTCGGCCCGCGACAGTCGCCCCTCACCCTTCCCGACGCCCGGGACCGCAATCGATGTCCGCTTGGCCCGTCCTTGCCCCGATGAGCTGCCTACGGCAGCGCCGCGCGTTGGCCGCAGGCGCCTGCCTGCTGGCCCTCCTGCTGGCGCTCCCCTTGGCCTTGCTGCCGGCGACGCCGGCCCGGGCGCAGCCGCTCAGCGTGGACGCCGCGCTCACCGAGCTCGAACCGCTGGCCATGCGCCAGCCGGCCGACGCGCAGCGGCGCCTGGACGATCTGCTGCAGCGCCACCCCGGCGCGCTGGACGAGGCCGAGCAGTTGCACCTCGAATTGGTGCGCCTGCTGATCGCCAACGCGCAGTCGCGCGCCGAGGACGTGATCGCCATCTCCGACCGCATGCACGAGCGCCTGCAACGGCTGGGCGGCGCGCGCATGCAGACCCTGGTTGCGCACGCCCGCGTCAGCGCCTTCTACGACCTGGGCCAGAGCGACGACGGCTGGGCGGCGCTGCAGGAGGAACTCAAACAGGCGCGACGCGCGCAGGACGAGGACCTCATCGCCCAGGCGCTGGTCGACCGCGCCGGATTCCTCATCCGGCGCAGCCAGATAGAACCGGCCGCCGCCGCCATCGCCGATGCCGAGCAGCACGTCCACGGGCCCCAGGCCAGCGCCGAGGTCGCGTTCTACAAGGCGCTGCTGTCCAAGGTCATCGGCGACTGGCAGGGCGCGCTCGAGGGCTACCAGGCCGCCGACGCCCGGTTCGAGGCGGTCGGCGATCGCACCGGCGAGGCCGACGCGCAGATCGGCGTGGGCATCGCCCTGTGCCAGCTCGGCCGCTACGCCGATGCGATCCCGCCGCTGATGGCCGCGCAGAGCGCCTACCGCGAGGTCGGCGACAAGATCGGCATGGCGAGCGTCGATGCGAGCCTGGCGACCGCGCACGCCGGCCTCAACGAGCGCGCGCTGGCGCTCAACCTCAATGCCCGGGCCATCGAGGGGCTGAGCAAATCGGGCTCGACCGCGATGCTCGCCCAGGCGCGCGTCGAGCGCGCCGCGCTGCTGGTGCAGATGGGCCGCGCCGACGAAGCCCAGGACCTGGTGGAACAGGCGCGCGCCGCGCTGATGGACCAGGAGGACCTGCGCTGGCAGTCGCTGCTGTTCCGGACCTCGGCGAGCGTGCACGCGGCGCTGGGGAGGTACCGGCAGGCCTACGACGACATGGGCAGCCTGCGCGACGTCGAGACGCGGCGCACCCAGCAGCTGGTGGAACGCCAGCTGGCCGCGCAGCGCGGACGCCTGGAGAGCCAGCGCCTCTCGCGCGAGAACGGCCTGCTGCGTGCGCAGGCGGTCAGCAACACCGAGGCGCTGGACGCGGCCACCCGGGCGGCGCGGCTGCAGACCGTCGCGCTGGCCCTGGGCGCCCTCGTCGTGCTGGGCGCCCTCATCGCCATCCTGCGCCAGCGCACGCTGATGCAGCACATCGCGCGCATGGCCGAGACCGATGCGCTCACCGGCATGCTCAACCGGCGCCACGTGCTGGAGCTGGGGCAGCGGATGATGCAGCGCTGCCGCCGCGATGGCCGCTCCTGCGCGATCCTGATGCTCGACGTCGACCGCTTCAAGGGCATCAACGATCGCTTCGGCCACCTCGCCGGCGACACCGCGCTGCGCGCGATCGCCAAGGCGCTGAGCGGCTGCCTGCGCCCGGGCGACCAGATCGGCCGCTACGGCGGCGAGGAATTCGCGGTGATCCTGCCCGGCGCGGACGCGGCCGAAGCGGGGATCATCGCCGAGCGCTTGCGCGCCGCGGTGGCCGCGCTCAAGCCCGACTGGGCGCCGGGCGCCGAGCCGCTGACCCTGAGCGGCGGCATCGCGATCGTCACCGACGAGATCGCCGACTTCACCGAGCTGCTGGTGCACGCGGACCGCGCCCTGTACCGCGCCAAGGACGGCGGCCGCAACCGCATGGAGTACCACAACGGCGACGCCGCGCTGGCGCCGAGCTGAGGCCGCGTTTCCGGTATCCTCGCGCCCGCGCGCCGCCGGCGCCGCCGCGGGCCACGGCCCTGCGCTCCTGCTCCCTTCGCCCCGACTCCCGTGACCGTACTTGCCCTCCAGCTGGTCGCGATGCTCCTCGTCATCCTCGTGGCGGCGGAGCTGTTCACCAATGCGCTGGAGCACCTGGGCGAGCGCCTGGGCATCTCCGAGGGGGTCACGGGCTCGATCTTCGCCGCGGTCGGCACCGCGCTGCCGGAGACCATGGTCCCGCTGCTGGCGCTCTTTGCCGGCACGGCCGACACCGCGCTCAACCAGGACATAGGCACCGGCGCCATCCTCGGCGCGCCACTGATGCTCTCGACCCTGTCGACCTTCCTGATGGCCTGCTCGGTGATCTTGCGCCGCGGCTGGCGCGGGCGGGTATGCCCGGAACGCACGGGCCTGGTGCGCGACCTGCAATTCTTCCTGGCCGCGTTCGCGCTGGCCACCGGAGCGATGTTCGTGCCCGCCGGCGTGCCCGGCGCGCGCCCCGCTGCCGGGCTGGGCCTGGTGCTGATCTACGTGCTCTACATCGGCCTGACGCTGCGCGCCTCGCAGGCGCTGGTCGACGACGGCCACGCGACGCAGGCCGAGAACCGGATGTGGCTCAATCGCCTGGGCGTGCCGCTGAACCTGGCCACCATCGTGCTGCAGCTGGCCGGGGCCGTGGCGCTGCTGCTGCTGGGCGCCAAGGGGTTCATCGCCGGCGTCGGCGCGGCAGCCCACGCACTGGGGGTCTCGGCCCTGCTGCTGTCGCTGCTGATCATCCCGGTGGCGACCGAACTGCCCGAGAAGGTCAACAGCATCCTGTGGATACGGCGCGGCAAGGACACGCTGGCGATGGGCAACATCACCGGGGCGATGGTCTTCCAGGGCACGCTGCTGCCCGCGATCGGCATCCTGTGCACACCCTGGCAACCGCAGCGCGAGGTCCTGGCGGGCGTCGCGGTGACGCTGGCAGCGGCCCTGTGGATGCGCGCCTGCGCCCGCCGCGCGGGGCTGCCCATCTGGGCGCTGATGGCCAACGGCGGCCTCTACGCCGGCTACCTCGTGGTGAACCTCGGCTGATCGAAGCGCCGCAGCGGGGGCTCAGCGTTCGGACCACGGCGTGCCGGCCGTGATCCAGTTCTCGCGCGCGACTTCGCTGATGACGATGTCGACCGCCTCGGGGGGCAGGTCCAGCACGCGGCAGGTGGCCTCGGTGATGGCCTTGGCGAGCGCGTGGCGCTGCTCGCGCGAGCGCCCGTCGAACATCTGGATGTTGATGGTCGGCATGATTCCTCTTCGTCGTGGCTTACGGTAGCGTGGTCAGCGAACGCAGCAGCGCGGGCCATTCCCATGCACCCTCGAGCGCGCCATTATCGAACAACTGGCTCGCCGCCCGATCGATCACCGCCGGCGCCGGCAGGACCGGATGCGGATTGCCGGCCAGCGCCGCGACCTGGATGCGGCAGGCCTTGACCAGGGTCGCGGTCAGCGTATAGGCCTCGGCCACGGTGCGGCCGATGACCAGCAGCCCGTGGTTGCGCAGCAGCGCGACCGGACGATCGCCCAGCGCCCGCAGCAGCCGCGCCGCCTCGGCGTCCTCGAAGACGACGCCCTCGTAGTCGTGGTAGGCGATGAAGCCGTGGAAACGCAAGGCGTGCTGCGACAGCGGCAGCAGGCCCTGCGGATGGGCCGACACGGCGATCGCGCTGGTCTCGTGCAGATGCATGACGCACTGGGCATCGGGGCGCCCGCGGTGCACGGCGGCGTGCAGCGCGTAGCCGCCGCGGTTGATCGCGCCCACCGCGCCGGCATCGACCAGCCGGCCGGCCAGATCGACCTTGAGCAGGTTGGCGGGTCGGATCTCATCGAAGGCCAGGCCGAACGCGTTGATCAGGAAATGCCCGGGCTCACCGGGAACCGCGGCGGTCACGTGGCTGTAGATGAGATCGTCCCAGCCCTGGCGCGCGATCAGCCGGTAGGCCGCCGCGAGGTCGGCGCGCACCGAGGCTTCGTCCTGGCTGGCGCAAAGACCAGAGCCGGGCGCGTCACCCAGGACAAAACTGCTCGATGCGGTTGCGGGTGCTGGCTGCATGCAGGCGCCGACCAAGGCGAGGCGATGGTCCAAGACAAAATCCGGGCGAGGCGCCCGCTGTCCCGGACCGGACCGGACGGACCGCCAGGATACCGGAACCCGCGCGCCGCCGCGCTGGCGCCGCGCGGCGCCATGGAGCGCTATTTCTTCATGCGCTCCCAGTGGCCGTCATCGCCCAGTATGGCCAGCGCCGGGATCACGAACACCACGATGCCGAAGATGACGTAGAGCCATTCTCTCTCGCCCATCGCGCCTCCCAAGTAGTAGATGCCCGCACCATCGAGCCGGGAATGCAGGGCCGCCGAAGCTGCCACCCGGTCATCGCGGCGCTCCTGCTTCGACACCCGTGGCGGTCGTGCGTTCCCGCGCGGCCGGCGCATTTGTGGCGGATCAAGGCCGGCGGTCTTTGGTGCTAGATTCATCCATCATGAGCACGCCACCCCCGTCTATTGCCGCGCCGATCGCGCCGCAGCATCCGCACCCGGTGGCCTCGCCGCACGGCGTGCGCACCGACGAGTACTACTGGCTGCGCGACGACACGCGCAGCGCGGCACCGGTGCTCGCCTACCTGGAACAGGAAAACGCGTACGCGGAGGCGGTGCTGGCGCCGCTGGCACCGATGGAGTCGGCGCTGTTCGACGAACTCACCGGCCGCCTGCAGCCCGACGAGAGCAGCGTCCCGTTCCTCGAGCACGGATACTGGTACTACCGGCGCTTTGCCCCCGGCGGGGAATACCCGATCCACGCCCGGCGCGCCGGATCGATGAGCGCGCCCGAGGAGATCCTGCTGGACGGCAACGCGATGGCGCAGGGCAAGGCCTACCTGCAGATCGGCGATCTGGCGGTCAGCCCCGACGGCCGCCTGCTGGCCTACACGCTCGACGAGGTGGGCCGGCGCCAGTACGAACTGCGCGTCAAGGACCTGGGCAGCGGCACCGATCTGCCCGATCGCGTCGGCAACGTCGAGGCCGAAGTCGTGTGGACCGGCGACGGACGCCACATCCTCTACATCGAGAAGGACCCGGTGACGCTGCTCTCGGTGCGCGTGCTGGCGCACGCGCTGGGCACCGAGGCGGCAGGCGACCGGCTCGTCTACGAGGAAGCCGATCACAGCTATTACCTGAGCATCGGCAAGAGCCGCTCCGAACGCATGCTGTTCATCACCTGCGCCAGCACGCAGCAGACCGAGTGGCGGTATGCCGACGCCGACGATCCGGCGCTGCGCTTCGCGCCCGTGCTGGTGCGCACCCCGGACCACGAGTACGACGTCGAGCACCGGGACGACGAGTTCATCATCCGCACCAACTGGCAGGCCGAGAATTTCCGCATCGTGCGCGCCGCCATCGACACCTGCAGCGATCGATCGACCTGGCATGACGTCGTCGCCCACCGCGACGACGCGTTCATCGAGAGCTTCGAGGTCGAGAGCCGGTTCCTGATCGTCAACGAGCGCTCCGGCGGCCTGCTGCGCCTGCGCATCCACGACTGGACCCACGGCGCGCAGGACGCCCAGGACACGCTGGTCACGGCCGCCGAGCCGGCCTACACGATGCACCTGGTGCCCACCCCGGGCATCGACAGCGGGACAGTGCGCTACGTCTACACCTCGCTCACGACGCCGCGCACGACCTACGACCTGGACCTGCGCACGCGCGAGCGGCACTGGCGCAAGACCGAGGTCGTGCTGGGCGGCTTCGAGGCCGAGCGCTATGCCACGCAGTACCTGCACGCCCGCGCGCGCGATGGCGCCACCATCCCGGTGGCGCTGGCCTACCACAAGGACACGCCGCTGGACGGCACGGCCCCGATCTACCAGTACGGCTACGGCGCCTACGGCCTGTCGATGGACCCGAGCTTCCGCTCGAGCTGGGTCAGCCTGATGGACCGGGGCTTCGTCGTGGCCATCGCCCACGTGCGCGGCGGCCAGGAACTGGGACGGCGCTGGTACGACCAGGGGCGCCTGCTGCACAAGCGCAACTCGTTCACCGATTTCATCGACGTCACGGACATGCTCGTCGAGCAGGGCTTCGGCGCCCGCGACCGCGTCTGCGCGCAGGGCGGCAGCGCCGGCGGCCTGCTGATGGGCGCCGTCGCCAACCTGGCGCCGGAGCGCTACCGGGCCATCGTGGCGCACGTGCCCTTCGTCGACGTGGTCACGACGATGCTCGACGAGAGCATCCCGCTGACGACCAACGAGTTCGACCAATGGGGCGATCCGCGCGACGAAGCCTATTACGCGTACATGCTGTCCTACTCGCCCTACGACAACGTCGCGGCCCAGGACTACCCGGCGATGCTGGTGTTCACCGGGCTGTGGGACTCGCAGGTGCAGTACTTCGAGCCGGCCAAGTGGGTCGCGCGCCTGCGTGCGCGCAAGACCGACGGCCGGCCACTGCTCTTTTGCACCGACATGAGCGCAGGCCACGGCGGCAAGAGCGGCCGCTACCAGCGCTACCGCGAGACCGCGCGCGAATACGCGTTCCTGCTCTGGCAACTGGGGCGCCGGCACGCCGGCGACGGCCTGCGATGATCCCGGCACGGCGCCCGGCACCGGGACGCCGGCGCGCACTGGCGGCCGCCACGGCCCTGCTCGCGGCCGCCAGCTGGCCCGGCGCGCGCGGCGCGCCGCCGCCGGTCAGCGTGCGCGACGCCTGGATCCGCGGCACGGTCGAGGGCCAGACGGGCTCGGGCGCCTACCTGGAGATAACGAGCCGCGAGGATGCGCAGCTCGTCGGGGCGTCGGCACCGTTCACCGACCGGGTCGAGGTGCACGAGATGCGCGAGGTCGACGGCCGGATGACGATGCGCCGCATCGAGCGCCTCGCCTTGCCGGCGAACACGCCGGTGGCGCTGAACCACGATTACCACCTGATGCTCATCGGCCTGCATCAGCAGCTCCGGGTCGGCCAGACGCTCACGCTGACGCTCGAGATCCTCGACGCCCATGGCGTGCGCCGCGCCGTGGCGGTGCAGGCGCCGGTGCGCCCGCTCAACACCGTCGTGGCGGCGCATCCGGGGCAAGGGCGATGAACGGCGCACCCGACACCCGGTGGCGGCGCGCCGGCGCGCTCGGGGTGGGCATGGTCGCGCTGCTGGCGGCGGCGACGTATTACTCCGCGAACGGCCTGCCGCGCCATTGGGGCGCCCGCGCAGCCACGGTGTTTCACGCGCGCGACGTCTCGGCCGAGGGCTGGGGCGGCGGCTTCACGCTCAGCGATGCGGCCGGGCGCCCGCGCAGCCTGGCCGATTTCCGCGGCAAGGTCGTGCTGCTGACCTTCGGCTACACGCATTGCCCCGACGCGTGCCCGACCACGCTGGCCAAGCTGGCCGAGGTGCGCCGCCTGCTCGGCCCCGAGGCACGGCACGTCCAGGGCATTTTCGTGACGGTGGACCCGGAGCGCGATACCGCGCCCCTGCTGGGCCGCTACGTGCCCAGCTTCGACCCGAGCCTGATCGGCCTGCGCGGCACCGAAGCCCAGACCGATGCCGCGGCCCAGGCCTACCACGCCCAATACCAGATCACCGAATACCAGGGCAACATCATGGTCGACCACACGACCTCGACCTACGTGATCGACCCCGAGGGCAAGACGCGCCTCGTCAGTCCGTACGATCAAACCGCGCGCGCGCTGGCCGACGACGTGCTCGCGCTGCTGCGCGAGGGTTGAGGCGTCTGCGCGGATGCCACCGTCGGGCGCGGCGGGGCCGGCAGGTCGACCGCGTGCGCCGCCACCGCTATCTCGCAGCGATCGCCCAGGCGCTTGGCCATGTGGCGGATGACCGACTCCACGGGCAGGCGCACGCCGAACGCGACCAGCACGGTCGCGGTGAGGGCGAGGCTGAAGACCTTCAGGTCGACCCGCAGCGGCTTCATGCGCGCGTAGGACCAGGCGAACCACAACTGCGCTGCGGTGCCCACGGCCAGGCCGACGAGCACCTCGATCATGGTATGCACGCCCAGGAAGAGCCGCGAAAGCGCGATCAAGCCGACGACGGCGATCACGACCAGCGCGATGGCCGCGCGCACCAGGGGCGGGCGCCCCGCGGCCACCACGGTCCCCAGCGTGCCGTAGACCACGGCGCTCAGGCAGGCGTGGCCGCTGGGGCTGGTGAGGCCCGGCTGCCAGTGCGAGCCGCAGGACAGGAACAGCAGCTTGAGCGCGGCGATGAACGCGCAGGCCAGGGCCACCGAGCGCAGCAGCAGCAGGGCCACGCGGCGCGAATGGAACAACCACAGCGTGGCCACGCCGACCAGGGCGATGGGCAGCAGCACGCCCGAGTCGCCGGCGTCGGTGATGAAACGGGTGAGCGGGGATGCGAGCACGCGCGCTTTCTTCTTTCGCCTGGCGGAATGCCAATCTACCTGCCCGGCGGAATCTTGGCGGGCAGCCGGAGGCACCGAAAGTATCCCATGCGGAAGATTTACGGGCGAATCGAATCAGCCGGCGGCCAGCGCGCTAGAATCGGCCCCAGGCGCCCAGGTCCGGTGGGCGCGCCAGTATCCAGGCCAGGACCCCGGTCCTGCAACGGGCAGCGACCCCCCGCACCATTTCCCCCGACACTACCCCACCATGCTCAAGAACGCCGCCGCGCGGGTGCAACGGGCGCAGTACCAGGCGCCCGCCTACCTGCTGGACCGCATCGCGCTCGAGTTCGACCTGGACCTGGACACCACCGAGGTCTATTCGACGCTGCACCTGCGGCGCAATCCGGCGGTGCCGCGCGCGGCGCTCGAGCTCGACGGCGAGCAGCTCGAGCTCGTCGGGCTCGAACTGGACGGTCACGCGCTCGACGAGACCGGCTACCAGCTCGACGGCGACACCCTGCGCATCGGCGCGCCACCGCTCGATGCGTTCGTGCTGCGCGTGCGCAACCGCATCCACCCGCGTGCCAACACCTCGCTGATGGGGATGTACGTCTCCAACGGCTCGCTGTTCACGCAGTGCGAGGCCGAGGGCATGCGCCGCATCACCTGGATCCCCGACCGCCCGGACGTGCTGGCGCGGTACACGGTGCTGCTGCGCGGCAGCCGGGACCAGTTCCCGGTGCTGCTGTCCAACGGCAACCTGGTCGAACGCGGCGAGCTCGCCGGAGGGCGCCATTTTGCGCGCTGGGAGGATCCGTTCCCCAAGCCCAGCTACCTGTTCGCCGTGGTGGCCGCGCGCCTGGCCAGCCGCGACGACACCATCCGCACCTGCAGCGGGCGCGAGGTCCTGCTGCAGATCTGGGCCGAGCCCGCCGACCTGCCGCGCCTGGAGCACGCCGCGGCCTGCCTGCGCCGCGCGGTCGCCTGGGACGAAACGCGCTTCGGGCGCGAGCTGGACCTGGACCGCTACATGATCGTCGCCACCGCCGACTTCAACATGGGGGCGATGGAGAACAAGGGCCTGAACATCTTCAACGCCAAGTACGTGCTGGCGGACCCCGAGATCGCCACCGACACCGACTTCGCGACCATCGAATCGATCATCGGGCACGAGTATTTCCACAACTGGTCGGGCAACCGGGTCACCTGCCGCGACTGGTTCCAGCTCAGCCTCAAGGAAGGCCTGACGGTCTTTCGCGACCAGGAATTCACGCGCGACCTGCTCGAGGCCGAGGCCCGCGCCGGCGGCGCCGACCCGGTGTCGGCGCGGGCCATCGCGCGCATCGACGACGTGCGCGCGCTGCGGGCGGTGCAGTACCCCGAGGACGCCGGCCCGATGGCCCATCCGATCCGTCCGGATGCCTACCTGGAGATCAGCAACTTCTACACCGCGACGGTCTATGAAAAGGGTGCGGAGGTGGTGCGCATGCTCCAGACCCTGCTGGGCGTAGCGGGTTTCCGGCGCGGACTGGACCTGTACTTCGAGCGCCATGATGGCCAGGCCGCCACCTGCGACGAGTTCGTGGCCGCGATGGCCGATTCATCGGGTCGCGACCTGAGCCAGTTCCTGCGCTGGTACGAGCAGGCCGGGACGCCGCGGGTGGCCGTCAACCGCCGCTACGACGCGGCGACCGGCGTGCTCGAACTGACCGTCGCCCAGAGCTGCCCGCCCACGCCCGGCCAGCCGACCAAGGAGCCGCTGCTGATCCCGTTCGCGCTCGGCCTGGTGGGGCCCCAGGGCCAGGACCTGCCGCTGCGCCTGGAGGGCGAGGCCGAGGCCGGCCCGACGACGCGGGTGCTCGAACTGACGCTGCCGCAGCACACGTTCCGGCTGGTCGACGTCGAGCCCGGCAGCGTGCCCTCGCTGCTGCGGGACTTCTCCGCCCCGGTGATCCTCGAGCATCGCTACGAGGAGGGCGAGCTGGCCCACCTGGCGAGCTACGACACCGACGGCTTCAACCGCTGGGAGGCCGGCCAGCGGGTCGCGCTCGCGGCGCTGCTGCAGGCGACCGACGCGGTCGAGTCGGGCGCGCCGGTCCAGTTCAGCCCGTCGCTGCTCGCGCTGGTGCGCCGGACCCTGCTCGACCCGGTCGCCTCGCCGGCGTTTCGCGAGCGCAGCCTGCAAATGCCCAGCGAGATCGTCATCACCGAACAGCGCAGCGTCGTCGAGCCGGTGGCCATCCGCGAGGCCCGCACCGCGCTGCGCCGCTGGCTGGGCAGCGAGCTGGCGGCGCCGTGGCTCGACACCTACCGCGCGATGCGCAACCCGGGCCAGGCCTACTCGCCCGATTCGGCCATGGCAGGGCGGCGCGGACTCAAGAACCTGGCCCTCTCCTACCTCGTGCTGGGCGGCAACGCCGAGGCGCTGGAACTGGCGCGGCTCCAGTTGGCCGACGCCGACAACCTGACCGACCGCTACGCGGCGCTGGCGGCCATCGTGCACAGCCGCTCCCCGATCAAGGCCGAGGTCCTGCTGCACGTGGCGCGCGAGTGGCAGGGCGAACCCCTGCTGATGAACAAGTGGTTCGCGCTGCAGGCCACCGCCCCGACCTACGCGGGCGAACCGCCGGCGATCGAGCGCGTCCGCGTGCTGCTGCGCCACGGCGCCTACTCGGAACGCAACCCGAACAACGTCAATGCGCTGGTGCTGGGTTTTTGCAATGGCAACCCGGCCGAGTTCCACCGGGCCGACGGCTCGGGCTACGCCTTCTGGGTCGACCAGGTCACGCGGCTGGACCAGATCAACCCGATCGTCGCGGCGCGCGTGGCGCGCACGCTCGAGCGCTGGCGCCGCTACACCCCGGACCGCAGCGCGCTGATGCAGCGCGCGCTCGACGAGGTGGGGCGCATCCGCAACCTGTCGCGCGACGTGCGCGAGATCGTCGACCGCGCGCTGGCAAACTGAGCCACGCCGCCGCCGACCGACACCCAACGAGGAACCGATGAGCCGCCTGTCGCTGACCCACTTCCTGATCCGCTGCGAACGCACGAGCGGCATGGATGCCAACCTGCGGCTGCTGCTCGAGACCGTGGCACGTGCCGTCAAGACGATCTCGCACGCGGTCGGCCACGGCGCGCTGGGCGGCGTGCTGGGGACGGCCGACTCGACCAACGTGCAGGGTGAGACGCAGAAGAAGCTCGACATCATCGCCAACCAGATGCTGATCGAGGCCAACGAATGGGGCGGCACGCTGGCGGCGATGGCCTCGGAGGAGATGGACGAGCCCGTGGGCATCCCGGTGGCCTACCCGCGCGGCGACTACCTGCTGCTGTTCGACCCGCTCGACGGCTCGAGCAACATCGACGTCAACGTCTCGATCGGGACCATCTTCTCGGTGCTGCCGGCCAGCGGCCCCGGCACCGGCGCGCAGGCCTTCCTGCAGCCCGGCACGCGGCAGGTCTGCGCCGGCTACGCCGTCTACGGCCCGCAGACCCAGCTCGTCATCACCATCGGGCACGGGGTGCACGAGTTCACGCTCGACCGCGACACCGGCAGCTTCCTGCTCACGCGCGAGAACCTGCGCATCCCCGTGCAGACGCGCGAGTTCGCCATCAACATGTCCAACCTGCGCCACTGGGAGGCGCCGGTGCGGCGCTACATCGACGAGTGCCTGGCCGGCACCGACGGGGTCCGGGGCAAGGACTACAACATGCGCTGGGTGGCCTCGATGGTCTCGGACGTGCATCGCATCATGCAGCGCGGCGGCATCTTCCTGTACCCGCGCGACCGGCGCGAACCCGACAAGGCCGGCAAGCTGCGCCTGATGTACGAGGCCAATCCGATGGCCTTCCTGGTCGAACAGGCCGGCGGTGCGGCCACCGACGGCCACCGGCGCATCCTCGACATCGTGCCCGCGTCGCTGCACCAGCGCATCGCCGTGTTCCTGGGCAGCCGCGACGAGGTCGATTACGTGACGGGCCTGCACACGGCCTGAGGCACGGCCGCCGGCGCGCGGGGCCGCTCAGGCCGGTACGGCCTCCAGCGGGTGGCGCCGGTCGATCGACGGTGGCGATTGCTCGCGCCGTGGCACGCCGTGGTTGGCCAGGCCGCTGGCGTGCACATGCACCAGCATGAGATCGGTATTGGCCCCCAGCGACGCCACCGTGACCTCGCCGGGCAGGTGCGCCACGCGCTCGCGCACCTCGTCGAAACGCGCCGGCGGCAGCGCCAGGTAGCAGTCGGCCGACTGCTCGAGGCAGGCCAGCGCGTCCATCAGGTCGGGCGTGGCGGTCACGGCACCGCGGGCGTAGTAGCGCAGCGAGGCCGGGGTCTTGCGCCCCAGGTAGACGAGCGCGCCGGGCGCCTCGCTCTCCTCGGTCTGCCAGCGCGCCACGAGCCCCGCGCTCGAGTGGGCCGCGACGTGACGCGGCGCCCAGAACACGACGGCGACGGCCAGCGCCAGCGCACCGGTGAGCACGCTCGAGAGCACGGCCACGCGCCAGCGCCAGGCCCGCTCCATGCGCGGGGCCAGGAAATCGGCCAGCAGCACGGCCAGCGGCCCGAGCACCGGCAGGTTGTAGGTCCAGATGATGTTGCCGGCAAACGTGAAGAACACCACCGGTACCAGTGCCGCCAGCAGCAGCAAGCGGCGCGCGCCGGCGGCGTCGATGCCCGCATCGGTGGCGCCGCCGGCGCGCGCATCGCCCGCGGGCTCGCTGCCGCCGGCGCCCGGGCGCCGGGCAGCGGCCACGAGCGCGGCCAGCACCAGCACCGCGCCCGTGCCCAGGCTCGCGGCCAGGTAGACCCAGATCATGCCCAGCGGCTCCGCGTGCGCGGTGCCGTAGAGATCGCCGCCCCAGCCGGGCTTGATGAAGCGCATCACGTGCTCGCCGACCAGGAAGTACTGCAGGAATCCGGGCGTGCGCTGCTCGGCCAGCACGTACCAGGGCAGGCAGATGAGCGCGGCGAGCGCACTGCCGGTGAGCCAGGGCAGCGCGGCCCACACCGCGCCGGCGCGCCGCTGCCACAGCGTCCAGAGCACGATCGGCGCGCCGGCGTACAGGAGCAGGACCGGTCCCTTGGCGAGCATCGCCAGGCCGGCGGCGACGAAGAAGCCGTAGCGCCACAGCGGGCGCCGCGAGCCGCCCAGCGCGGCGTGGTGGAACGCCACCAGCATCGCCGTGGTGCAGGCCGCCAGGCTCGGGTCGGTCATCACCGCGCCGGCAGACACGAAGAACAGGACCGAGGTCGCCAGCAGCGCCGTGGCCAGGACCGCCACGCCGGTGCGCGCCGCCGCCGGACGCGTGCGCGCGAGCGACATCGACCAGGACCAGCACAGTGCCAGGACGGCGAGGCCGCAGACGAAGGACGGCAGGCGCAGCGCGAACTCGTTGGTGCCGAACACGCGCATCGAGGCCACGCTGAGCCAGGCGTACAGCGGCGGCTTGGCCCAGAACGGCGTGCCGGGGACCTCCTGCGGGGTGACGAAGTTGCCCGTGGTGAGCATCACCCGGGCGATCTCCCCGTAGCGCGCCTCGCTCGTGTCCATCAACGGATAGCTGCCCAGCGAGGCCAGGCGCAGCAGCAGCATGAGCAGCGCGAGCGCGATCAGCGCGCGATTGACCGGCGTGCGCCAGGAAGACGCCCCGGGCAGGTCCGCGGCGGCCGGCAGCGCGCTCAAGGAATGAGCACGCAGGAGCCCGTCGTACGCCGCGCGGCGAGGTCGGCATGGGCCTGCGCCACCTGGGCGAGCGGATAGCTGCGCGCGACGTCGACGCGGATCGCGCCGCGCTCCATGTGGTCGAAGAGCTCGGCCGCGGATGCCTCCAGGCGCTCGCGCACGGCGATGTACGTGGCCAGGGTCGGGCGCGTGACGTACAGCGAGCCCTTCTGCGCCAGGATGCCCAGGCTGACGCCGGTCACCGCCCCCGAGGCAGCGCCGTAGCTCACCATCAGGCCGCGCGGCTGCAGGCAGTCGAGCGAGCCCTCCCAGGTGTCCTTGCCGACGCCGTCGTAGACGACGGGGACGCGGGCATCGGCGGTCAGCGCGCGCACGCGCGCGACGAAGTTCTCGGTCGTGTAGTCGATCACCTGCCAGGCGCCGCGGGCCAGCGCCAGCCGGCCCTTGGCGGCCGAACCGACCGTGCCGATCAGCCGCACGCCCAGCGCGCGCGCCCACTGGCAGGCGATCAGGCCGACACCGCCCGCGGCGGCGTGGAAGAGTATGGTCTCGTCGCCCTGCAGGCGATAGGTCTGGCGGAACAGGTACTGGACGGTCAGGCCCTTGAGCATGACGCCGGCCGCCTGCTCGTAGCTGATCGCCTTGGGCAGGTGCACGACGGTGGCCGCCGGCAGGCAGCGCACCGCGGCATAGGCGCCGATCGGGCCGGAACCATAGGCGACCCGGTCGCCTTCCTTGAAGCCACGCACGCCGGAGCCCACGGCGTCGACCACGCCCGCCGCCTCGAAGCCGAGGCCATGGGGCAAGGGGCTCGCGTACTGGCCGGTGCGGTAGTAGATATCGATGAAATTGATGCCGATGGCGTGCTGGCGCACGCGGATCTCGCCGGGCCCGGGCGCAGCGACCTCCACCTCCTCGAGGACCAGGACCTCCGGGCCGCCATGGGCCGCGATCCGGACCGCCACCGCCTTCTCCACCGCCTGACCTGCTGCCTTCACCTGCGCGCTCCCCTGTGGACGATCCGGCGCGGCGACGGTGGCCCCGCAGGCAACCGGCGCAACGCTTCCGCGATAATAGCTGCCTGCCGAACGCCGGCACCGCCGTCAGGCTCGGCAGCAATTTTTGGCCGCGCGCGAGCGCGCGCAATCCCGGGAGCAGCATGCCGCGCATCTCCGCCTACATCATCGCGTTCAACGAAGCCGAGAAGATCGAGGCGGCCTTGCAAAGCCTGCACTGGGCCGACGAGATCGTCGTGGCCGATTCCTGCAGCACCGACGGCACCGTCGAGATCTGCCGGCGCTACGGCGCGCGCGTGATCCAGGTGCCCTTCGACGGCTTCGGCCGCCTGCGCAACACCGCGCTCGAGGCCCTCACCGGCGACTGGGTCTTCAGCCTCGATGCCGACGAGCGCTGTACCGAGGCGGCGGCGGCGGAGATCCGCGCCACGGTGGCGCGCGCCGACGCGGCCGACGCCTACTGGGTGCCGCGGCGCAACTTCGTGTTCGGGCGCTGGATGCGCCATTCGGGTTACGCACCCGACTACCGCCAGCCGCAGCTGTTTCGCCGCGGCAAGCTGCGCTATACCGAGGACGCCGTGCACGAGACCTTCATCCTGGACGGCAGCCTGGGCTACCTGCAGGAGCCGATCGCGCAGATCCCGTTTCGCGACCTGGCGCAGATGCTGCACAAGATGCAGCGCTATTCGACCCTGGGCACGGAGCGCCTGCGCGCACGTCATGCCCCGGCCTCGATGCCCGGCGCGCTGGTCCACGGCCTTGCGGCATTCCTGCGACATTACCTGTTCCAGCTGGGGTTTCTCGACGGCTGGGCCGGTTTCATCATCGCCTTCGCCAACCTCGAGGGGACGTTCTACCGCTATGCCAAGCACGTGGAAACCGAGCGCGGCCTGGTCCAGGAGCCCGCCCTGCCCCGCAGTTTCCGAAACTGAAGCCCGCGCAGCGTCCGATAAACGCAGAGACGCTAGGCGGTTTTCGGGATATCGACCGGGTGCCGGCTTGGGTTACCGTCGCCCAGGGTCGCGTCGCATACCGCACCGCCCGCCGAGCGGGTGCGTGCGCTGCCGGCGTTTCCGTCCCATTCGCCCTGCGAGAATTACGCTGCATGACGCCCGAGCTCGTCGTCGATTTCCGTGAAACGCCCTCCTCCCCCGTGAATCCACCCGGCGCGGCGCCCGGTGCGCGCGCCACCGCGGATGCGGATCCGGCATCGATCCTGCCGGCGATCCCGGAGCGCATCGGCCGCTTCCTGATCCGCGAGGAGATCGGGCGCGGCTCCAATGGCGTGGTGTATGCCGCGCTCGACCCGGTGCTGGGCCGCGACGTCGCGATCAAGGCCATACCGCTCACCGCGCAGCAGCCCGGCCAGCCCAGCATCGAGGCCGGCTTCCTCCAGGAAGCCAAGATCGCCGCGGGGCTCAATCACCCCTCGATCGTCACCGTCTTCGACGCCGGCAAGACCGACGGCATCGCCTACATCGCCATGGAGCGGCTCAAGGGCGCCGACCTGCACCACTGGCTCGCATCCAACCGGTCGATGTCGGCCGAAAGCGCGGCCGCGCTGATCGCGCGCGTGGCCGACGCGGTCCATTTTGCGCACCGGCGCGGACTCATCCACCGCGACATCAAGCCGAGCAACATCTTCCTGGGCCGCGACATGAAACCCAAGGTGCTCGACTTCGGCATCGCGCTGGCGCAGGGACAGCAGGCGCACCCGGACGAGCCGCGCAAGCTCATCGGCACGCCCAACTACATGTCGCCGGAGCAGGCACTGGGCCAGCCGCTGGACGCCCGCAGCGACGTGTTCTCGATCGGCGCCATCCTCTACGAGCTCATCACCGGGCACCGCGCGTTCGACGGCGCCAATATCGACGAGATCCTCACCAAGGTCGTGAAGATCGACCCGCCGCTGTTGTCGAGCTGGCGCCCGGACGTCTCGCCGGTGATGGGCGAAATCGTCTGCCGCGCGATGGCCAAGGATCCGGCCAGCCGCTACCAGACGGCCGGTCAGCTGCGCAACGACCTGGCCGCCTACGCCGGCCGTCCGGTGGGACCGGCGACCTCGCCGCCGGGAGAACCGCTGAGCCCGCCGCGGGCCCAGCTGCACCTGCCCGGACCCGGCGCTCTGGTGGCCACCGGGGTAGCCGTCCTCGGGCTGTCGCTCACCTTCGCGCTCTGGTATCGCAGCCACGAGGCCCAGGACGCCGCCCCGGTCCCGGCCGCCGCGGCGTACCGGCCGGCCGACGCGAGCGCAGCGGCAACACCGGCAGCACCGGCAGCAAGCCCAGCAACGCCGGAACCGGCAGCACCGACACGCGCGCCCGGCGGCAGCGAAGGCACGGCGGCCGAAGCCGGCGGCGTCAGCGCGGCCTCGGCCGCGCCGGTGCCGGCGCCGGCACCGGCGCCGAAGGTCGCGCCTGGCGCTGAGCGGACCTTGCTTCAGCCCGCGCCCACGGGCGTCACGGCGAGCACCGGCGCCGATGACAAGCTGGCGGCCGTCGCACAGGCGCCCCGGCGCAGCCCCGCGCCGCGCAGCCGCGTCGTGGCGGCCGCCGCGCCACCGGCGCCGGCACCCGTGCCGGTGGCACCGGGAACCTTGATCCTGGCGATCGCGCCCTGGGGCGAGGTGTTCGTCGACGGCAGCGATGCGGGGGTCGCGCCACCGTTGAACCGGCTCAGCCTGCCCCCGGGCGAACATGTGATTGAAGTGCACAATGGCGGTTTCACGGCCTACCGGGCCGTCATCGACGTGGAGTCCGGCAAATCCCTGACGCTGCAGCACCGGTTCTGATCGCTGGGCTGCGGCACCGCGTCGCAGCGCCGCTGGCGCACGCCCCGACGGGCACCGGGGGCCATGGCCGGCAGCCCGCGCCGCGCCGCGGCGCCACACGTACGAGTCCATGACGGATACGCCCACTCCCAACACCCGCGTCATCGGCCGCTACTCGATCCTGCGCGAGTTGCGCCGCGAGCGCCATAGCGTTTCCTACGCAGCCGTCGATCCGGTCATGAACCGCCAGCTGGTGGTCAAGGCCGTCGAGCTGCTGCCGGCCGGCCCCAAGCTGTCGGCCGAGGAGCGCAAGCGGGTCGAGCAGGCCTTCGTGCGCCAGGCACAGGCCGCCGGACGCCTGCAGCACCCGCACATCGTCACGGTCTTCGATGCGGGGCTGAGCCACGCGTTCGGCTTCCTGGTGATCGAACGCGTCAACGGGCGCCAGCTGCACGAGCTGCTCGCGGGCGGACTGCGCCCGGCCTTCGTGCAGTGCGCCAGCATCGCGGCGCGCATCGCCGATGCGCTCGAGTGCGCGCACGGCAACGGCGTCGCCCACGGTCACCTGGGCCCGCAGCACGTCTACCTGCTGGCCGACGGTTCGCCCAAGCTCTCCGGGTTCGGCGGCTGGATCGACGATGGCGCCAGCGGCGACGAGGCGCTGGCAGGTACCGAGCGCCTGCTGCCGTACTTCCAGAACGAGATCACCGAGGGCACCCGCCAGCGCGACGTGCGGGCCATCGGCCAGCTGCTCTTCATGATGCTGGTGGGCCGCGCTCCGCCCGAGGGCGCGGGCGCTGCGACGTCTTCGCCCACGCTGGCCGCGCGCCCGGAGACCCCCCCCGTGCTGGCGCGCCTCGTGGACCAGTCGCTGCTGCCGGGCCTGGGCAACGGCCCCAAGACGGCAGCCGGCATGCGCGATGCGCTCACCGCCTTCATCTGGAACGAGCGCACCGAGAACGTCGCGCCCAACTCGCTGGGCATCCCGCTGGCGGCGCCACCGCTGCGGGCGCCGGTGCATGTGGCGACCATCAGCCCGGCCGACAAGGCCGCGGCGCTGTCCGCCCCCGCGACGGCGCCCACGGCCGCGCTGGTGCTCACGCCGGTGCTCTCCCCGGCGCAGACCCAGACCCGCCCGCCCGAGGCGCTGCCGGGCGTCCCGGTGCTGGTCCGCGTCGGCGACGGCGCGGCGGCGGCCGTGGATCCCACCGCCGGACTGGACGTGCTGAGGCTGATCGAGCGCGTGCGCCCCTGGGCCGTACGCAACCGCCTGCCACTGGTCACCGCCGGCGCACTGCTGTCGATAGCGATCTTCCTGGGCGTGATCCTGGGCAACCTGCGCCATCCGGCGGACGCCGCCGTCGCCGCACCGGCGGCCGTGGCGGGCGATGCGGGCGATGCGGGCGCGGCGCCGGCACCGCGCGAGCCGGCCGCATTGCCCCTGGTACCGCTGGCGCTGGACATCCATCCCTGGGGCGAGGTGTTCGTCGACGGCAAGGCCGCCGGGGTCGCGCCGCCTCTCACCCAGGTCGAGCTGGCGCCCGGCCACCACCACGTCGAGGTGCGCCATGGCGATGCGCCGGCCTGGCAGACCGACGTCGAGGTCTCGGCCAGCGCCGCGCCACGCATCACGCACGGGTTCGAATGAGGCCCGGCAGCGCGCGCCCCTGCCGGATCGGCGCAGCGCGCGCGCCGCGCGGCCGGCCGGCCACCGCGCGGGCGGCCCTGCGCGCCGGCGCGGCCGCGGCGGTGGTGCTGTTGGGAGCCTGCGCGGCCCCGGAGGCGCCGGCGCCCACGGTGAGCGTGGCGGCCCTGGTGCAACAACCGGCCGAGCGCGCGCTGGTGGACGGGCTGCGCGACTACGAAACCGGCGCGTTCGAGACGGCCGAGCACGATTTCCAGGCCGCGCTGGCGGCCGGACTGCGCGATCCGCGCGATGCCGCGGTTGCACACAAGAACCTGGCCTTCATCGCCTGTGCGTTCAACCGCCTGGCCGAATGCGAGCGCGAGTTCCGCTCGGCCTTCGCCGCCGACCCGGGCTTTCGCCTCAGCGACGCGGAGGTCGGGCACCCGATCTGGGGACCGGTGTACCGCCGCGTGGCCGCATCGGCGGCGGCGCCGGCCAAGTAGATCGATCGGGCGGCCGGATGCTAGTATTGCCGCCCTCCGAAATTTCTCGCATCCCGGGCAGCCCGGGCAAGGACAAAGGCGATGGCCGGGCATTCCAAATGGGCCAATATCCAGCACCGCAAGGGGCGCCAGGACGCCAAGCGCGGGCTGATGTGGACCAAGGTCATCCGCGAGGTCACGGTCGCGGCGCGCGGCGGCAGCGACCCGTCGATGAATTCGCGCCTGCGCCTGGCCCTGGAGAAGGCCTCGGCCGCCAACGTGCCCAAGGACACGGTGAACAAGGCCGTGCTGCGCGGCAGCGGCAAGCTCGAAGGCGTGAACTACGAGGAGATCCGCTACGAGGGCTATGGCATCGCCGGTGCGGCCGTCATCGTCGACACGATGACCGACAACCGCACCCGCACCGTCGCCGAGGTGCGCCACGCGTTCAGCAAGCACGGCGGCAACCTGGGCACGGACGGCTCCGTGGCCTTCCAGTTCCGCCATTGCGGCTACTTCCTGTTCGCGCCTGGCACGAGCGAGGACAAGGTGATGGAGGCCGCGCTCGAGGCCGGCGCGGAAGACGTCATCAGCGACCCGGACGGCTCGATCGAAGTCATCTGCGCGCCGGCCGACTTCGATGCCGTGCGCGCCGGCCTGGAGCGCTCCGGCCTCAAGCCGGACGAGGCCGACGTGACGATGAAACCGCTCAACGAAATCCACCTGCAGGGCAGCGAGGCCGAGCAGATGCGCCACCTGCTCGAGGTGCTCGAGGACCTGGACGACGTGCAGCACGTGTATTCCTCCGCCACGCTCGATTCATGAGCCTCGGCCGCGCCGCCGGCATCGTCGGCTGGCCCGCGCCGGGCGCGCCGGCGGCGAGCGTGCGGCGATGAAGGTCCTGGTCGTGGGCTCCGGCGGGCGCGAGCACGCGCTGGCATGGAAGCTGGCCCAGTCGCCGCGCGTCCAGCGCGTGTACCTGGCGCCGGGCAACGGCGGCACGGGCAGGCAGCGCCAACTGCGCAACGTGCCGCTCGACTCCCACGCCGCGATGATCGAATTCGTGCGCGCGGAGGGCATCGACATGACCGTGGTCGGCCCCGAGGCGCCGCTGGCCGCCGGCATCGTCGACGCGTTCCGCGCCGCCGGCCTGCGCATCGTCGGCCCGACCCGGGCGGCGGCGCAGCTGGAGTGGTCCAAGGATTTCGCCAAGGCGTTCATGCAGCGCCATGGGATACCCACCGCGGCCTACCAGAGCTTCACCGCCGCGGCGCCGGCGCTGGCGTATGTGCGCCAGCGCGGCGCGCCGATCGTCATCAAGGCCGATGGCCTGGCCGCCGGCAAGGGCGTCGTGGTGGCCACGAGCCTCGCCCAGGCCGAGGCCGCCATCGCCGCGATGCTGGGCGACGGCGCCCGGGGCGCGATGCCCGGGGCGCGGGTCGTCATCGAGGACTTCCTCGAGGGCGAGGAGGCCAGTTTCATCGTCCTGTGCGACGGGCGCCACAGCCTGGCGCTGGCCACCTCGCAGGACCACAAGCGCCTGCGCGATGGCGACGCGGGTCCCAACACCGGGGGCATGGGCGCCTACTCGCCGGCCCCGGTGGTCTCGCCCGCGGTGCACGCGCGCGTGATGCGCGAGATCATCGACCCGACGCTCGCCGGCCTCGCCGCCGAGGGCATCGCCTACACGGGGTTCCTGTATGCCGGGCTGATGATCGACGCCAAGGGCCAGCCGCGCACGCTCGAGTTCAATTGCCGCCTGGGGGACCCCGAGACGCAGCCGATCCTCATGCGCCTCAAGTCGGACCTCGTCGAGCTGTTCGAGCACGCGATCGACGGCACGCTCGACCAGGTCGAGGCGGCCTGGGACCGGCGCCCGGCGCTGGGCGTGGTCGTGGCCGCGGCCGGCTATCCGGACGCGGTGCGCAACGGCGATATCATCGGCACGCTGCCGCCCGACACCGAGGACCTGGTCGTATTCCACGCCGGATCGCGCCTCGAGGCGGACCAGCTCGTGACCAGCGGCGGACGCGTGCTGTGCGTCACGGCCATCGGCGAGACGCTGCGCGCCGCGCGGCGGCGGGCCTACGATGCGGTGGCGCAGGTGGCGATCGCCGGCGCGCAGTTTCGCACCGACATCGGCAGCCGGGCCCTGCCGCCCGGCGCCTGAGTTCAACCGGGAGCACCATGGAGCACGCCAAGACCATCGAAACCGCTGCCGTGCGCGAGTACCTGCTGGGCTTGCAGGAGCGCATCCGCACCGAGCTCGAGCGCCTCGACGGTGGCCGCTTCCTGCCCAGCCGCTGGGAGAAGGCGCCCGGCGAGCCGCTGCGCGGCAATGGCCTGACCGCGATCCTGGAGGACGGCGAGCTGTTCGAGCGCGCCGGCATCGGCTTCTCGCAGGTGAGCGGCGACCGCCTGCCGGCATCGGCCAGCGCCGCGCACCCGGAGGTGGCCGGATGCGGCTTCGACGCGCTGGGGGTCTCGCTGGTGCTGCACCCGCGCAATCCCTACGTGCCCACCGTGCACATGAACGTGCGCTTTTTCCGCGCGCAGCCGCCCGCCGCTTCCGTGGCCACGGGCGCGGCCGCGCCCGGCCCCGGCAGCTGGTGGTTCGGCGGCGGCATGGACCTCACGCCCTACTACGGCTTCGAGGAGGACGCGCGCCACTTCCACGGCACCTGCCGCGAGGCCCTGGCGCCGTTCGGCGCCGCCTACTACCCGCGCTTCAAGCGCTGGTGCGACGAGTACTTCTACCTCAAGCACCGCGCCGAGCCGCGCGGCATCGGCGGCATCTTCTTCGACGACCTGAACGAGCTGGGCGCCGAGGGCAGCTTCGCGCTGCTGCGCTCGGTGGGCGATCACTTCCTGCCGGCCTACGTCCCGATCGTCGAGCGGCGCCGCGCGCTGGCCTACGGCGAGCGCGAGCGCCGGTTCCAGGGGCTGCGCCGCGGGCGCTACGTCGAGTTCAACCTCGTGTACGACCGCGGCACGCTTTTCGGCCTGCAGTCGGGCGGCCGCTCGGAATCGATCCTGATGTCGATGCCGCCGACCGTGCACTGGCGCTACGAGGCCGTGCCCGAGCCCGGCACCGAGGAGGCCCGCCTGCTGTCCGATTTCCTGCGTCCGCGCGATTGGCTGGACGCGCCATGAGGATGCGGTGAGCGCGGCACCATGAGCCCGGCCGCGCAGTCGCCGATCGGATTGCTGGGCGGCAGCTTCGATCCCGTGCACATCGGGCACCTGCAGCTGGCCCGCGCCGCGCAGCAGGCGCTGGGACTGGGCACCGTGGTCTTCATCCCGGCCGGCCAGCCCTGGCAGAAGGGCAAGCTGAGCCCGGCGGCCGACCGGGTGCGGATGCTGGAACTGGCGCTGCGGCCGCATCCCGGCTGGCGCATCGACCCGCGCGAGATCGCGCGGCCGGGATCGAGCTACACGGTCGAGACCCTGCTGGAGTTGCGCCGCGACAGCGGTGCGGCGCAGTCGCTGGTGTGGATCACGGGCTTCGACCAGCTGCGCCGGCTTCCGACCTGGCACCGCTGGGAGGAACTCATCGGGCTGGCGCATATCGCCTACGCGCGCCGCGCCGGCACCGCGCAGGACCTCGATCCGGTCATGCAGGACTACACGGCGCGGCACGCCGGAACTGCCGGCACGCTGCGCGAGCGCGCCGCCGGTTCGGTGGTGGAATTTCCCATGCCGCCGGTCGACTGTTCGGCCAGTGCCATCCGCCGCGCGCTCGCGGCCGGGGACGAAGCTGCGGTGGCCCCCTACGTGCCAGCTGCCGTGCTCGACGACATCCGCACGCATCAACGGTATCACCAGGTACATGGACAATAGAAAACTGCAGAGATTGGTCGTCGACGCGCTCGAGGACGTCAAGGCCCACGACATCGAGGTGTTCAACACCACCTTGCTGTCGGACCTGTTCGACCGCGTCGTGCTGGCCAGCGGCACCTCCAACCGGCACACGCGGGCCCTGGCGTCGAACGTGGCCGAGAAGGTCAAGCTGGGCGGCGGCACGGTGGTCAGCGTCGAGGGCGAGGAGACGGGCGACTGGGTGCTGGTCGACCTGGGCGACATCATCGTCCACATCATGCAACCGGCCGTGCGCGCGTATTACTCGCTCGAGGAGATCTGGGGCGGACGGCCGGTGCGCCTCAAGCGCAGCGAGCCGGCGGGCAAACCCGGCCCCATCGCGCGCGGTGCACGCCCGGCCGCGAAGACGGCGCGGCGGCGCGCGGCCAAGTAGCTCCCCCCACGCCGGTGCGCGATGAAGATCTGGATCGGCGCCGTCGGCCAGAGGTTGCCCGCCTGGGCCGACGCCGCGGTCGACGACTACGTCGCGCGCATGCCCAGGGACTACCGGATCGAACTGCGCAGCGTACGGCCCGAGCCGCGCAACGGCCAGGCCACCGCGCGGCTGCAGGCGGCCGAGGCGCTGCGCCTGCGCGCCGCACTGCCCGACGATGCATTGCTCGTCGCGCTGGACGAAAAGGGCAAGGACTGGACCACGGCGCAACTGGCGGCGGCGCTGCAGGGCTGGCGCGACGGCGGCCAGGATCCGGCGTTTCTCATCGGCGGCCCCGACGGCCTGGACGCGCAGTTGCAGGGGCAGGCTGCCTTGCGCCTGCGCCTGTCGAGCATGACGCTGCCGCACGCGCTGGCGCGCGTCGTCCTGGTCGAGCAGATCTACCGGGCCTGGTCGATCCTGGCATCCCATCCGTACCACCGCGCCTGAGCCCCAGGCCGCACCTGCAGCGGCGCAGCGGGAGCGGCGCGTCTAGAATCGTCCGGGGACGATCATGGCCGACTTCTACCTTGCTTCGCACAGCGCCCGGCGCCGCGACCTGCTGCGCCAGATCGGCGCGCGCTTCGAAACCCTGCTGACGCGCTCCGGGCCGCCGCGCGGGCCGGACACCAGCGAGGCCTTGCTCGATGGCGAGGCACCCGAGCACTACGTCGAGCGCATCGCCCGGGAAAAATGCGAGAACGGCGTGCGCGCCATGGGTGCCCGTTCGCTGGTGCCCAAGCCGGTGCTCGGGGCCGATACCATCGTGATCGTCGAGGGCAGGATCCTGGGCAAGCCCCAGGACCTCGCGCAGGCGACCTCGTTCCTGCAGCAGCTCTCCGGGCGCACGCACGAGGTGCGCACGGCCATCGCGCTGGCCGTGCCCGGGCGGCGCGATCCGGTGATCCACACCAGCGTGTGCAGCTCCCTGGTGAGCCTGCGCGTGCTCGACGCCGAACAGATCGCGCGCTACTGCGCCAGCGGCGAGCCCTTCGACAAGGCCGGCGGCTACGCGATCCAGGGCCGTGCGGCGATGTTCATCGACAAGCTCGAGGGCAGCTACTCGGGCGTGGTCGGCCTTCCGCTGGCCCAGACGGCCACCCTGCTGGCGCGCGCCGGGGTGCACCTGTTGTAGTACCCTGGGTGCCCGTCGGGGCGGGGGTGTGCCGCGGCGGCGCAGGCCGCGCATCCGCCGCCACAACGGCTTTCCCGGCCGTCGCCGCAACCTTCAACGCAAGCGCCAACGCAGCCGTCGCCGCAAACCTCACCGCCGACCCAGCGCAAGCCCCCATGCCCGCCGAAGACATCCTCATCAACATCACGCCGCAGGAGACCCGCGTCGCCGTCCTCGTGGCCGGCGTCGTGCAGGAGCTGCACATCGAGCGCACGGCAACCCGGGGGCTGGTCGGCAACGTCTACGTGGGCCGCGTCGCGCGCGTGCTGCCCGGCATGCAATCGGCCTTCATGGACATCGGCCTGGAGCGGGCGGCCTTCCTGCACGTGGCCGACATCTGGGAGGCGCGCCACCACGCGACCGAGAAGCCGCCCATCGAGCGGCTCATCCACGAAGGCGATGCGCTGGTCGTCCAGGTCATCAAGGACCCGATCGGCACCAAGGGCGCACGGCTGTCGACGCAGATCAGCCTGGCCGGGCGCAACCTCGTCTTCCTGCCGCAGGAATCGCACATCGGCGTGTCGCAGCGCATCGAGAACGAGGCCGAGCGGGCGCAGCTGCGCGAGCGGCTGGCGCGGCTCGTGGGGCCGGAGGAGACGGGCGGGTTCATCGTGCGCACGAGCGCGGAAGACGCCAGCGCCGATGACCTGGGCAACGACGTCGAGTACCTGCGCAAGCGCTGGACGCAGATCCGCGCCGCCGGCGCGCAGACGCCGCCGCCCTGCCTGCTCTACCAGGAGCTGTCGCTGGCGCAGCGCGTGCTGCGCGACCTGGTCAACGAGCAGACCCAATCCGTGCAGGTCGATTCGCGCGAGAATTTCGCGGCGCTGCAGGCCTTCGCGGCCCAGTTCGTGCCGGGCGTCGAGCCCAAGCTGGCGCACTACACCGGCGAGCGCCCGCTGTTCGACCTGCACCTGATCGACGACGAGATCGAGAAGGCGCTGGCCCGGCGCGTCGACCTCAAGAGCGGCGGCTACCTGGTCATCGACCAGACCGAGGCGATGACCACGGTCGACGTGAACACCGGCGCCTTCGTGGGCACGCGCAACTTCGACGACACCATATTCAAGACCAACCTCGAGGCCGCGCACGCGATCGCGCGCCAGCTGCGCCTGCGCAACCTGGGCGGCATCATCGTCGTGGACTTCATCGACATGGCCGCGGCCGAGCACCGCGAGGCGGTGCTGTCGGAATTCCGCCGCGCGCTGGCGCGCGACCGCACGCGCATGACGGTCAGCGACTTCACCCAGCTGGGCCTGGTGGAGATGACGCGCAAGCGCACGCGCGAGTCGCTGGCCCACGTGCTGTGCGAGCCCTGCCCGGTGTGCAGCAGCCGCGGCGAGCTCAAGACCGCGCGCACGGTCTGCTACGAGATCCTGCGCGAGATCCTGCGCGAGGCGCGCCAGTTCGGCGACGCGCGCCAGTTCCGGATCCTGGCCGCGCAGAAGGTCATCGACCTGTTCCTGGAGGAGGAGTCGCCCGCGCTGGCGATGCTCTCCGATTTCATCGGCAAGCCGATCTCGATGCAGGTCGAGTCGCTGTATCACCAGGAGCAGTTCGACGTCGTGCTGATTTGAGCCGTTGCCCTGGACATGCTTGAACTCGTACACGCTGACGACCGGCAAACGCGCACCAGGGCGGCCTGGGAGTGTGCGCGGCAGACGGCTTACTGGCAGCTTTGGGCGAAGACCCCTCTCCCGCGGCGCGGGAGAGGGCAGGGTGAGGGTGGGGGTTGTGCTGCGGTGCCGGTCATCGTGGCGTTGAACGAGCCAAAAAGACCACCCTCTCCCCAGCCCTCTCCCGCGCCGCGGGAGAGGGGGAACTGCGCGGCCCTCTCCCGCGCTGCGGGGGAGGGGGAACTGCGCTTCTGCCGCGCAGACTCCTAGGGCGTCATCCGCCTTCGCCCAGGTAGTTGCCGGTCGCTGCTATGCCTTGCTGCCGGAAGAAGGACAGTTGATCGAAATACCCTCGCTGCAGCGTGATCTGGTCGTTCTCGATGCGAAAGAAACCACAGCCGCGCAGCCCCTTGGGATCGCGCCATTCCAGGATGGCCCAATCGCCATCCTCGAACAGGTTCTCGACCAGGCAGGTCATCGTGGCGCGGCCGAACTCGACCGTGAACATGTGGCGTATCGCCTCGCGGCCGTGCAGGGGCTCGGTCACGACCTGATGGCATATGGCGTCCGGCGCATACAGGGCCACCAGCGCCTCGATATCGGCCTGGTTGAAGAGCTGCACCCACTTTCCCAACAGCTCCCTGGGTTTCATTTCCGGCACGCTCCGCAAGCACCCGGACGTCGGGAGCTGCAAGATTCTACCCAGCGCGCACCTCCGCGGCGCGCGGTCCGATCCGGTACGCGACGCGTGCCGCGCGTCTTGACCGCCGATGCGCGCTGTGCAAGGCTTGGATTCGAATGGATGGCCCCGCCCTGGTCCCCGGCCGGGGCCCCACGCCCGTGAAGACCGCAAAGTCCATGAAATTCTCCTCCCGCCTGCTCTTCGGCTTGAGTGCGGCGCTTTTTGTCGCCTGCCTTACGCAGGATGGCTACTACATCGCGGGCTATGACACGCGCGCGTGGTCGCCGGCAATCGGCCTGCTGCTCGTGGGCTGGATGGGCCTGGGCATGCACGTCTATGAATGGTTGGCGAACCCGCTCCTGGTCCTGGCCTGGTTCTTCGCCTGGAAGGCGAGACCCGGGCGGGCGCTGATCTGCAGCGCACTCGCGCTGCTGTTCATGGCCGGCTTCCTGTACGAGAAGCGCATCGTCTCCAACGAGAATGGAGGGACCTCGGTGATCACCGGATATGGCCTGGGCTACTGGCTGTGGATGGCAAGTGCCGCCGTCATGCTCGTCGGCGCCGGCATGGCCTTTTTCCACGCACGGCAGGGCGCTGCCGGCGCGCCTGCGGAACCGGGCCCAACGACGCGTTGATGGGAGCCGATGAGCGGGCAGCAGCCGCTGGGCCGCGGACTCAGGCGGCAAACTGGTTGCGGTACAGGCTGGCGTACAGGCCGCCGCCCGCCAGCAACTCGGCATGGCGGCCGATCTCGACGATGCGGCCATGGTCGAACACGGCGATGCGGTCGGCCCGCTCGATCGTCGACAGGCGGTGCGCGACGACGAAAGTCGTGCGGCCGCGCATCAGGCGCTCGAGCGACAACTGTATGTAGCGCTCCGACTCGGAGTCCAGCGCCGAGGTCGCCTCGTCGAGCAGCAGGATGGGGGCGTTCTTGAGCAGCGCACGCGCGATCGACAGGCGCTGGCGCTGGCCGCCGGAGAGCTTGACGGCGTTCTCGCCGATGCGCGTCTCGAAGCCCGCCGGCAGCGCATCGATCAGCGGCAGCAGGAAGGCGGCCTCGGCGGCGGCGCGCACCTGCTCCGGGCGCGCATCGCCGCAACCGCCGTAGGCGATGTTGGCGCCGATCGTGTCGTCGAAGAGCACGACATCCTGCGATACCAGCGCGATCTGCCGGCGCAGGCTGGCCAGGCTGAGTTCGGATACGGGGATGCCGTCGAAATAGATCTCGCCCTCGGTCGGGCGGATGAAGCGCGGGATGAGGTTGACCAGCGTCGTCTTGCCGGCGCCGGAGGGGCCCACCAGCGCTATGGTCTCGCCCGGCTGCACGTCCAGGTTCACGTCCTGGAGCGCCGCGCTGGCCGCGCCCGGGTAGCAAAAACCCACGTGGCGCAGTTCGATCGCGCCGCGCGCGTGCGCGATCTCGCGCTGGCCGGTCTCGGTCTCCGAGGCCGAATCGATCATGCCGAACACGCTGTCGGCGGCGGCCGACATGCGCGCGATCGGGCTGTTGACCGAGGCCAGGTGCCGCAGCGGCTGCAGGATGAGCAGCGCGGCGGTGAGGAACTCGATGAACTGGTCGGCCGAGAGCAGGCCGGCGCGCGACTGCCACATCGCGATGCCGATCACCAGCGCCAGGCCCACCGCCGCGATCAGCTGCGTGGCCGGGGTCGCCGCCGACCACGCGACCTGCATCTTCATCGCGAAGCGGCGCAAGCGCAGGTTGATGCGCTCGAAGCGCGCCGCCTCGTAGCGTTCGCCGTCGTACACCTTGATGACGCGGCTGGCCTCGTGCGCCTCCTGCACGGCGCGCGTCATCTCGCCCAGCATGGCCTGGCTCTCGACGTTGAGCCGGCGCAAGCGCGCGCTGAAGCTGCGCAGCACGATCGCGATGACCGGGCCGACGATCACGGTCAGCAGGGTCAGGCGCCAGTTGTCGTAGAGCAGCAGCCCGAGCAGGGCCACGGTGGTGAGCGATTCGCGCACCAGGGTCGTGAGCACCTCGGCCGCCAGGTTCAGGGCATTGCTGGCCTCGTTGATGAACTTGGAGATCACCAGCCCGGAGGGCGTGTTCTCCAGCGTGGCCTGCGGCCAGCGCAGCAGGCGTTCGAACATCGACTTGCGCAGCTGCACGAGCACGCGTTGCGACACGCTGCTCACCAGGTAGGAGCTGGCAAAGTTGGCCAGGCCGCGGATGAAGAACACGCCGACGAAGGCCGCCGGCATCCAGTAGCCGAACGCCGGATCGCGCTCGACGATGCCCTTGGCCAGCAGCAGGCTGGTGAGGCGCGCGATCACGCCCTGGCAGGCCGAGTCGATCAGCATGGTGCAGAAGGCCAGGGCCAGGAACGGCCGGTGCTGCAGCACCATGCCGAGCATGCGCCGCAGGCTGGGATCGGCAAACGCGATCGAGCGGCGCCCCATCATGCGGTCCGCAGCGGGACCGGCGGCCGCAGGTGCGGCGCCGGTCGCACGTCACGCAACAGCGCGCGCCATCGCAAGGGCTTTGCCAGATGCCTTCTCCGCGGAGCGCCGCCCGGCCCGGGCGCGCGCTCCAGTACGTCAAGTATCGCTACGGCGTTCGGTAAGATGCCGCTCATTGCGCTCACCCGGGCCATCGCGCCGGCCAGGCCGCCCGGCATCTGCACCGCCTGCGGTGCGCGGGGTGCGGTAGTGTAGGCGATCGACCGGACGCGTCGTCCTGCCCGCCTCGGCTGCGCCCCAGTCCAGCCCCTCCCTGACACCCTGGAAGGACCTCGTTTCGTGGCGGTGCCGCACCTGCAGTCCCTGTTGATCCGACTTCCGAACCACCTGGGCGATGCCTGCATGACGCTGCCGGCGCTCGATCGCCTGGCGGCCGAGGGCATCGCGCTCGTGCTGGCGGGCCGGCGCTGGGCTCCCGAGCTGCTGGCCGGGCGGCCGTGGCCGGTGATCGGCCTGCCAGAGCGCCGCCTCGAGCGCGTGGCAGGGCTGCGCCGGGCACGCCGCCAACTGGCCCCGCAAGCCCTGCGTGGGGATACCGATGCGCTGCTGCTCACCAACTCGCTGTCCTCGGCGATCGAGTTCCGGCTCGCCGGCCTGCGGCCGGCCGGCTACGCGACCGACGGCCGCGGCTGGCTGCTGCACCCGGCCATCGGCGTGCCGCCGGCGTGGAGCGCCGACATGCATACGACGCAATATTATTTCCACCTCGCGCTGGCGCTGCTGGGCCAGCCGCCCGCCCCGGCGCCGCCGCCGCGCCTGCCGCTGACCGAGATGGCGCGCCAGCGCGCGGCGGCCGCGCTGGCGCGCGCCGGGGCCGGCAGCCGCTACGTGGTGCTGTGCCCGGTGGCGCAGGGGCGCCACCGCGGGCAGGCCAAGTGCTGGGACGGGTTCGAGCGCATCGGCCGCGCGCTGCTGGCCGACGGCCTCGACATCGTGCTGTGCCCGGGCCCCGGCGAACATGCCGCGGCGCACGCGGCGGTGCCGCAGGCGCGCCTGATCGAGCCGCTGGACCTGGGCGCCTTCGGTGCGCTGCTCGCGCGCAGCCGCCTGGTGATCGCCAACGACAGCGGGCCGGGGCACCTCGCCGCGGCCGTCGGTGCCCGGCTCGTCGGCGTGTTCGGGGTCACCGATCCGCGCAAGACGCGGCCCATCGGCGCCGGCGGCGCGGACGTGCGCATCGTCGGCGGCAAGGACGGCTGGCCCAGCTATGGCGAGGTGGCGGCCACGGTGGCCGCCGCGCTCGTCGAGGCCTGAAGCGCGCCGGGCGCGGCCCGCTGCGGCGTCATCGGCGTGCCCAGCAGCACGCCCAGCGTGAGGCCGATCAGGTGGGCCTCGGCGAAGGTCTGGAAGTGCGAGTTGAGCAGGCTCGTGGCCAGCCAGGCGCCGAACAGGCCCAGTGCGGCGCCGCGGTAGGGCGCCGCCACGGGCTGGCGGCACACGCCCACGGCGAAGGCCAGGAAGGCGAGCAGGCCGGGTATGCCGGCCTCGACCCACACGTGCAGGTACTGGTTGTGCGTGTCCTTGGCCTCCTGGGCTTCCCAGCCGGTGTAATGCTCGTGCACGTACCGGGCATAGGCCGGCGCAAAGCCGCCGACGCCGTAACCGAGCAGCGGATGGCGTTCGATCAGGTGCCAGGTGGTGTCCCACACGACCTTGCGGATGCCCATCGAGGTCTCGGTCGGCGAGGACGGCGCATCGAACTCGCTGTACGCGGTCTCGAAGCGCTGGCGCACCATCGAGGACGAGGCCAGCAGCGCGCCGCCCAGCAGCACGATGGCGATCGGGGCCAGCCAGCGGCGCCGGTCCGGCACCAGGCAAAACGCGACCACGGCGCCCGACACCAGCAAGGCCAGGTGGGCGCTGCGGCCCGTGACGACCAGGCCGATGTTGGCGACCATCACCACGATCGCCGCGAGCAGCACGCGGCGCCGGCCGGCGCTGGCCGCTCGGCCCCAGGCCAGCGTGGCCGCCAGGATCACGCCGATCACCAGGGCCATGCCCTGGGTCGTGTGGTTGCGCAGCAGGATGCCGGGTTCGTCAACGCCGACCGGCGAAATGCCGAGCACGCGCAGCACGAACGAGGCCAGGCTTGCCAGCACCAGCGCGCCGATCACCCACAGCGCAAAGCGATCCTTCCAGCGTGGCGCCTCGAACAGGGCAGCGCCCAGCAGCAGCAGCAGCAGCGGGCGCCAGCTCCACCAGACCGCCAGCCGGCGCGGCCAGGGGGCATCGGCCCAGAACATGGCCACGCCCATCGTCGCCAGCAGGATCAGCACGCCGATGCCGGCCGGCCGCCGCGCGGCTGCGCGCAGGTGCTGCCAGGCGCCGGGGCTGGCGAAGAAGGCGATCAGCGCGAGGCCGGCGGCGATGTTGGCCAGCGGCGGCGAACAGAAGCTGCCGACGGTGGCCAGGATGAGCAGGATGCGCGCGAGGTCGGCCGCGCGGCCGTCCAGGCCGGCGAAGTCCGGGGCCGGAAGGCGCGCCCCGGCGTCGCTCGACATGGCGGCCATCGCGCCGGGCTATTCGCGGGGCGTGGGCACGGTGCGGCCGCCGACCGCGCGGTGGCGCCAGCGATCCCAGCGGAAACGCAGCCAGGCATACAGGCGGCCGCGCCCGCGGCGCTTCTCGTCGAGCACGCTGGCGAACTTGCCGTTCATGCTGCCCTGCTCCACCACCGGCTCGCGCAGCCAGTAGTGCGGGATGCGCAGTTGCTCGTCCATCTCGCGCAGCAGCCAGTCGGGCGGACGCGTGACCCGGTTCTTCTCGAGCCAGGCCATGCGCAGCACGGCCGAGGCGTGGTCGATGACGATCGCCTCGGCCGCCGGCAAGGGGCCGCCGGGCACGAGCATGGTCGGCGAGGTGCTGGCCCCGGCCGCGTAGCGGTTGTGGCCGCAGCCCAGGTAGATGAGGTAGGGCGTGCGCAGGCCATCGGCCTCGGCCATGGCCTGGGCCAGCACCGGCACGAAGCCGGGCGCGAGCACGACGTCGTCCTCGAAGATCAGGACGCGGCGGTAGTCGCGCTCGGCGCAGATGCGCCAGGCGGCGATATGCTTGAGCACCGCCGACTGATGCGGCAGGCGCATGTCGCTGGGCGCGAACGTGCGCTCGAGCAGTTCCGGCGTGATGGTGTCCGGATCGTGGTCGAACACCCACTCGAACGCGATGCCGCAACGGGCCATCTCGGCCTCGATGTGGGCGATGCGGTCGTGGAACGAACGCACCGACACGACGAGCACCGCATCGACGACATCGTTGACGCGCGCGCCGGCCGGTGCCGGCACGGGGCGCGGGCCGGCAGCGGCCGCCACGCTACGCTTGGACGGTCCGGGCGCGGCCGGTTGCTGCTGCGGAGCCACGGCAGGGGTTGACACACGGGGATTCGGAGCCATCTTTTGATTCTATCTGATCGACGACATCCGGCCGACGCGCGCTGGATCGACGTGGTCGAGCCCACGCTGGCCAGCGAGGCGGGGCACTGCGCCGCGCTGTTCCAGAGCCTGCAGGCGGCCGCGCCGGAGCTGCGCTTTCGCCTGTGGACCGACCGGCGCGCCGCGCTGCCCGGATGGCAGCAGCCGCGCACCGCGCTGCAGCCGTACTTCCACCGGCGCTGGCGCAAGCTGCAGGCCTGGGGACTCTACCGGCGCCTGCTGCGCGCGGGCGCCCCGCTGTTCGTGCCGACGGCCGGCTATTTCGATCTGCGCATGCTCGACCTGGCCGCGCGCGGACGCATCGGCAGCGGCCGCGCGTTCCTGTACTTTCACAAGCTGCGGCTGGACGCGGCGCGGGCGGCAGCGCTGCAGGCGCTGGCGCGGCGCCAGCCGGCGCTGGAGCTCTTCGGCACCTCGGAGGAGATCGTGCACCGGCTGCGCGCGGCCGGCTTCGTGCACGTGCAGCAACTGCTGCCGGTCCTGACGGCGCCGCTGGCCGCGGCCGCGGCGGCCACCGCGCCGGCCGGCGCCGGCGCATCGTTCCGCCACATCCTGTTCGCCGGCGCCGCACGCGCCGACAAGGGCTTCGGCCATGTGGTCGACCTGGTCGAGCTCCTGATGCGCACCGGCTCGAGCCTGCCGGTGGCCGTGCAGACCTCGGGTGACCACTACGGCCGCCACGACGAGCGCACGCGCGCGGATCTGCAGCGCCTGCGCGCCCTGCCCTACGCCCAGCTGTCGCTGCTGGCCGATACGATGGGGCCGGCCGCCTACACGGGCCTGTTCCCGGGCGCGATCTGCCTGCAACCGTACGAGGTGGCCGAGTACGCCGACAAGATGAGCGCCGTCACCTTCGACGCGCTGCGCGCCGGCGCACCGATCATCACCGTGGCCGGGACCTCGATGGCGCGCATCGTCGAGCAGGCGGGGGCCGGCATCGTCGTGGGCACCGCCAGCGCGCCCGCGCTGCTGCAAGCGGTCGAGGAGACGGTGGCGCGTTACGGCCCGCTGCAGGCGCGCGCGCTGGCCGCCGGCGCCCGCTACGCGCCGCAGTCGAGCTGGGCGCCGCTGGTCGAGCGCCTGCGCGCGGTCGCGGGCGGCGCGGGCGATCAGGTGGAGATCGCGACCCGTTCGGAGCGGTAGAGCCGCAGCGTCAGGCCGAACACCAGCGCCGCCGCCAGCACCGTGACGCCGCCGCCCAGCGCGACCGCGGCCAGGCTCGCGGGCTCGCCGCGCAGCAGGCCCAGGATCGCCACCTGCTGGCCGAAGAAGGGCACCGCCGCCATCCACAGCCGCGCGTGCATGGGCACCACCATCATCAGCACCGAGGGGATCAGCGGCACGAGCTGCGCCAGGCCGAGGTAGGTCTGGGCCTCGCGGAAGCTGCGCGCGAACGAGGCGATCCAGATCTGCGCGATCGCGATCAGCAACACCAGCGGCAGCATCACCGGCAGCACCTGCACGAGAAAGCGCGGGCCGATCGTCAGGGCCAGGCCCGGTTCGTCGGAGGGCATCAGGCGTCCGACGGCCAGGAAGGCCAGCAGGCCCAGCACCAGGCTCGAGAGGCTGAAGAGCGCGGTGGCCAGCATCTTGCCCAGCAGCACCTGCGCGCGCGACACCGGATTGACGAGCAGCGGTTCGAGCGACTGGCGTTCGCGCTCGCCGGCGGTCGAATCGATCGCCAGCCACATGCCGCCCAGCAGCGAGGTGAGGATGAGGAAGTAGGGCACGATCCCCAGCAGCGCGGCGCCCCGCGCCTGCGGCGTGGCCTGGTCGCGTGCGGCCACGAGCACCGGCGCGGCCACCGACGGCGCGATGCCGCGCGCGAGCAGGCGCAGCGCGCCGGTGCGCGTGGAAAATCCCTGGATCATCGATTCGAGCCGGTCGACCTCGCCGCGCACCTCCTGGCGCGTCGAATCGAAGATGAGCTCGACCTGCGCCGGGCGGCCGGCCTGGAAGTCGGCGCCGAAGCGCGGCCCGATGCGCAGCGCCAGGTCGATCTGCTGCGCGCGCACGGCCGCCTCGGGATCGGGCACCGCCGGCCGCGGCGCCAGCCCCTGCTGCTCGAGCGCCGCGACGAACTCGGGCGCGTACTCGGCACCGACGAGCACCACCGGCAGCGGTTTCTCGGCCTTTTCGAGCTCGCGCCCGACCACGAGGCGCATGAGCAGCAGGAAGAGCAGCGGCGTGAGCAGCGGGCCCAGCACCAGGGCGTTGAGCAGCACGCGCCGGTCGCGCAGGCTCTCGCGGCATTCCTTGGCGCACACCACCCACGCGGGCGTCAGGCCCTGCGGCCGGGCCAGCGCGGCCGACGGCAGCGGCGCGTCCGGCATCAGGCCGTGCCCTCGAGCGCCGCGCCGGTGATGATCTTCATGAAGGCCTCCTCGAGGTTCTGCTGTTGCGCCTGCTCGCGCAGCGCATCCGGCGTGCCGTCGGCGACCACGCGTCCGTGGGCGATGATGACCACGCGGTCGCACAGCGCCGCGACCTCCTGCATGATGTGCGTCGACATCAGCACGCAATGGCCCTCGCCGCGCAGGCGCCGCAGCACGTCGCGCAGCGAGCGCGTGGCCATCACGTCCAGGCCGTTGGCGGGCTCGTCGAGCACGACGTTGCGCGGCTCGTGCACGAGCGCCCGGGCGATGGCCGTCTTGACGCGTTCGCCCTGCGAGAAGCCCTCGGTGCGCCGCTCGCCCAGCGCCTGCATCTCCAGCGACTCGAGCAGCGCGGTGCAGCGCGCCCGGGCGCGCGCCGCGTCCATGCCGTGCAGGCGCGCGAAGTACTCGATGTTCTCGCGCGCCGTCAGGCGCTTGTAGAGGCCGCGCGCGTCGGGCAGCACGCCCAGGCGGCGGCGCACCTCCATGGGCGCGGTGGCGGCGTCGAAGCCGTCGACGCGGACATGGCCGCGGTCGGGCTGCATCAGGGTATAGAGCATGCGCAGCGTGGTGGTCTTGCCGGCCCCGTTGGGCCCGAGCAGCCCGGTGATCTGGCCGTCGCGCGCGGCAAAGGACACGCCGGCCACCGCCCGGGTCGCGCCGAAGGACTTCCACAGGTCCTGGACCTCGATCACGGCGCGGCTCCGTTGACGTTCAGGAAGGCCGGCGTGTCGCCGAGCGCCTCGAGGCAGCCGGCGTCGAGCCCGGCCGGATCCAGGTGCTCGACGAAATCGCCGACCAGCTTGGGCATGCAGCCGATGCCGATGACCGCGTGTCCCTGGCCCGGCGCCACCAGCACGCGCGCGTGCGCCAGCGCGGCGGCGATCTCGGTGCCGTAGCGCGGCGGCGTGACCGGATCGAACTCGCCGCCCAGGACCAGCACCGGGACGCTGGTGACGAAGGCTCGATGGAAATCGGCCGGCCGTGGGCGGTGCGGCCAGACCTGGCAGGCGACGCGCGCCGAGCGCACCATGCCGCTGCCCAGCACCGTGCGTTCGTCCTGCGGCTGCTCGTGCAGCAGGTCCGCGTCCTCCGCGCACAGCACCGACGCGGACATGCCGCCGTTGAGCTTCTCGGAGATGTCCCCGGCCATCAGCTTGGCCTGGCTGAGCAGCGGTGCGTAGCGCCCGGAGGCGGCCTCGTCGATCACCAGCGGCAGCAGCGCGCTGGTCGAGGAGGCGTACAGGTAGAAGCGCACCAGGCCGGCGAGGTCGTCGGCCGACAGGGTCTCGCGCTCCAGGTCGAAGCTCTGGGGATCGTGCATTTCCACCGGCTGCGGATTGCGCCGCAGGCGGTCGAGCACCTCGTGCAGCTTGTGGTAGGAATCGCCGTAGCGGCGGGCGCAGGCCGGTTCGGCCGCGCAGCGCGCGAGGCGCCGCTGCAGCGCGTCCTCGAGGTTGGCGGCGAACTCGGACAGCAGCACGAGGCGGTTGGGAACCGGGCTGTCGAGCACGATGCTGCGCACCGATTGCGGGTAGCGCGCCGCATACTGCTGCGCCACCCGGGTGCCGTAGGAGACGCCGACCAGGTCGAAGGGCGGACTGCCCAGCGCCTGGCGCACCGCCGCCAGGTCGCGCACCGCGTCGGTGGTCGTGTAGAACTGCGGCGCCGCGCGTGCGGCCAGCGTGTCCAGGCACTGGCGGATGCGCGCGAGCTGCTCGCGCTCCGAGGGCTCCAGCGCACCGGCATCGGCACCCTTGCCGCGGCGGTGCGGCGGCGCGGGCTTGTCGGCGTCGAGCACGAGCTCGTCGCCGCAGCTGAGCGGATTGGAGCCGCCCGTGCCGCGCTGGTCGACGAGCAGGATGTCATGGTGCTTGCGCAAGGGCCGCAGGGCCGAGGCGACGGCGGCGTAGTCCTCGGTCGCGGCGCCGCCCGGGCCGCCGTCGAGGAATACCACCATGTCGCGCTCGGCTTCGAGGGCCAGGCTGCGCACCAGCGCGACGCGCAGCGCGATGTGGCGCCCGCCCGGCGCGGCCCAGTCCTCGGGGACGTCGAAGCGGGTGCAGTAGGCCGACTGGCTCGGCACGCCGGTGGCCGACTGCCCGCCGATCTCGCACGGATGCAGGTCGAGCGTGCCGACGCGCCAGGTCTGCGCCGCCGCTGCCTGCGGCGGCGTCCCCGGGGCCGCCCAGGCCGGCAGCAGCAGCAGCGCGGCCTGCATCGAGACCAGCAGCGTGACGAGGCGCGCGGCGTGCGACGTCACGGCGGCGGGCCGCGCGCGGCGCCCGGGCACGCGGGCCGCCGCCTCAGGCATAGTGGAAGCGTGCCTGGACCTTGGCCTGGTTGCGCAGGTCCTCGATCAGGCGCTCCTCGCCGCGCACGCGCCAGGCGTCGGGCAGCACCAGATCGGCGGCAGCCACGCCGTTGACGTAGCTCATGATGACGCGGCAACCGCCGGCCGCGGGAGCCGGCGCGTCCGGCTTGGCCCGATCGGTCGGCGCCGCCCGCTCCGCGGGGGCGGCCGCGCGGTAGGCGCGCAGCACGTCGTTGAGCGTGCCGCGGTCGGTGCCGCACTGCACCTGGATCGTCAGCGCCGCCTGCGACGCGGCGCGCGCCTCGGCCAGGTCCATGACGTCGTCGGCGGTGATGGCCAGGCGCTGGGAGAACTCGTCGAAGCGGGCGCGCCCCGTGACGAACACCAGCTGGTCCTCCTTGAGGATGGCGCGGCGCCGGTCGAAGAGCTCGGCGAAGACGGCGACCTCGAGCTGCGCCGTGGCATCGTCGATGAGCACCGCGCACATGCGGCCGCGCCGCGTATTCTGCTGTCGCACCGATACGACGATGCCGGCGATGCGCACCGCCTCGCGCGCCTGCTTGAGGTCGGCCAGCCGGACCGAGGCGATGCGCCGCGCCTCGGCCTCGACCTCCGTGAACAGGTGCCCGCTGAAGCAAAAGCCCAGCGCCACGCGCTCGTTGGCCAGGCGCTCGCGTTCGCTCCACGGCACGTAGGGCACCTCGGCCAGCGTGGGCAGCACCGTGCCGGCGCCGCCGAACAGGTTCTCCTGGCCGGCGTGCGCCAGCGCGTGCTCGGCATCGTCGAGCGCGCGGCCCAGCGCCGCCATCAGGCGGGCGCGGTCGGGGTCGAGGCGGTCGAACGCGCCGGCGCGGATCAGCGCTTCGATCACGCGCCGGTTGACGCGGTGCTTGTCGACGCGCGCGCAGAAATCGGCCAGCCCCAGGAACGGACCGGCGCGGCGCGCCTCGAGGATCGATTCGATCGCGGCGACGCCGGTGCCCTTGACCGCGCCCAGGCCGTACTGCACGGTCCTGGCATCGAGCGGGATGAAGCGATGCACGCCGATGTTGATGTCCGGCGCCAGGACGGTCAGGCCGCTGGCGCGCGCGTCGGCGACCAGGTCCTGCACCTTCTCGGTGACGTCCATCACCACCGAGAGGTTGGCCGCGGCGAAGGCGGCCGCATAGTGCACCTTGCAATAGGCGGTCTGGTAGGCCACCAGCGCGTAGGCCGCGGCATGCGACTTGTTGAAGCCGTAGCCGGCGAACTTCTCCATCAGGTCGAAGAGCTCGGTGGCCGATTTCTCGGGCACGCCGTTGGCCCCGGCTCCGGCGACGAAGATCGACCGGTGCCGGGCCATCTCGTCGGCCTTCTTCTTGCCCATCGCGCGGCGCAGCAGGTCGGCCGCGCCCAGCGAGTAGCCGCCGATCGTCTGCGCGATCTGCATGACCTGCTCCTGGTAGACCATGATGCCGTAGGTCGGGCCCAGGATGGGCTCCAGGCGCGGGTCCAGGTAGTGGGCACGCTTGCCGTGCTTGCGGTCGCAGAACTCGGGGATGAGCTCCATCGGACCCGGGCGGAACAGCGACACCAGGGCGATCAGGTCGTCGAAGCGGTCGGGCCGGGCCCGCTTGAGCAGGTCGCGCATGCCGCGCGATTCGAACTGGAACACCGCGGTGGTGTTGGCCTGCCGGAACAGCGCGAAGGTGCCCTGGTCGTCCAGCGGGATGTTCTCCAGCGTCAGGGTGTCGTCCGGGTCGAGCAGGCGCACGTAGCGCAGGGCCAGGTCGAGGATCGTGAGCGTGGTCAGGCCCAGGAAGTCGAACTTGACCAGGCCGATGGCCTCGACGTCGTCCTTGTCGAACTGGCTCACGACGGCGTCGGTGCCCTGGGCGCAGTACAGCGGACAGAAGTCGGTCAGGCGCCCGGGGGCGATCAGCACGCCGCCGGCGTGCATGCCCACGTTGCGCACCAGGCCCTCCAGCGGACGCGCCAGCGCGATCAGCGCAGCCGCCTCCTCGTCGGCGGCGACGGCCGCGGCAAATGCCGGCTCGTCGGCCAGCGCGCGCTCCAGCGTCCAGGGGTCGGCGGGATTGTGCGGGATGAGCTTGGAGAGCTGGTCGCACTTGGTATAGGGCAGGTCCAGCACCCGTCCGGCATCGCGCACCACCGCCTTGGCACCCAGCGTGCCGAAGGTGGCGATCTGCGACACGGCCTGCGCGCCGTATTTTTTCTTGACGTAGTCGATGACCCGGTCGCGCCCGTCCTGGCAGAAGTCGATGTCGAAGTCGGGCATCGAGACGCGTTCCGGGTTGAGGAAGCGCTCGAACAGCAGGTCGTAGCGGATCGGGTCCAGGTCGGTGATGCCCAGCGCGTAGGCCACGAGCGAACCGGCGCCCGAACCGCGCCCCGGGCCCACGGGCACGCCGTTGCCCTTGGCCCAGTTGATGAAGTCGGCGACGATGAGGAAGTAGCCCGAGAAACCCATCGCGGCGATGGTCGAGAGCTCCGTGTCCAGGCGCGCGCCGTACTGCGGCGCGCGCGCGCCACGCTGCTGCGCATCCGGGTAGAGCGCCGCCAGGCGCCGCTCCAGGCCCGCCAGCGCGAGCGCGCGGCAATGGGCGTCGAGCGACATGCCGTCGGGGGTCGGGTAATCGGGCAGGCGCGGACGGCCCAGTTCGAGCTGCAGGTTGCAGCGCCGGGCGATCTCGACCGCATTGCGCAGCGCCGAGGGTACGTCGGCAAAGCGTTCGTGCATCTGCGCGGTGGTGCGCAGGTGCTGCTCGGCCGTGAAGTTCTGCGGGCGCCGCGGATCGGACAGGGTGCGCCCCTCGGCGATGCACACGCGCGCCTCGTGGGCGCGGAAGTCGCCCGGGTCGAGGAACTGGATCGGGTGGGTGGCCACGAGCGGCAGGCGCAGCTGCGCGGCCAGCGCGATCGAGGCGCGCACGCAGGCCTCGTCGCCGGGGCGCCCCGCGCGCTGGATCTCGATATAGAAGCGGCCGGGAAACCGCGCCGCCAGGCGCTGCGCGGCAGCGCGCGCGGCATCGGCCTGGCCGCCGGCCAGCAGCTGGCCGATCTCGCCCGCCGGGCCCGCCGACAGCGCGATCAGCCCCTCGGTGCCGGGTCCACCCAGCCATTCGGCGCGCATCTCGGCGCGATCGTTGTGCTGGTTCTCGAGCCAGGCGCGCGAGAGCAGGCCGCACAGCGCGTGGTAGCCGCCGCGGTCCTGCACCAGCAGCGTCAGGCGGTGCGGCTGCTCGCGCTCGACCGGGTTGGTGATCCAGGCATCGCAGCCCAGGATGGGCTTGACGCCGGCCTTGCGAGCCGCCTGGTAGAAACGGATGGCGCCGAACAGGTTGGCGCTGTCGGTCAGCGCGACGGCGCCCTGGCCGTCCTCGGCCACGCGCCGGACGAGATCGTCGATGCGGGTCACGCCGTCGACGACCGAGAACTCCGAGTGCACGCGCAGGTGGACGAACTCGGGCACGGACTCGGGAGCCAGATCGGAGATGGGTTCGGCAGGCATGGTGCGCATTCTATTGAAGATGCCGACCGCCGGGTCCCCGGCCGGAGCGCTGGGATACCATGGCGTGGGTCGCTGAATGGTCGAGGCCGCTTGCCGTGGATCTGAGCAACAACGTCGATGTCGCCGGGGCGATACTGCAGATCTGCCTGATCGACCTGCTGCTGAGCGGCGACAACGCGATCCTGATCGCCATGGCCTGCCGCAGCCTGCCCACGGCGCTGCGCAGGCGCGCCGTCCTGCTGGGCACCGGCGCGGCGGTGCTGTTTCGCGTCATCCTGACCTTCGCGGCGACGCTGGCCCTGCGCGCGCCGTTCCTCAAGCTCGTGGGCGCGCTGCTGCTGCTGCTGATCGCCATCGAGCTGATGGCCGGCGCGGCGACGGACCGCAAGGTCGCGCCGGCCGGGGGCGCGGGCGCCGGGCTCTGGAAGGCGATCGCGATGATCGTCGCGGCCGACGCGGTCATGAGCCTGGACAACGTGGTCGCCGTGGCGGCAGCGGCCCAGGACCAGCTGATGCTGCTGTTGCTGGGCCTGCTGATCAGCGTGCCCATCCTGTTCTTCGCCAGCCTGTTCGTCGCGCGCGTGCTCGACGCCCACCCGCTGCTCGTCGACGCCGGAGCCGCGCTGCTGGGCTGGATCGCGGGCAAGACCGCGGTGTCCGATCCGGCGATCGCCGGCGTGCTCGAGGCGCAGTCGTTCGGCCTCGTGGCGCTGGCGCCGGTGCTGGGTGCCGCGTACGTGATCGTGCAGGGACGCTTGCTGCGTGCACAGCGGGCGCAGGAACGCGGCCGTCCGGCCGCGGCAACCGCCGTGGTGCTGGCCGCCGGCCCCGTCGCGCCGCCGCCGCGCACGCCCGCAGCGCCGCTCACGGCGCCGGCCGCGATCGTGCCGCCTGCCCTGCTGCAGCGCTTCACGCCGATGGATCTGGCGATCATGGCCGGCGTGGCGATTCCACTCGTCGGATTCGTGGTCACCATCGCCTACCTGATCGCCAAGGCGGTGGCCCGGCACGCGTGAGCATCGGGCGTCCGACCCGGGCCAGCGCGGGGCGCGCCGCCGGCGCTGCGGCGCGCGTCGCGGGCGCGGTTTCGCCGGCCCCCGGTTGCGTAGGACTTTTCGTAGGACAATCGCCGGATGGACGTGCGTATGGAAGCGGTGCAGCCCGATGCGGGGGCCGATGCGGATGCGCGCCCCGGCGCCGCGCCCGGTCCCGGCGCGGCGCCGGCGCCGGGAGCCGTCGCGCGCGCGCTGCAGGCGCTGGACAACATCCTGCGTTCGCTCGGGCTCGAGGGCAAGGGGCGCATCGTGTTCGGCGCTTTCGTGCTCGCGGCGTGGATCCTCTCGGGCATCTACCGCGTCGAGCCCGATGAACAAGGCATCGTGCTGCGCTTCGGCAAGTGGGTCGACACCGAGGAGCCCGGCCTGCATTACCATTTCCCCTACCCGGTGAGCCGCGTCCTGCTGCCCAAGGTGACCCAGGTCAACGAGTTGCAGCTGGGCGGATCGGCCGAGTTCGCGCCGGGCAGCACCGGCAATCCCACGACGACGACCGGCGCCGGAACCACCGCCCCGGGCACCGCGCGCAGCGACCTCGCCAACCAGATGGTGACGGGTGACGAGAACATCGTGATCGCCGAGTACGTCGTCTTCTGGCGCATCAAGAACGCGGGCGAGTACCTGTTCCACCTGAGCGATCCGCAGGCGACGCTGCAGATGGCCGCCGAGAGCTCCATGCACGCGGTGATCGGCGAATACCCGATCCAGGCCGCGCTGTCGGACAAGCGCCAGGAGATCGCCGACCACGCCAAGGAGATGCTGCAGCGCATCCTGGACCGCTACCAGGCGGGCATCCTCATCACCCAGGTGCAGCTGCAGCGGGTGGATCCGCCGGCCGCGGTGATCGACGCCTTCAACGACGTGCAGCGCGCCCGCGCCGACAAGGAGCGGGCGCGCAACGAGGCCGAGGCCTACGCCAACGACGTCCTGCCGCGCGCCCGCGGCGAGGCCGACCGCATGAACGAGGAGGCTTCGGCCTACAAGGAGCAGGTGGTCAACGTGGCGCGCGGCGAGATCCAGAGCTTCCTGTCGGTCTACGAGACCTACCGGCAAGCCAAGGACGTCACGTCCTGGCGCATGTACCTGGACAGCATGGACCAGCTGCTGCGCAAGTCGGGCAAGGTGATCATCGACTCCTCGGGCAAGGGCGGCGCCGGGCTGGTTCCCTACATGCCGATCGCCGAGGGGCGCGACAAGGGCGCCGCGGCGGCGCCCGCGCCGGGAGCGCCGCGATGACGCCGCAGCGGCTCGCGCTGGGGGCCGCGCTGGCCCTGGCGCTGCTGGCCGTGCTCTCGCTCTATACGGTCGACCAGTCCGAGCAGGCGCTGGTGGTGCGCCTGGGCGCGCCGGTGGGCGTCGTGCGCGATCCCGGGCTGCACGTGAAGCTGCCGCTGGTCGACACCGTGATCTTCTACGACAGCCGGCTGCTGCCGCTGGAGCCGCCGCTCGAGCAGATCATCCTGGGCGACCAGAAGCGCCTGGAGGTGCAGGTCTACGCGCGCTACCAGATCTCCGACCCGCTGCTCTACTACCAGTCGGTGCGTACGCTCGAGCAAGCGCGCTCGCAGCTCACGCAGATCGTCAGCTCGGCGCTGCGCCGCGAACTGGGCCAGGTCATGCTCTCGGCGCTGCTGTCGGAGGAGAGACGCCCGATCACCGATGTGATCCTCAACGAGACCATCGCCAAGGCGCAGCCGCTGGGCATCACCGTGCGCGACGTGCGCATACGGCGCGCGGACCTGCCGCCGGAGACGAGCCAGGCCATCTACGACCGCATGAAGTCCGAGCGGCAGCGCCAGGCCAAGGAACTGCGCGCGCAGGGCTTCGAGCTGGCCCAGCAGATCCAGGCGCGCGCCGATCGCGACCGCACGGTGATCCTGTCCGAGGCGCAGCGCCAGAGCCTGACCACGCGCGGCCAGGGCGATGCCGAGGCCAACCGCATCTACGCCCAGGCCTTCGGCCGCGACCCCAGGTTCTTCGAGTTCTACCGCGCGATGCAGACCTACCGCCAGGCCCTGGCCGAATCCAGCCCCACGCTGGTCCTGTCGCCGAACTCGGAGCTGCTCAAGTACTTCGGCAACGGCACGCGCGACCTTCGACCGTAGCGGCGGGATGAGTGCCGCCCGCCACAGGGCGGCCGCAAATCCCGCGTACGGGCTCAGGCGCCGGTATGTTCCCCGGTGTCCGGGGCAGGCGCCGGTTTCTTCGGGAGGTGATCGAACAGCCAGTACGAGAAGGCCGTCCCCAGGACCAGGATCAGGAACGGGAGCCCGCCGTGGAAATAAGCCCAGACCGTGCCCGGGTCGAGCTCGGTGGCAACGATCAGGGGCAGCACCAGGCAGAGCAGCAGGCCGCCGAACAGCGCAAATGCCAGGCGCCGGGCCAGCCGGCCGATCTTCGTCCAGTTTGCGTTCATCAGCCCATTCTCGCCAGAGCAGCCCGATCGTGTCAACGCCAGTGTTTGCGCTGGCGCGTAACGGAACTCCTTTTCCCGCGGCGCGGGCTAGCGCTCGGGGAGAGGGCCGACGCCGGAGTACCGCGCCTCAAAACGGATAGTCAATCCCGCTGAACACCGCCGCCCCCTCGTTGCCGTAGCCGATGTCGAGGTAGCCGACCACGAACGGGCTGGCCACCACGCGAAACCCCATGCCACCGCCCACGTGCTGGTGCGAGAACGGACTCTCGTCCATGCGCGAGTAGACCTTGCCGCTATCGACGAACGGCGCCAGCTCGAGCTTGAGGTCCGTGTCGAACAGGTGCAACTGGCGCACCCACGAGCGCAGCTCGACGCTGGCCGCGAAGCTGTTGCGGTCGACGAAGCGGCCGCTGCCGTAGGCGCGCAGCGGTTGCGCCTCGCCGATCACGCTGCGGTCGCCGCCGACCGACGACAGGACCCAAAATGGCGCGCCCGCATAGGCCGGCAGGTAGCGCAGCGCGGCGTGCGCGGCGATCGTGGCGTTGGCCCCCAGCGGCCGGAAGCCGGCGGCATCCAGGCCCAGCACGTCGTAGGTCGCGCTGCCGCCCAGCGCGTGCGTCGCGCCGCCCCCGAAGGCGATCACGCGCTCGCCGCTGCGCGGCACGGTGACCGAGTCGCGCGTGTCGTAGGCCAGCGCGACGCGCTGCTGCAACTCGCTGGCAAAGCCCAGCCCGGGCAGGTCCGGGAAACGGCTGACGATCGATGGCAGCGACTGCAGCGTGCCTTGCTCTATCCGGTCCGCCTGCGCGCGCAGCCGGTAGGACAGTTGCCAGTCCCGGCTCAGGTTGAGCGCGGCCGTCCCGTCGAGGCGCGACTTGCTGTCGATGAAATTGCTCTGGCCGGTCTCGCGCGAGGCGTTGCCCAGGCCGTAGAAACGGCCCGTGCCGCTGCGGTCGTAGATGGCCTCGGCGCTCCAGGTCCAGGTCGACGCGCGCAGCAGGCCGCGGTCGTAGCGCGCATCGAATTCGCGCTCGACGTGCTCCTTGGCTCCGGCCACCACGGACCACTTCTCGTCCTCGGACGGGTTGCGGAACAGGCGCCAGCGCGCACCCCAGCCGAAGTACTGGCTGTAGATCAGGTCCGGCGCCACGATCCGGTCGATCTCGCCCCGGTCGTTGTTGGACAGGAACACCGGGATCAGCCCGAGCGTGAGGCCGCTGTAGGGCGAGGTATCGATCTCGGGGACGGGCAGGAACGGCAGCGCGTCGAGCCCCGAGACGAACGAGGCGTCGCCCGCGGCCGGGTGCGCCACCGTCTCGGGCGCCGCGGACGCCTGCTGCGCGAGCGGCGCGTGCAGCGGCGCGGCCGCCAGCAAGGCCCCCAGCAGGCGAACGGTGGCACGAAGCGCAGCGGCACGAAGCGCACCGGAGCGAGCGGCACCGTTGCGGACTACACCGGCACCCGCAGCGTGCCGGCCGCACCGCTCACGCATGCGGCGGGGGCACCTGCCCGGCCGGGCGGCTCAAGGGCTCCTGCGACGTGCAGGCCAGGTGCGCGGCGTGCAGCGTGCAACGGGCCAGTTGCGCGCCGTCGAGTCCGCGCGCGCGCAGGTCCCAGTCCTCGCCGTGGCGCTCCATGACGAGGTAGCCGAAGGCACTCGAATGGGCCGCGAAGTCGATCTGCACCGGCGGCGCGGTGGCATAGGAGGCATCGAGTACCGGCGGCACCTCCGGATCGAGCTTGTCGCCGCCGTGGCCGGCGACGATGGTGGCCGGATGATCGGATGCGAAGTCGATGGCCTCGAAGGTATGCACGTGGCCATGCAGCGTCGCATCGACACCGGCGGGGAAATAGCGCGATCCGTTCACCGCCTGCAGCGCGGCGAGCAATCCGGAATTGCCGAAGCTGATGGCACCGCCGGGCACGACGGCAAATCCCAGCACGGGGTGGTGGCTGAGGAAGAAGCTGTGGATGCCGGGGCGGTCCGCCAGCGCCTTCACGATGGCCATCTGGCGCTGGTAGTGCGCCAGGATCCGCGCCTCGCGCGGCCTGGCCGGATTCAAGGGCCGCGAGGCCTTGGCCGAATCGAACACGACGATCTGCCAGTTCCCGCCCAGCGATACCGCATAGGGATCGCTCACATCGGCATCGGCGTCGTCCTCGGGCCGGTCGCAACTGCGCGCCGCCGTGTAGACGCGCGGATCGAGCAGGCGGAACCAGCCCTGCCCGGCGCGCGCGCATTCCTCGTGGTTGCCGCGCGCCACGATCCAGGGCGCGGCCAGCAGCAGCGGACGGGCCGGGACGAAGAAATCGGCGTTCCAGGCATCCCAGCCGTAGCCCCAGGGGCTGCCGGCGCAGCCCAGTGCCGGCGGACATGCCGTCTCGCGGTAGTGGTAGTCACCGACGTGCACGACGAGGTCCGGGTGCTCGGCGGCAGCCGCGTCGGCCAGCGCGGCAAACGGCCATGCGGCGGGACTGGAGCAATCCTGGAATACCTTGTCCGCCGCCTTGATGCGGCAGCCGGTGTCACCGATGATGACGATGCGCTGCACCGAGGCACGCGGCACCGGCAGCGCGACGCCATCGATCGCCGCGGCCGTGGCGCCCGGCGGCAGTGGCGCCTCGCACACGGATTCCGGGAAGGCCGAGGCCTTGCGCTGGCCGGGCCGCGCGGCCGGGGTCTGCGCGGCCACGCGCGTCGTCATGGGCACACGCGCACCGTCGACGCTGAGTTGCGGGCAGGCGCCGCTCACGATGGCCCGGACCGTCGCACGGTCGCCGCCGTCCATCAGCACGTACGCCACGGGCGGCGGCGCCTGTGCCGGTGGCGGTGGCGCCGGTGGCGGCGGGGCCGCGCACGAGGACAGGAGCGCGAGCGCAAGGACCTGCGCGGCGGCGCGGAGACGCTGGGACCGTTGCGGATGCACGAGAACTCCCGGTGGATGCGTTTTGTCCGATGCCATCACCGCAGTGGGGATACGCCCGGCGAAGGGGACTGGGCCGCGATTATCCAATGTAAATCCACGCGCGGGGCGGCGCTTCCTCGCAAGCCGCGCGCGCTCGCGATGCACCGGCGCTGCGCGCGCGGCGCACGAACCGCGCCGCCGCAGCGGCGCATCCGCGCGTCGGTTCCATATTGCCCCGGCGCCGCAATGGCAGTAGTGTGCGTGGGCAGGCACGCCGCCCGTCGACCGACGGATCGCCGGGCGCCGGCGCCGACTGCAGGAGCCAAAGCACATGCGCATGCGCGTCCGGGGTGATCGATGAGCGAGACGATCCGCCGGATCCACGCGGCACGGCTGGCGCAGGCCTTCAACCTCGCGGCCGCCCGCGGGTGGGTGCTGGCACCGCGGCCGATCAGCGTGGCCGAACTGGCCGCGGGCCGGCCGCTGGCCGATCGCAGCCGCGCGGCCGACGGGGGCATCGAACAGGGCACGGCACTGATCGCCTGTTTCGTGCGGCGCGAGCGCCGCATCCTGCCGGCCGCCATCGTGATGGTCGGCAGCAAGGACCTGCTCGACTGGGCGCTGCTCAATGTACGGCGCTCGGCACTGGGCGTGGCGCGCGAGACCTTCGCCAACGCCGACGGCGATACGGTGCTCGTGCTCACTACCGCCGCGTCGACCTAGCCGAGACGTTCCCGTCGCTCGGGCCCCGGGCCTTCGCGGCCGGTTTCCAGGCGCGATCCAACGGCCCGTCAGTTGCGCCCGGCACGGGTGGCGGCGCGGGCGACATCGACCGGGTCGATCGACCAGCGCGGCCAGCCGCGCTCCAGGCGTACCCGCAGGCGGCGGTGCCGGACCAGATAATGGATCCCGACCAGAACCGCGGCGTAGCCCGAGGCCGCGCCCACGCCCAGAGCCCAGCGCGGACCGAAGGTGTCGGCCACCCAGCCGATGATGGGAGCGCCGATCAGCGTGGTTCCCAGCGCGATGGCCAGCAGTATCGCCATCACGCGCCCCCGCAGCATCGGCTCGGTGGACAGCTGCACCAGGCTGTTGGACGAGGTCGTGAAGGTCTGCGCCGCGACGCCGACGAACACGAGCGTGAACGCGAAGCGTACCGGGTCGGGCATCCAGGCGGCCAGCGTCGTGGCCACGCCGAACAGCGCGGCGCCGCCGACCAGGTGCGCGATGCGCGGGGCGGCGCGCCGCGCCGCGAGCAGCGCGCCGGTGACCGAACCCAGGGCCATGACCGAGGTCAGGAATCCGTAGCTGCTCGCGCCCGCATGGAAGACACTGACGCACATCGTGGAGATGAAGATCGGAAAATTGAGACCGAAGGTCCCGATCAGGAACAGCATGAGCAGGATGGCGCGCAGGTCCGGGCGCTGCCAGACGTAATGCAGGCCTTCGGCAAAGCGGCCCGGGGCGCGCGGGGCCGTGGTGCGGCCATGCAGCTGGTCCACGCGCAGCAGCAACAGCGACAGCAACACGGCGCCGAACGACGCGGCGTTGACCAGGAACAGCCAGCCCGAGCCCACGGCCGCGATCAGCATGCCGGCGATGGCCGGGCCGATCATGCGCGCCAGGTTGAAGGACGTGGAATTGAGCGCCACGGCGTTGGACAGATCGGCCTCGCCGGCAAGTTCGGCGACGAAGGTCTGGCGCGCCGGCGCGTCGAACGCACTGACGCAGCCCAGCAGCAGGGCGAACACGTAGACGTGCCATAGCCGGACCAGCCCGGCGACGGTGAGGATGCCCAGCCCGAGCGCCAGCGCGCCCATGGCCGCCTGCGTCACCAGCAGCAGCTTGCGCCGATCCAGGCGATCGGCGGCAAGGCCGGTGAGCGGTAGCAGGAGCGCCTGCGGCCCGAACTGCAGGGCCATCACCACGCCCACGGCGGTGGCGTTGTGGTTCGTGAGCCCGGTGAGGACGAGCCAGTCCTGCCCGGTACGCTGCATCCAGGTGCCCGTGTTGGAGACGATCGCGCCGGCCGCCCACAGCCGGTAGTTGACGCCGCGCAGCGCGCGGAAGGTGGAACTCACCGGGCGGCACGCGCGCCGGTGCAAGCGCGGACCGGCGGCGCGGCGCTGCCGGCGCTCATGCGCCGCGCTGGTCGAGCAGCGCGATGATGTCGGCGCTGGTGCCGGTCTCGCCCAGGCGCGGAAAGATGCGCGTCAGGCTGTTGGCATGCGCGTCGGCGTTGAAGTCGGTCATCGCGTCGATGGCCAGCGTGACGTTGTAGCCGCGCTCGTGCGCCTGGCGCGCGGTCGATTCCACGCCGATGCTGGTGGCGATGCCGGCGATGACCACCTGCGTGACGCGCCGCGCGCGCAGGACCGCGTCCAGGTCGGTGTCGGTGAAGGCACCCCAGGTCTTCTTGGTGACCGTGTGGTCCTGCGGCTGCCGGCCCAGCTCGGGCACGAGTTCGGTCCAGCCGGGCGGGCGGTCGGCCGTGCTGCGCGACTGCTCGGCGCGGCCGGGCGCGCCACCGGCGACATTGACGAGCACGACCGGCAGGGCCTGGCGGCGAAATGCCGCGGCCAGGGCCGCGGCACGCTGCACGACGGGTGCGGTCGGATGCGCCATCGGCAGGCTGACGATGCCGGCCTGCAGGTCGATGACGACGAGCGCGCTGATGGGGTCGAGCGTGGTGATCGGCATCGCCGGGGTCCTCCGTTGCAATTGGGCAATTCTGCCGCAAAGCGCGGTGGCCGCCGCGCGGCGCGCCCGCCCGTGCACAATGGCGCCTTTGCCGGAGCTACCCACATGCGCCGCGACCCGCGCGATGCGGTCCTGTTCGAGCCCTTGCGCAGGGCGCCGGTCGCATCCGGGAACCGCCGCCGCCCGGCGCTGCACGGCAGCGGCACGGGCACGCGCGATCGCTCCGCGCGGTCGTGATGGCCGGCGTGCCGTACCGGTTTGCCTGCGCGGCGCTGCTGCTGGCCGGCAGCGCGCTGCGGGCCCAGGAGCCCGCTGCCGGCGCCGGCGCCGCGGACCCCGACGTGCTGGCGGCGCCGGCGGGCGCGGCGAACGCGGGCGATGGTGGAGCGCGTACGGGCGCGGGCGCCGGCGCGGGTGCAGGCGGCGAGCCCTTCCCCCACCGCATCGAGGGCGACATCGGCCTGGGGGGCTCCTATCTGCACAGCATCGTGAGCGGACAGGTCGTCCCGGTGCGTCCCCTGCCCTACGGCTTTTTCGACTACGAGCGCGCCTTCGTGCGCATCGACACGGTCGGGGTAAAGACGCTGCCGCTGGCCTACGGGCACCTGGAGCTGCTCGCCCGCGCCAGCCAGGACGGCATACGCTCCGACACGCCCAGCCTGCGCGGTATCGCCGCGCGCAGCGTCTCGATCCCGGTGGGCATCGGGAGCTTGCAGGTCACGCCGGTGGGCGGCTTCTTCCTCAACGCCTTTCACGACGTGAACCGTTCCCGCGGCAACCTGGGCGAAGCGATCTGGGCAGCCCAGTTCGAGGCCGCGCGCGTGACCGTCTACCCGCAGCTGGGCGTGCACACGTACTCGGCCAGCTACGTGCAGTACTTCTACGGCCTCAACCGGGTCGAAGCGGCGCGCAGCGGCTACGCGTCCTACCGGCCCGGCAGCGCGGTCGATCCGCTGGCCGGCGCGTTCATCGACACGTCGATCGGCGGCCGCTGGCACGTGGACGTCTCGCTGCGCCACGAGCGCCTGGGGCGCGCGATCGCCGACTCGCCGATCGTGGCGCGCCACGGCCTCGATACCGCCCTGCTCGTGCTCGCCTACCACCTGCCCTGACGGCGCGGCGCGCGCCCCGCCGCACGGCAGATCAAGGCGCCGGCGGCGCTGCGGCCGGCCGGCCGACCGCCGGGTGGTACACGCGTTCGACGTGGCCGGTGAGTTCGTCCGGGTAGAAGTAGACCGGGCGCAGGGCGCCGTCGGCGTAGCGCTGGGACTGGTCGTTGAAATGGACCGAGTGCGGGTCGCCGCTCTCGCCGCCGATGGACACGGCCCGCGCCGAGACGCGCTCGCCGAACTCGACGATGGCCACGAAGCTGTTGCCGCTGGTGCCGTAGTACCGGCTCGTGCCCGGATAGCGCTTGGCCCCGTACGAGGCCAGCGAACCCCAGCGCCCCGAGGTGAAGGCGATCGGGATGCTGGGGGCCGCATCGGTGAAGTGCTCCTCGATGTCCCCGCTGATGCGCTCGAAGCGGTTCACCTGGCCCCAGGGTACGCGCCAGTCGCCGAAGTCGGTGCGCAGGCGCTGCGCCACGGCGGCCAGCGCCGACAGGCGCCGCGCCGGGCCGATCCGGTCGGCGATGGCGTCGTAGACGCCGATGCGCCCGTCCGTCGCATCCTCCTGCGCCTCGCTCCAGAGCGCATCGCCCCAGAGCACCGCCAGGGTGGTGGCGACCGAATCGGCCGACCAGCGATAGTCCCAGGCGCGCAGCACCGCGACGGCCCCGGCCAACTCGGCGCGGCGCTCGGCGCCGGCCTCGAGCGCGTCGTAGTCGCGCACCAGCAGCGGAACCAGGCGGGCAAAAGCCGGCAGGTACGAATCGAAGGCGGCCTGGTTCAGGG
>Ga0116231_10000755_pt1 | contig 60632 bp, 41 predicted proteins | sample S1TSphgellanicum_2_FD_89695 | JGI IMG/M metagenome (GOLD analysis project Ga0116231, IMG submission 89695) | Host-associated microbial communities from peat moss isolated from Minnesota, USA - S1T2_Fd - Sphagnum magellanicum MG | ecosystem: Host-associated > Plants > Peat moss > Unclassified...
AAAGGGGGACAAAAGCGGAAAAAAAAAAAAAAAAAAAAATCATTTAAGCACTAATCTAAAAAAAAAGAGGAGGCCCCAATTCCCCCTCTCTCAAAAAAAAAAAAAAAAAGCCCCTCAGATGTCAGAGCTGTTATGACTACCTTTAATCTTTTGCGAGGGAAACCGCGAACGCTGAAACCGGCACCCGACATAGCACCTGCGTTACACATCGGTTGGCGCGCTTTTTTTTGGCCCCCTTTCTTTTTCTTTCTTTCTTTCCCCCTTCTTCTTACTTCCTCCTTCAAACTGCGATTTGGTTGCGGAACCCAGTCGGCGCCATCGCCGTCGCCCGTTGTCGCAACCCACAGCTCCCTCCCTCTCTCTCGCTCGCTCTTCTAACATAGCTCCTAGCTCACAATTGTTGTTGGAATGGCTTTCCCCTCCTGTTTGCGTAGCTCACAAATTGCTTGTGGAATGCTCTTTGACGTGACTACTTTCTTTTGTTTCCTTCGAATGTGAGAACATCTGGATGACTCTGTATCTATGTGCTGGGGGGGCTAAGTTCTTTTCTGCTGCTGCTGCTGTTGTGATGGTTTCCTGGTGTTGTGAGTGTCGGGACAATTTTTTTTTCCACTCCCCGTTCTAAGAGAATCTCTCTCCCCCCCCCTGAAGCAGAATTCTGAGTCTATTCCATTATGATGCTTGCTACTGTGATTTTAGAGGAGTTTTGGAGGGTTGTGGATATTGGTTTCCTGAATTCTGGCATTTTTGTTTGTTGGTTTATTTGTTTGTAGGTAGGAGAGTTGTGTATGGAATGGTTTGGAGGTTTTTGGGAGTTGGGCTTTTCAAGTGTGAGAAGAGTTTTGGAGTTGTTGCCATTTGGAGAGTGTATTTGTGAGGACTGACTGGTCACCACCGTTTGAGTGAAGTAGTTTCCAATCTCAGTGGGGGCAGAAGGGAGTGTTTTGGGTGTCGTGTTGCACTGGCGATGGAGATAATATTCTGTGCTTGAAAATAACGTTTTTAGAGCTTGCTCTAGTGTCCGGGGGGGACTGTGGAAGGAGAACGAGAAGAAGAAGAGAAAAAAGAGAGGGCGGTAGTGGATAGTGGGTAGGGCGGGACGCAGGAGATGGTGGGAGGAGGGGCGAAAGAGGATGGTGCGCAGGCAGTGAAGTGGCAGCAGTTTGGAGGCAAGGTTTCAGAGACCACCAACGCCAATGGTCGTCTCACCCGCACCTTCTTAGCCCCTACTGGTAAGTGCGTGATTTGATGAGTGGGCAATGATTTCAAGAGCAATGTGTGCTGTCTACAAAGCTTTCTGTCCCTGTCCTTATGCCCAGAATTCGGATTTAGGGGAGAGAGAGAGAGAGAGAGAGAGAGAGAGAGAGAGAGAAGCATGATCAGCAAGCTTCCATGCTTATCTGAAACTCTGATGGTATGTAGAGATCAAGCTCATTCGGCTGCAGTTCCAAGGTTTTTATTGAATGGGTGTGACAATTGATGCAGGATGATGGATCCTTTCGGTTGTGGCTACAGCTATAACATGAGTGTTCTCTGTGGTTTGTTTGGATTTGCTCTGGTTTCTTCACATTTTGTGCTGTGGTGATTTGATGAGCACTGCATGGTGGATGACTCTTAAATTGAGCATTCAGATTTGTGGAAACTGCTGCAGATATTTTGAATGGGTTTATGTTATTTAGAGATGCTTGTCCTGTGTTGATAAAGAGTCTTCATTTTGTCCTTCAGCTTTTTTCTCCTGTACTGCTGCATTTTTGGCAGGGGAAAAGCTTCGGAGTTGGAGGGAGTGCATGCGACACATGGAAGCTGCTGCAGCTGTGAAAAGCTCAGAAATTAATCCACAAGCTGCCACTAATGGGGAACACCATCCTTCCAATGGTGCTTCCAATGGTGCAAAACACATGGAAGCTGCGACTGTGAAATGCTCGGACTGTGATTTGAAACCTGCTACTAATGGGAAACACAATCCTTCCAATGTTGCAGAAGAGAATTTTGGAACTTCATCTGAGGGCGAGAAGGATCAGGGGTATAAGAACACGAGCAAGACAAATTCAGGGGCAAGCAAGCCCAAGGGTTGCCATCCCACCAAGCACCAAAAGAAAGCATCAGGTTCATCAGACAGTGAACGAAAACGGTCATGGGAGAATGGAAAATGCGATGATGATTTTGCTGTGAAGAATAAGAAGAGTAAGACATCTGACAGTGAGGGGGATGAATTTCAGTCCAAGGAGAAAGCTGCCTCCCATGCAAGAACCAGGCCCAAGCGAGCAAATGCAGCTACAAATTTCAAAGAGAAGACTTATGAAATTGAAGACTCTTATGTCATACCCAAAGAAGAGAGGGTTACCACACATGAGCAAGAAGCCTTGTTTTTAACAGCTCGAGGAGAAGCTGAAGACAGGAGATTAACGGATTTTGTTGTACATGATGATGAGGGCAATGTTCAACCACTTGAGGTTGTAGGCAATCTTGATATATACATCTCAGGTGTTGTGGTTCCTAAAACTGGCATCCTTGACAAGGTAAATAGTGTACGTTGTGATGCATTTGGGCCACTGATATCATGGTCCATAGAAGGCTATGACAAAGGAGTTGCCAGCATTACACTTTCAACAGCCCTTGCAGATTATTCTTGCATGAAGCCTGCAGGAACATACAAGAACTTTTACAACTTGATGTATGAGAAAGCAATTGTTTGTGTGGAAGTGTACCGAGCCTTAAACCCAGCAATTGGAGGGGATGCTGACCTAGGACTTAATGATCTTTATGCCCGAGTATCACGTGCTCTCATTGGGAAACCGACTGCTGTGGGCCAATTTTTCTCTCGTGATTACTTTTTTGCACAAGGAGAGTTCATTGCCACTCAGCTCAAAGAGCTTGATGTGGAAGCTGATGATGATGACCAGCTTTTCAGTGGTTTGCCTGTGCTGGAAGCTCTTGAGGAGTGTGCGAAACGCACCCATGAGGTGTCCTTCATAGGATCCCAGAAACCTGGAGTACTGTCCATTCAGGAGGGTAATAATGGGCATTCAAGTGGAGTTAACCAGGTGGGGGCAGAAGAGCAGGATGCCATGGATGCTGATGAGAAGTTGGCACGTCACCTTCAAGAATATGAAGATCGCACTGTAGCTAGGCAAGGATCCAACCTCATGTGTAGTGTCATAGTCTGGTCCAAAGGAAAAATGTTACTTTGCTCTCATGACAACATCTTGTGGGCCAACATGTAAATGATTCTGCATCTTGTGGTGGGGTATGTTTGGGAGTTTTCGCTACACCCTCAAAGATATGTAATATCTAATCGTAGTTTTCTGGATTTGGTGATGTAGACGGATGCAACCTAAGGGCAAGGTTTATGTCAAGATTAATGAAGATGAGATTGCTGCTGACTATCCACTGCCTGCTCACTACAAACCAGAGGAGTCAGAGATGGATGAGTACCTCCTCCATGAGGATAACAATGCTCTTTTGGCACCAGAGGACCTCCCTCATCGAAAGCTCTATGATTGGACACTGTACAATGCAGACTTTCGGTTAATTTCTTTGGAACTGCTTCCAATGCTTGCAGGTATTGCATTTACACTGCAGTTTCAACAAGTTTGGTAGATTGAAATGCAGAAGATGGATTGTCCTTTGATTAGACTTGCTATCAGTTCTAACCCTTCAGTAGAATACAGCACCGCTGCATTTCACTGTCCGTTCTTCTCAAAGCTTTTGACTTAACCTAGTGATTAATGACCAAGTAAATGCATGCGAGGAAGAGGCTGGCTCTTGGAAGCTTCATCTCATGGTTTGATGTGAATCATTTCCAGATTTTGTGCAATGTCTGGTTGGTTATGCTGTGGCAACTGGGAAAACCTGTTTGTTTTGGTGGATCACAAGTCATGTGTTGAAGCTTTTTGCTAATGGATGCCAGATTCATTACTTTCTTTGAAGGTGCTGAGACGGACGTTGAAATATTTGGGTCGGGCATGATGATGGAGGAGGATGACAGTAGCTTCTGTGTGGATGATGGGACTGCCACCCAATCAGCTGCCGTCTCTGGATTATCTGCTGGACAGTTGCCAGCAGGTCCTGAGAATCGAATCATACATAAGGATGTTGGTGTCCCAGAAGGCATGCGCATCTTTCTCAGTGCCATCAAGGAGTGGGTGATTGAATTTGGAGCTGACATGGTGTTTGTCTCTATTCGCACTGACGGGGCTTGGTACAGGCTTGGCAAGCCCTCTCGTCAGTATGCTCCATGGTATGCCCCTGTGCTGAAAACTGCGCGTCTAGCCATCAAGGTCATTACTATGCTGAAGGAGGAGCAGCGTGTCTCACGGTTGTCTTTCACAGATGTTGTGAAACGTCTGGCGGAGAAACTTAGTGATGAAGGGTCTTTTAATTCAAAACTTGCAGAAGTGGAGAGGTATGTCGTAGTGCATGGACAAATCATTCTGCAGCAATTTGCTGAATATCCAGATGAAACAATCCGGAGAAGTCAATTTGTCACAGGTTTGATGAGCAAGATGGAACAGAAGCACCACACGAAACTGGTGTTCTCTAAAAAGAAGCTGATCAAGAAGGGTAGAAATTCCAACCCCCGGGCCTTGCAGCCTGATGCTAAGAAGCAAAAACCAATGCGTGCCACGACAACCCAGCTTGTGAATCGTATCTGGAGTGAGTATTATGCAAAATTCAGTCAAACAGGAGAAGGGCTAAATGGATTTAATTCTGAGAATGGCTTGAAGGACATGGTTGCAGTGCAGGAGGAAGCAGAGGAAGTAGAAGCAGAAGTAGAAGATGAGAGTGAGGAGGAAGATGACAGCCCTCTCATTAATATGTCGCTAAAAGCAACTCAACGTATTAAAGCTTCTAAGAAGATGCAGAAGGAGTTTAAGTGGTCCGAGAAAGCAGTAGGAAAGACCTCTGTAAATGAGCCTGTATATGCCCAAGCAACTTTTGGCGGTGAAATCATTTCAGTGGGTGGAGCTGTGCTTGTCAATGATGAAGAAGATCCTGAGCAGTTGCCAGCAATACTGTTGGTGGAGTATCTTTATCAAGCTAAGGATGGCTTGCGGATGCTCCATGGCCGAGTTCTGCAGAGAGGTTCTGAAACAGTTCTTGGGAATGTTGCTTCAGAATATGAAGTTTTCTTGACAGAGCAGTGTGCTGAAGTGGAGATTGAGGGGGTAAGAAGTGTGGTGGTGAAATTGAAGAGACACCCATGGGGTCATCCTCACAGGAAGGCAAATGCTGCTGCAGATCAGGCAGAGAGGGAACTAGCCAAAGAAAGGGCAAGGAAGGGGCTTCCTGCTGAATACTTTTGCTCGGCACTGTATGCATCTGACAAGGGTGCATTCTTCAGTTTGCCCAAGACTGGACTCACAGTTGGAGATGGGACTTGTGAAGCCTGCCAGCTAAGGGAGCAGGAGGAGGAGAAGAATGCAACTTGCATGCTTCCAGACAACAAAGGATTTAGATTAAAAGGCATTGAATACTTGGAAGGTGATTTCTTATACCTGGATCCCAGTATCTTTCCAGTGCTGCAGAATAAAGAAGACCTGGAGCTAGCCAAGCCAATTTTCAAGGGGGGAAGAAATAAGGGACTACGGCCATTTGCTATCTGCCAGCTACTAAGTGTCCAAGGGCCAAAGAAGAAAAATGGTATCCCTTCACTTTTGAATGTTCAAAGGTTTTACCGACCTGATGATTTTGGGCCTCACAAAGGCTATATTGCTGACATTCATGAGGCAAGCATCTAATCAAATCCCCCTCTCTAATACGCTGAGGAGTTATAGGATTTCCAGATGCATATGAGTTCACCTATTGCTCAACAGGCTGTAAAGAAAACTCCAGGCCTTGCATGCCTTCTGCAGTTATGACTCATAGGTTTTGGGAGCGTTAAAGTCAATGGGTATCTTCAGGGACATGGTTCCAATCTGTTAAGATTTACGAACACTTCCGTATTTTGGTCTGTACGATACAGGTATATTACAGTGAGGAGAAGGCAGTTGTGGATTTCAGTGCAGTGCGGGGCCGGTGTGAAGTGCTTCGCCCAACACCTGTACTTGACACTGCAGTCAAGGCTGCCACTCCCCACTTGTACTTCTGCAGCTGCTTTTGTGATCCCAACAATGGGACTGTTAAACAGGTGCTGGCATGCTTCCCATTGTTCACCACGTCTTTCAGCTTTTGTAGTGTGGTTCTGTCTCTGCCCCAAAGTGAAGTGCAAGAGGAGCCCAATTGGCACAGTTTTCAAGCCACTGTTCCCTTATAGTTCTTCTGGGATTCCAATGATGACATTGGCAAAATGCTTAGTGGGTAGGAGGATCAGTTTCAACTTGTGTGCTTGGTTCTTGTTGGGTTTATCATCTTGCATATCTGCAGTTACCAGCTAATGTCAAGCTCAGCACACACACCAGGCTTTCCAATGGTGGAAGTGCAGCAGCAGAGCTGGCAGCCAAGGCCAAGGGAAAAGGCAAAGCAGTTGAGAATGATAATTCTGCTAAAGTGACCCACAGTGTTGATCACCACCAGGATGATTGCCTGGCCACCCTTGACATTTTCGCAGGCTGTGGAGGCCTCTCTGAAGGTTTACGTCAAGCAGGTATACATCTTGTACTTCGCTGTGCATTTTCATCAAGTGCAAGTCTTAGGAAGCACAGTAGTCATGCAGATTTGTCTGCCTTTGGCTCCAAATTAAGAGGCAGGAAGTGGAACATGTATGTCTTTTCCTGTAGCCAGGTCCTACATCCATCAGTTATAATGTCATGTTGTTTCTTAAGACTTCTGGAGGGTTCTGCAGGCATCAGTGTTGCAAAGTGGGCAATTGAGTATGAGTATCCTGCAGCTGTTGCTTTCAAGTTGAATCATCCAAACGCTGAAGTTTTCCAAGAGAACTGCAATGTTATCCTGAGGTATGTTTGTTGTTCTGTAGAGTTAGGAGATCTGTAAAACCCTTCAGCAACTTAATCTAGGTTTTCTTAATTTTATTTGGACAAAAGCCACTGCTAATGCAGACTCTCAAGTGTTACTTGAAAAACCTGTGAAGAACATTTGTAGCTACTGCATTTCAGAGAAGTGGGTGCTGGACACTAGATAGAATGAGGCATTTTTTGGGTTTTCCTGAAGCTTGCAGATGCACTAAGTTATTAATCTGCATGTTGGCAGATGCATAATGGAAAGAGGAGGGGATCTTAATGACTGTTTGTCAACACCTGAGGCTGGTGAAATGGCTTTAAATATCAGTGATGAGAAGAAACAAGCACTACCCAAGCCTGGTGAAGTTGACTTCATTAATGGTGGACCCCCTTGCCAGGTATTCTGCAGCTGCTTGAATGCTTCCGTCCAAAGTCCAGTTTATTATGTCATACTCTTTAAGGTCCTTGAGTTAGAAAGAGCTTTCCAGTGCAACTGGACTTCAGCTGTGTAAGATAATGGGGTACATTTTGTGGCTCATGCTGAGATCCTGCACTGTATCCATGTTAGACCAGTGAATGTGGAATTGCTGTGTCGTTCCAACAGGAAGGTTACAGGTGATATATATAGTAGGCTTGGTGATTACTCATAGCTTAAGCGATCACATTGCAACCTTTGTTTGCTATGTAACAGAAAGTTCTATATACAGTTTGAACAAAGCTTGCACACTTACTTTGAAGGACAATAGTCCCAAGTTTCCTTGTGTGTCTGAATCTCTATAATGGCTGGCTGGGTGCAGGGATTTTCTGGGATGAATAGATTCAATACAGGTGCATGGAGCAAAGTGCAATGTGAAATGATACTAGCATTTCTGTCTTATACAGACTACTTCCGTCCACGGTATTTCTTGCTTGAGAATGTGCGCAACTTTGTGTCCTTTAACAAGGGCCAGACCTTCCGTCTCACTCTTGCCACTCTCTTGGAGATGGGCTATCAGGTACAAGGAGATTCTGTATGCTTCATGCACGTGTCTGTCTTCCTTCATTTGAGTAGCAGGTGGCACCTATTAGTAAATTGATGCCCTCTCCATTGGTTTATTCTATCTTTGACTCTTGATGGGTGCTGTGTTAGAAGTTTGGAACATGGACAACACAACTGGAATTTGAAGGTCACCCTTTGGGAGTGTTTGTGGCAGGTGCGATTTGGTGTTCTTCAAGCAGGGAACTATGGAGTGTCTCAGTCACGAAAGCGAGCATTCATTTGGGCAGCTGCCCCTGATGAAATACTGCCAGAGTGGCCTGAACCAATGCACGTCTTTGCAACCTCACAGCTGAAGATAGGGTTGCCTGGTGGCCTGTCATATAGTGCTGTACCAGATGCTGGACAGGGTGCTCCTCTTCGAGCCATAACTGTGAAGGACACAATATATGACCTTCCTCCTGTTGAAAATGGTGCCTCTACAGAAGAGATCAAGGTAATTTCCACAGCTGACTCAATAAGAAAAAATCTCCAGGGCATTTAGAGATGTTCAAAGGGAGCCTCAATGACAGTTTCAATCAGATACATTAAAGACATCATCATAGAATTTGCCTTAATTTTCTGGGATTTATTTGGGCCTGGGAGCTGAGCTGACCAGAGCAAATGTGGCTGGTTGTTGCAGTATGGCGACCCTCCAGTATCATGGTTCCAGAAGCAGATTCGTGGCCAAGAAATGATATTGAGGGATCACATCTCAAAAGAGATGAATGAGCTCAATCTTGAGCGCTGTAAGCGCATTCCAAAATGTCCTGGTGCTGACTGGCGCAGCCTTCCAGACGAAAAGGTGTTGTATCCTTCTGATAACTAACATGTATGATCTGGATGATTCAGAGAACCAATTGAATAGAATATTTGTGAAGTCCATAATTGAAATTGACTATGGGGGGTAATGTACACAAGAACCTTCTCATGTTCTGTGGGTGATCCACCTCTTCCAGCTGGGAACAATTTCCACATTGATGCTGTGATTCTTTCTGATCCAGATAATTGTTTGTGGGTTTGTGGATGACAGGTGAAGCTATCATCAGGCCAACTGGTTGATTTGATACCTTGGTGTTTACCGAACACTGCAGATCGGCACAATCAATGGAAAGGCTTGTATGGGCGATTAGATTGGGAAGGTAACTTTCCAACATCAGTAACTGATCCACAGCCCATGGGCAAAGTGGGGATGTGTTTCCACCCTGAGCAGGACCGCATTGTCACTGTCCGAGAGTGCGCCCGTTCTCAGGTATGATGCATTCACCTCTTTCTTCAGACTAAAAATATTTGGGCTAAAAGTTTCATTCAGATGGACACTTGTGACTCAAGTGCACCTAGCTACTTGTTCACAAACTGCAAGTTGCAGATAGGTGTAAGTTCTTGTGTTCTTTTTGTGGAGTCCTGTGTGTGAGTCATTGCAATGCTGTGTGCTCTACTTTGATGAGTTGAACTACTTGTGTTGAAGCATTTTTCACCATTGACAAGTGCTTATTAGTTGGTTGCTGATATAGTTGGCCTCCATCATGCAGGGATTTCCGGATAGCTTCAAGTTTTCTGGGAATATCCAGTCCAGACATCGACAAATTGGTAATGCTGTGCCACCTCCATTGGCTCGGGCTCTCGGTCTAAAGCTCAAGGAAGCCATCCAGAGGAAAAAGAGGAACTAGTCACTTGGTAATGCTTTCTTCTTTCCTTGCAAATGGAAACACAAACTGACTTAGCATTCCAAACTCTCTGTTGCTGTGTTGGTGGGTGTCTAACTATGTAGAATACAACTATCGAACCTCCTAGAATTGTGGTTCATGTGAAGAAGTCCTGACTCTTTGATCTATATTTGGACAATGAGAGCAAATGTGGGACTGGTAGACAAACATAGAGATTTGATTGAGCTGCAAAGTAGATTGTTGGTGGGCATCCACAGGAGTTGATTCTTTGTGTATTGATTGGACTCCAAATGGGGACCTACACAGAAAATTGCTGTATGTCTACAGCAAATCAATTTTGAATGCCTGTGTATCATCTCATGACATGATTTATATGGTTTGAAACCACCACTATAGATGTTTCTCTGTCAAGACTGGATGGCCAAAGCTTGTGCTTCCCTGATATTATTGCATTTCAGATATCAGGGAACACTGATGTGTGACTTGCCACTAGGGCAGATCCATTACATGATGCAATGAACTGCTTTCTGGTATGGTCAAGCTACTTCATCTTTTGAAGACTAGGGTAAATCCCAAGGCCACATGTTTTATGAAGCATAAAGACCTGATCCGAGTGTTTTTCTTTCTTTTCTATGATACCTGCCAGGTATCCTGGGAGAAAGCAAAAAAGTGGGGGCGGTGTTGGAAAAAAGAATGCCCCACCCAAGTGGGCATTCTGTTTTTTGAAACCCCAGAACAGGCCACGCAAAAAAAAAACACTGGGCAACATGCCCACCAATTGAACTAAACAAATAGGTCCTTAGGGTAAGTAGTAACCCCAGGGATCAAATCTTGTTATCTATGGTCATGGAGATGCTACTACTCTATGTTCATGAAATGCTAAATTGTGTACATGTAACCATGTCCGATAAGCCTTTCTTGCAATGCAGGAAAAACCACAAATGAACTGCCTGACCCCTGCCCCAAACCCCCCTTTTCTATTAGACGAGGTTGTTCATGGTCCAAGTTCTTTTTTTGGCTGATGGGCCAATCAAAATGGCTCATTTTAAAGTAAATTAAAAACCAGAACTCGGAAGCCAGCCCATCTAATGAGTAGGAGAGGAGCGCTGAATAGGAGAGCTGAAAAAGTACAGCAAATGGAGGAATGAACCAGTTGGTTTACTATGTCCTCACAATTCATGGCCCTGCCAATAGCCTAGGCCCAAAATGGTGATAATGCATTTGTGAGCAAATGTCCAAGTTGTTCATTTTTTTGGTTTGTTGTTGGATAACTTTTGGAAAAGTAAGGGAACGGACTACAGACATACAAACTTGGGAAGAATGAATCTGTAGGCTGAATCAAACAACAAAAACGTTGGCCAAATCTAAAGATGCTTTTCACTTTTTTGTTTTGAGCAATTGTCCATTTTACTTTGCTTTGGTTCCCCTGTTGTTGGAGAATTTTGCTAAAGAAAACAAATTGCAAAGGTGCAAACTTGGGGAAGAAGCTAATCAGGTCTGTGCATGCACAGTCAGTCGTGACACATGCGCCGTAAAAAATCAAAAAATGCTGTGTGTGACGGCATGACGACAACGGCTGTAGAGAATTCACCTATGATGCGCGAATTCCAATCTTCTTTCTCTTGCGACGATCACCACCCCCTTTATGTGCAGCTCACTTTTTTGTGCAGCTCACGACCACTTTATGTGCAGCTCAAGAAATTTGGTCGTTGGCACCATCAAGGGTAGAAATAGAGCATGAATCTTCCTCCTTCCATTTCAGCCTGCCCACAAAACTGTAGCCAGGTTTTATGCTTGCTGGTGGATGATCGAAGCAGTCGGGCATGTCCTCGAGTTTCATCATTTTGCTTTGTTAGACGCGAAGTTGGGCAATCGGCTTTTATCGCGCGGTGTCTTGAGGAATCCGCTATCGCCCGTCTTGAGCAACCCGCTATCACGCATCTTGAGCAATCCGCTATCAAAATGGAGGTTTCCGAAGGTTTTTATCACAATGTACGAGCGCATTTCCATTACTTCCAATCCAACAAAAAGCACCCAGTTTTCTTCGAGAATGCAGGTGGCAGTCAAGTGCCTGCAGTGGTTATCGACGCAATCAGCAACTACATGCGCGACTCGTATGTACAGCTCGGAGCCGGATATGAATTATCGAAAGAAGCGACGCAGATGTTGGCAGATACCCACTCGTTTATGAAGATTTTCATGAACGCCGAGGTCGTGGGTGAAGTGGTACTTGGACCTTCGACTTCCCAACTTGTTGCGAATCTCAGTGCTAGTTACGCAGGAATCCTTAGTCCAGGAGATGAAATCGTTGTGCAGGAAGCGAACCATGAAGCCAACGCAGGGCCATGGGTGAAGTTGGCGAAGAGAGGGGGCTTCTCTCTCAAGTTTTGGAAAACAAATCCGCAATCTTTTGAGTCTAGTATAGACGACTTGATCAAGCTCTTGTCGCCTTCCACCAAGATTGTGGCGGTAACCCATGTGTCGAATATCCTCGGAGAGATTCTGGACCTGGAGAAGCTTGTGAAAGTTGTGAAGGAAGAAGTGGGAGAAAGAGTGAGAGTAGTCGCGGACGGGGTAGCGTATGCTCCTCACAGAGCTATAGATGTGATGAAATGGGGAGTGGATTGGTATGTTTTCAGCACTTACAAAGTTTACGGACCTCACATGAGTGCTCTCTTCGGCACTTTCGACGCTTTTGACGAGGTGAAAGACGAAGGTCCCAATCATTTCTTCATTCCTTCCTCCGACTTCAGCTACAAGTTTGAGCTGGGTGGAGTGTGTCACGAAGGCTCCGCGGGAATTCTCGCGTTGTCTCACTACTTGAAAGCTCTTGCTGCGATGAAGCACCACAATACATACACAGCAATTGGGTTCGATCGACAGGTAGTGGAAGCAGCATTTGCCGCCATCACACAACTCGAACAACCTTTACAACACACGTTGTTAGGGTTTCTGAAGTCCAAACCCGATGTGGTGATCATAGGCCGCTCCAGTTCGCAAGCGAGAATCAGAGTGCCAACTATCAGCTTCGTGCACAAGACAAAGAGCTCGACTGAGATTGTGAAACACATTCAGAAGGCGGGCATTGCAACACGCAATGGCAACATGTACGCATATCGATTAGTGACGGCGTTGGTGGAACAAGGAGCCCTCTTCGGAAACTCGATAGATGATGGGGTGGTGCGAATTTCCATGGTTCATTACAACACGCCACACGAAGTCTCACTGCTCATGGATTGTCTTGACAAGATTCTGTAATCTTCTTCTGCTACAAGAAACGAGAAGAAGATTATGTGATCTGCTTCCAAATAGAAACAAGACCAAGATGAACTGTGATCCATCTGCTACCAAAACCACTTTCAATAGACAAAATTGTTTGTTCTCTCGCTCTGATTGTCCTTCCACATCCCCCTCCACCCATCTTTTTATGTTTTCTCCTGTCTCTCTTTGTGTATTACATCTAAATAAGTTTAATTTCTGCAAGTTGAGTCAGTCTCTAGGGCATCATGTTTTTCAGTACCATCTCCCGCTTCTGTAAAGCTTGCAGTAGTTTGTCCTCTGCAGCATTGTGTAGGATCATTGTGGATTCGTTCTCCAAAAGAGGAATGGATTGTTTGTAGTAGGGGTTCAAGGGCTTTCAACTGCTTGAAGTAGTTTGTCCTTGCAGCAACAGTAGAATTATTGTGCAGTGGTTCTCAAAAGGAGTAATCAGTTGTAAGGTTTCAAGGGCTTTCAACTGCATTGCCTCTTGCATATGTTTTCAATTGTTCGAGTGTTTTTTTCTGATCCCATTTGTTTCTCTGTAATGCTGTTGCTATGGAGTTACTTGATTTTCTTGTTTCTCATCTTTTTGGCATCTGTTCCATCATGGCCAATATATCTAGTTGGCCTGGCATTGTACATGCTCTCTGCAATACCATCCTTTTGTTAAGGAATCCTTCCATGCAAATCCAACATGTAAGTTGTGTGCAGTATTTGGGGTGCCACTTGAGTTGTTGCAGTTTAAGTAGGTTGCTCAACATCCATGTGATCTTAAGAGCTAAATTGTGCACAGTCAAGCTTCCATCACTAAGTTTCCTTTGCCTCATATATTAGCAACATGATCATGTCATTTCCAACCCAAAATCCAGTCACATTCCTACATATCGTATGTGGACTTCTGTTGATGGCAAGAAGTGAGCAGTTTGTGATGGTGACTGTTGATCAGCAGAGTTAGGCTACTGATTCTTCAAGTTGTTTCTTTGATCAGTCCTTTTACATGCTGAGAATTGAAGCAGAACTTGATACTAGGACAAACCACCCACCCAGCGTTAAAGGCAAAGATCTCTCTTGGTATTGGTGGCAGAAAGAATGGTGGTTGAATCAGGCAGGAGGTGATCCAACCAACAAGAAAACCACTATCATCAATGGAGCATTGGAGCTCATTTCAAAGGTCAGCTTTCTAACTTGTGATGTTCTGGAGATGAAAAATTCCTTGTACTGAAGCAACTTTTTGGTCTTTTGTTCCGAAGACTTGCCATCAATGAATGTCATGCAGTGATGTGCTTCATGAAAATCTTCCAGGTGTAAGAAGCTTGAATCAGTATTCCCTTCCGTGCCTTGGGCTTAGGTTCTTGCTTGTACATGGGCATGCTAAAACAAAATGAAGCTTCTGTACCCTTGCAAGCTTTGCTGCAGCTTGAAATGAGGATACTATTGACTTTTTTGACAAGCTGTGCCTCTTGATTGTTAGCTAATGTTCGTGGGAAGTGTTCTTGTTGCTTCTAGAACTGCAACAGAAACTGAGGATGCAGATTTGTGTATAGTTGTATGCCTGAGACTTTGAGCAGATTGTTATGTGCTCATCTACACCAATGAAGAAGCTGATGAAGTCAGTGGGGGAGAAATGGTCAGATAGGTAGGGTCATGACTTGATAGAGTGCCAGCAGATCTGCTTCTGTGTGACATTTTCAATGGATTTCAAAAGGGTAGCAGCAAAATGGCTATAGTTGTGAAGAGAAGTAGCAAGAAGAAGCTGATCTTGAGGGGAATTTGCCAATGTTCAAAATTTGCGGTGAATGATATCCTTGTGGAAGATTGTGTTTTTAATTGTTCATGCTGGTGAAAGATCCATCTGCAAAATGAGAGAGATAGTTGATCATCGAGTTTGTTTTCCTTTCACCTTTCCAATACAATTCTCTGAGCTGATTTTCAAACTGGGAATTTTCAAATTCAAGTGGTTCTGTTTATAAGAAAGCAAATGTCCACAGGCATTGATCAAAGGCAATGTGGAGTCTTTCTCTGAAAGCAGGACACCAGACAGCTATAAAGCACAAAAAGAAAGCAAGTGCATTCAAACTTTCACACTCATGCACACTCTCCTCCTCCCATGGTGTTGAAGGTTAGAGATAAAATAAAAATGACGGTGATGAACAATAACATGAAAGGATTTACCCTTAAATAAGACCTTAATTTGAAATGCTCTACAAAAGAACAGTTTGAGTTTGGAAACACCCACTTCAGCTTAAAAGATATAACCTGTTGAATCTTCACCCATTCACCCTGTAGATAAGATGAATCGTTAATCATGAGGTATGAATGTACTGATGCTACCTATAGTCAATTCTATGACATAGATTTATCAAGTCAAAGTTTGAACTATGTCACTCTAAACTTCTACTTGCAATGTGGAGGCAATCTCCTTGAAAACGCTAGGCACAAAAGCAATGGTCCTTCCATGACCAAATACCAAAGCTAACCATTTGAATTGGCAAAAGACAAGAAATGAGCCAATTGTTATGCAAACAAAATTGAAAGGGAATTTGAAGATTTTTTGAGGTGATAGGTCTTGTTCCCTTTAGTTGTTTTCAATTATGTTTCTCATAAAGTTCATAATTCGAATTGTGTTCTCCATATGTTCATTAATACTCACGTAGCTTGTGTTGTTGGCCCAAATGCGAACTAGTTACCCAACTATATTCCCTTCCAAAACCATTTTTTGTAATTTAATTGAATTTTCAATAACAAAAACTACCCAAAATTCAATATCTCCTACACCTTACATCCAAGAATTTCCAAATTGCCTTCACTAAATCCTACTCAATGAGGCTTTCCAACAATACCAAGAGCATACCCAAATTTATGCAATTTTAAAATTTTGATTTACATAAATTTTCAGTGAAAAAAAATTCAATATTAATAACTTTTGCACTATATAGGTGGTGGAAACATTATGAAACCAATTTTATGCACCCTGCTCATCAAAGGCTCTCCAATGGCACCAAGAGGCACCATGGTTAACTTGGGAAATCTCAATGTGACAAACACAAAAAACATGATTACAATATGTCCCCAATATTGTTCCCAAAGCCCTAGGTACTTTATATCCCATCTTCCTTGCCCAAAGTCCTATTTTTTCAACAAGATTGAAGTGTTTGGCATTTTTCTTACTTAGGTGACACCACATGGAGAAGTTCCAATATATTCTATTGTAGTACAAACGTCACCTCAACACAGGATAGTTAATTAATTAATTTTAAAGATTTCATGTCAAATAAATTCCCAAACATTCCAAAAGATTTTACATTTTCCTTCACAAAAATCCATTATTTGTATTTAAAAATTTCAACATTTTTGCAAATAGTATAATTAGCGTTGAAGTTGCCATGGCATTTTGGGAATATTCAAAGTTCAAGACCACGTTTTAGTGATAGGACAATCAAAGGTTGAGGACTTTGCATGCACCCACACTTAATTGATTCAATGCCTGCTGGCTTCTGTAGTAGCCCTGTTTTATGTGGAACATATTTACAGTATCAGCAATGCTGTCGGTCTGCTATATGTCTTTGGTATAATTGAGCAGATTTGGGTATTGCTGGATCAACCGCTTGTTGCATTTGAAGTGTCCATAGTAGACCTGGTACACCCAAAACACAAAACCAGAGCCCTTTTACTGGAACAGAACCTCACTGAAGCTTATGCAATAGAGAATTCACCACGCCATCATAAAACCTTGAAATTATCTGCTTCATACATTCATTGAGCAGTCCAAAGATGATCCAAAAACACTCCCAGAAAGAGAATTGAATCAAGCAGTAGCAACTTACTTCTCAAGATTTTAGGCTACATTAGAAGATCTACTACAGACAGCTCCTCTAGTAGAGATCTTGTATAGATATTATACAGATCCATACAAGATCCTCTAGTAGAATTCTTGCAAACATTTGATAGTGTACCTGATCAAAGTTGGAAGTAAACAGGTATCACAATTGCATGCAGGTTGAAGTTCTACTGAAGAACATATGAATGCCAGATCCTCTCTATGGACTTCTTGCAAACATTTGACAGTACCTGATTAAATACAACTCTCATGAGAATCAAGAGATCTCCATACTCACTTAATCAAAACGGATAAAAGTCACAAATAAGCGAATATCGCACTCAGTCAATTCACTACCTGCAATGTAACGCTGCTTTGACAATATATCCTCACACTGATCCAAGGCAGCAAACAGCTCCATAAAGGCCTGTTAGTGACCATGGCATGCCACAGTAGATGTTTCACCAAAAGAGATGGGCGTACCAAGCATGACATATATAAAGGTCAGTCTAAATGCCATTGGAACCTCACAATGATAAAAGTTCTAAAACCCTAGTTTGAAGCCAAAATTCAACCATTTGAGTTGGAAAAAGATGCCCATATATTCAATATTGGCCATAGCCCAAGATAAAGGATTCCAATGACAGAAGTTGCACTATGGTCACAACCATATAAATCTGAATGCTCATATGTCAATGTATCAAACTGAAAACAATGATGTCAAATCAGCAACCTATCTTGAAGACAAAAGCAACCATGAGACAAATTGGACACAATCTATGGACATTTCTTAGCTACCCTCCTACGTACAAACCAATCTTGAAATCTTCACATTACCTCCTCATAAGGCTTTTGCTTAGTTGCAAAGCCACATCGGTATACACCAGCGTTGATGGAGTAGTAGGTCCAGCTGTTGACTTGCTCCATATTGCTTTTCAAATGTGGTGGGTACAGATTCACATGTGGATGTTTGGCAAAATCATTGAATTCATCATTGAACATTTTTGTGATCTCTGAACTCTCATTGTTCACAATTGTCTTCTTTTTCTTATCCCAAAGCACCTGCAATCACCCAAGTGGACATGGTTAACAGAATAATCTTACATTACCTACAAAATGTGTACACAAACCAAGAAATCAAACTGAGCCATGATAATTGTGATCAATAAGAATTGGTAGAGAAAATGGGGAGCGTTTAGTAGGGTCTTACAGGAACACTGTATCTTCCATTGTAATTTGGGTCAGCCAAATCATAAAGCTCTTGAATTGACCTAGCCCCCTACAAAGGATCTGGTTGTGCACCATGAACTTCATCTTCAGTCTCAGGGAATACCCATCCATAATGATCATCTCCTTCCTTTGTTCTTTCCCACACTGGCTTCACAACCTAGAAACCACGAGATCATGAAATACAGAACAGTAGATTATTGAACAATGTTGCTCAGTCATATTTTGAGAACAGCCAAAGGCAAGTGTAATACAATTGGTTCTTCCAGATTTTGAAGCAGATTCAATGGCACCTAGACTTTGACAATCTCACACCACCATAAAATTTTTGTAGACAAGCCAAGACTAAACAGTTGCCCATGTTCAAGATTTGCACCAGAAATCAATTAAATTAAATTCTCTTCTTAACCTTAACAAAGAGCACAACTACTAATATGCTGGAACACTAACACTGTCTGTTAGTACAAGGAGGAGGTTACAATGTTGAAAATGTATACAGAAATGTCAGGGGTTGTGCACCCTTTATTAAAAATCAGACTTATGGCTCAATGTTTAAGTTGGCATTTGGGACTTGACTACTTGACCACATGAAAGAAAAGAGATGTTGGAAAAGATATTTGTTTCAAGTACCATGAGATTTATGAATGTTCTAAAAGAAATTCACAAATAGCCCCCACATGGAAATGAATTTATTATGCAAAGCAATTGTGCATGGTATTTAGGTAGCCTTGGATGGTCATCCCAAGTGTGGTGTTATAGGTGAAAGTTGTGAATGCTTTCAACATAGTCTTTTGTAAGGTCATATTTTAGGACCTTCATGCGATAGGCGATTAGTTGTCCTAGTTTATCCTTTTCATTTATTCTTTCTATACCATACAGCTCCCTTTCTTTTTGAGTCATGGTTTTGGGCATTCAATTTGGCTCCCCTTCCTTTGCCTCTTCCTTTTTTTAGTGTGCCCTTGATGAGAATGTGCACCATGTAAAAGCATTTTTGAAGTTAAAGGATGTCTAAGTGGCTTTTTGGAATTCTTTCTTGATGTTTTGCCCAAAGACCATGTTATCTTCTCCCTTTTACCATTCACTCTCAAAATTTCAGATTTTTTTTGACTTTTTTTACTCGATCTTCATGTAGGTTTTTAGAGGCCTTTGGGTCTAGGTTTTTTAGAGTGTCTATAGGTTCCTTTTTTTCATTGGGATGTTTTTTTTCCTTGTCTTTAAAAGGTGATAGGTCTAATTTTAGTTGAGGTCATAGCCTTGGTGACCTATTTGGAGAATTTGGGGTTTGTGGCCCTAATCATTACTTTTAAATTCTTATACAATTGTCACCCATTCTTATTAAAACTTATACATGCCAACAATTCAAGTTCATTTCCATTCTAGGCCCACTTGAAATTGGCACATGCATTTTTTCCCTATGGTAGTGTAACTAGTTTTTAGAAAGGGAAACACATTGCTTTCAAGAGACAAGTTGAGAAAGTTTGCACAAGCACACCTTTTCCAACATCTTCTTTAACATGTCTTCTAATCCTTTTGTGTCCACCTAAGATCTTGCACTAGCTCGAGTTTTGGTGCTTGGTTTTTTACTTGCTTAATCATCCCATCATTTCATATGGCTTCAACATTAATTTCTCTTCAACTTTGTGCATTCGGTTGGGCTTCCCCCATTTAACAACTTATGGCCTAACTTGTTGCATCTATGGTCAACCTATGGACTTGATGGGAATACACATCCTTTGGTGTTCCCATGGGGAGCACATTATAGTTCAAAACACCATTAAAATGTTTTTTCTTCAATTGCAAGAGATGTTCATTTTCATGTTTTGCATGAAGAAACATGTCCTCTTGTCACCCTCCCTTGAGTTTTTATGTTGGTGGGTCGATATTGTGCTCACCATAAACAAGGTTTGCATCTTGATTGATGTTATTATCATCAATCCCACTCGAATGGACTTAGTTTCATGAATTTTTGTTTCTTAAATTCAAATGAACAATTGTCTTTAGGCAAAGGTTGGGCTACACTATGATTGACATCTTAGGGTCAAATGAACAATTGTCCTTAAGCAAAGGTTGGGCTATACTACAATTGACATCTTGGGGATGTGTTTCTCCTTCTTACGATAAATATATTTGGATGTTTACACCAATGATTTAATGATTTTTCTCATCAATGTATTAACATGGTGTAATCAAACAAGGGTTTTGGAAGCCTTCATTTGTTGGCACTATCTTATAGAAGCATTGTGGGAACACCTTCTGTGTGGGTATAGGGGTCGAAGAATCAAAAGTTGGCTAAATGGATAAGGTTATAGGTTTGCGTGTAATTTTTTTATTGGCCCAAGCTAACGGACGAGCATGTGTAGATTTTGGGTGCACCCATCCAATTGATAGGTTGTTTTGAATCTGCCTACTTGTTGGGTTTCTTTTCAAAATATGAATGTTAGGTGATTGATTTAATCATGTTTTTATATCATTTTATTTTTTTGGGTTGTCACTTTTTTTTTGTATCATGAGGTTTCCTATCATTATGAAATGTAAAAAAAATTCATATGATTAGTTTTTTAAATGAAATTTGTTTGATAAACATACAAATAATTAACTTCAATTCTTTTAAATCTTATTAAAATGAGATTTGAGAAATTATGAAAAATTTGACTAAAATAAAACACGTCATTTTAAAATTAAATATAAAATTCGTTTTTGAAATATAAATGTTTTAAACTAATTTGATGTTATTTAAAAAACTTCAATAAGCTTTTGATGAACATTTAATAACAAAAATCATAATGAAATTAATTTTTAATTGGTTAATCTTTTTTGTACTGTTGTTGCTTTTTATGTTATAAAATTTTATTATTTTCCTAAGATAGTATATATGCATGTATGATTTTAGGTTTTAACAAACATGCATAGTTTATAAAGTTGGGTGTGGGGTACAATGGGGTTTATAGGTGAAAATTTAGGTAAAGCAAAGGGGCTAATTTTTTTTCCCCCCCTCTTTCACAGGTTTGTTTTTTATTTGTGGGGTTTCAATGGGTATAAACAGTGGATAATTCAATTAGATTGAAAGAAATACAAGTTGTAAATGGAGTTTTAAGAAAAGGGGACAAAGGGTTAAGAATTTTTTTCTTTTCCAAAAGGGTTTTTTTTTGGTGAGGAAGGGAGGACATGGTAATTCCACCCCCTTCCAAAGGAGGTTTCTTTTTAAGGATTGGGAGAGGTGAATTTTTTTTGGGATGGGGACCAACCCAAAGGTTTATTTCTTGAGTGGCATGGAAGGCAGAAGTTTGGTTGTTTTTCAAGGTAGGAAGGTGGGATTTTTTTGATTTTTCAAGGAATTATATTTCTGATGGTGTGGGATGGGGTGGTTGGAAAAAGGAGGTCTATATATATATATATATATATAATTTAATTTTTTTTCTTATTTTGTGATATGGTGACTTAATGAAGATTTTGTACTCAAAAAAATATTTTATAAAAATAAATATGTTTTTTGGAAATGGAAAAAATTCAATAGAAAAAAATTATTTAAAAAAAAATTGAACACTTAATACATTTGACCAAAAAAGGGAAAAATTTAATTTTGATTTCTTTTTTTTGTGTTTAATTTTTTTAATGTACATGATAGAACAAATTGATGTTTAACAAATAATAATAATAAATTTGAGTGAAAATGAAAATAATGGTTAAATAAAACTTTAAGGTTTATGTATTAATATCTTTCAAATCTAGGTTGAGATATTTAACATTTAGATGTAAACATGAGGTGTATAATTAAAATTCATAAAATGCCAAGGGTATAAATGTTTTGTTCACTATTAGACCACAATCTATCCACCAAACCATGGCTCATCAATATCCATGGTTAATGGTAGATATCTACCATAGTCAAAGTTATTAAAATTTATAAAATGTTAAGGGTGATTGATGTTTTGTTCATTATTAGACCATGATTTAGCCACCAAACCATGCATATGTTAAGTTGAAATCAACCATAGTCAAAATTACTTAAAATCAATAAAAAACAAAAAAAGGTTTAAGGTTAGGTTTAAAATTAGGTTTAGATTTTAAGTTAAGTCTTTTGTCCCATATAAATATAACATTGTATGTTTGTTATTATTTTATTTTTTTCACAATAAAAACAGTGTGATTGGTTTAAGCTTTCACCATTTGTTGATTATTTTTTGCCTCCTTTGCAAGTTTGTGGTTACGCAAGTGTATGTTTTGCCAAGTTTGTGCTTTTGCAACTGTTAATTTTGTCAAATGCTACTTCATTTGTTTGTTGTTAAATTCATTTTGGTAATTATATATTTTTTGGCACAATGGCTGATGTTTGAATGAAGGTAGTTATATTAGTTGTTGTGGTGGATAATTTAGATTTCGGAATTAGAGATGTTGCATTTGAAGCAAAGGTGTTTAGTAGGTATGGCACCTTTCATCAAATTGCAAATAGGAGCATGGAAGATCCAAGTTATGCACATTTGCATTATGATTTGTTAAACAAGGCAACTTTGACCACAATCACTTTGAATGTGAAATCGCCTCATACAGAAATGCATGAACAACATTTGCAGAAAGGCATGTTTGTGAGGGTGAAAATTTTAGCATTGAATCAAAATCTAAAAGGGTTTTTGAAAAATGTGACATGCATGTTGTCATTATAATTGAATCAACAACAATTGTGTCATTAATTCCTACATTCCAACTTGAGTTACAAAACTGCAATTACATAACAAATTATCAAATGTTTAATTTGCATTCAAAAAGGTAAATTCCTTTCCTTTCCTTTCTTTGCATCATTAAATGTTTTTTCCAAATTTACACATAAAACATCAAATAGAACCTAATGTTTATTTCATGACCAAATATATTATAAAAATAATGGAAAATATAAAAATACTGTAATGAAAAAATAAATTAAAGTGTTTTTTTTTAGCGTCAAAGAAAATCAAATGTTCACCTAATTTTCTAAGGTGGTCCATCACATGGTCCTTCGTTGTCTAAGATAGAAACCACCTATGGCCATCGAGTGTTTCTTGGTAGTCCCCTTAGTAGTCCAAGATTGAAACCACCCAATGGCCAAGTGGTTCCTAGTAATCTAAGATTGAAACCACTTGGTGGCCATTACATGGTCCTTTGCAGTCCAAGGTTGAAACCACCTAGTGGCCATTAGGTGGACCCTTGCAATCCATGGTCAAAATCACCTTGTGGCCACCAGGTGGTCCCTCATAATTCAAGGTCAAAACCACCTAATGGCCACCAGGTGATCTCTAAATGGGAACAAAAAAACTGAATTAATGGCCACAAAATGGTCCATCACAATCCAACGTCAAGATGACATGGTGGCCACCAAGTCTCCAAATGAAAAAACAACAACCTAGTGGCCACTAGATTTGCAAGTGAAAAAAAAAAGCTCTCATGGCCATCACATGGTTTCTAAGCAAAAAAGAAAACCAAAAAATGACATGGTGGCCACTGGTCATCCTTCAAAGTCCAACATTGAAATGATTTGGTGGCCACATTAATAGAAAACCCCCCCTTTTGCAACTACGTTTTCAACTAAATCTGGATTATAAAACATAGTTGAAAGTAATAAAAATAGTTGCAAAGTATTTTTGCGATTGAAAAATGTTTTTCTCAACTACAAACCAAAAAAGTTAACAAGTACAAACTAACAATGACATTCTTGTTGAAAGAGTTGCCACATTTCAACACCACATCAATAGCCATCATTAACCATTTTAGTTGCAAACTATTTTACCAACCTAGTTGTGAGATGTTGTCAACTGCCCTTGACTAATGGATGAAGTTCATCTACTAATTATGTATGATGTCAACAAAATATTTAGTTACAATTTCAACTACATTTCAACTATGTGGATTGAATGTTTAACCAATGATGTGGTGACATGTGGCACACCCAAAACATTCCACCATTGATTAACCATAGTAAAAATTAAGTCGAAAGGTAAACTATATTACAACTATGATGGTCAATGCATTTGGCCAATGGTGGGATGGCATGTGTGGTGATTTAATAAGGTTTGGGATGAATCAATAATTAAATGACATGTAGCATAACCTAGGCCTATCTATGTACGTGGTGCCTAATCATAGGCAACCATTTAATTGTCTAGACAAGGGCTAGGTTCAAACATGGCCCTTTAATCTAAACTTCTGTTAAAGCTAAACCTAGGCACTCAAGCTAGGCTTAGACATAAGTAGCCACTTAGCTTAAATTGGGGCTCAACCTAATCATTTGATTAGGCCTAGATCTAAATCACAAATAAAATCCTATTTTATTTAATTCAACCTTTAAGATTGAGCCCTTTTTGTTAGCTCATCCCAAATGGCTATTACATTTTCATGTATATTTCGATTTTCCATCATCCTAGTGCACTTGTTAATATATAATTTGGATTATTCACATGGAAGCCAAACAATATGGGACAAACATTTTAATTGTCACCTTGGGAAAACAAGCTTAAAAACACACATATGCCTACAACTAAACATTTCTAGATCTTTCTCATTTCTTGTCCAATTTGAGTGATGTAAACAACAACATGAGCCCCAATGTAAGCTTTACATTATATCTTTAAGCTTCAAAGGCAAAGGACAACCAAAATAAAACCACAAAGAGAACGAATGTACTAAATTTTAATGTGTGAATTAGGCCTATGACCGAACACTTCCCCACCTACTTTCAATGCCCATATCTTCTTTCATTTTTAATCTATTTCAAGTGTTCTAAGTGGCCATTGGTGCACTAAGTCAAGTTCTAAAACACCATTTTGAGCTTGAAAAGCAAAAAAAAAGATGTATTAGGATTCTAAATTTTCTAATAGTTTAAGTGTATGGTAGTCGACTAATTTACCCTAGTTGTAACCTTGTGATAATATAATTGCAACTTAATCAATTGCAACCTTGCTACAACTAAGTTACAACCTAGTTTTAATTTAGTTAAACTTAGAGTTAAACTAATGATTTACCTAGCCTAAGTTTACTTTTTATGCTAATTACATGTAGTAAATATTCAACAACAATGTTATAATTAATTAAAACTATTCCAAAAAAATATTATTTTTATTTATTAAAAATTTACTATTTATTCATATTTTGATACAAATGATTGAATTTGATTTTCATAAAGGATTTAAGAAAGGATTAATTTTTTTGCAAAATATTTTATTTTATGTTTTTGGTCATTGGGGCATGGTATCAATTATTTATTTATTTTAAAAAATAAATTTTCATAAATTTGGAAACAATCAGTTATCCTTAGGTGGCTATCACAAACCAATTATGACATTTTTTTAAAGTCATAAAATCATAATAAAAAATTAAACCATTTTTTTGATGACATTGAAAATGCACCAACAATTTATTTCGTACATTTTCATAGAATCCAACAATTTCATCTCTTTTACACACACCCAATATCTTTCTAACTCTTCTTCTAAATCTCCATTTGTTTCAATGAATTCTACTAAATTACATGGAGATTTATCAACTTTTTTGAATTTTCAATTTGTAAAAGACATTTTTTAATATTAACAAATATGTTGGTTAAGGAAAAAATCCTTTTCATCTCAATTTGTGATCAAACAATGCTTAAGATCTAACATGTAAAGAAACCAATAGTAGGAAACATTGATTTCATTTTTTTTCACCATTGAAAAAGACATTTAATGTCCTTCACATCCATGTGGTATTGTTTAAAAGTTAATAGCTACCTATTGACAAGCTTCTTTGTTGGCTCATTTGTATTTGGCAATCTATTGAGCAAAATATTCAAACTATAATCATAATCACAAAACTCCTTTAAAACTCTATCAAGGGATGGAAATGTTCATGGCATTTCACTAGCATAGGATACAAAGACTTCGTATCATATTCTTGAACAACAACACTTTGCTCTTTTTCAACAAATGAAAATATTATATGAAAGTTTTAAAACTTGGCATTTAACATCAAGAAAAACATGTTGTAGGTTCTTTTTCATATTTCCATAAGAATGAAAGGAAAAAATTCAATACATCACAAATTTTGTTTATGATGTTAGAAGCTAACAAAGTTAATTCATTAGTATCACTTGAATAATCCATAATTAAGTTACCAAAAGAGGGCACAACTTCATTTCTTCTTTAAGTTTTAAACTCATGGAAATTGTAGAATGTAATGCATCATTAAATAACCAATGTTCATTGGATTGATTTAAAACACAAATAACGACAATGGGAAAAGGGTAATTGTAATAATTTGAGAGATGTGCCATGTTGAGGGGGTGGTACTTGACTAGTAACCCTCACAATAGTTTGTTTGTTATAATAAGACACAATAGCTACTTAAAACTATAGTATCTTTTGAAACATGTGGTGGTCTTGCTAGTAAACCTACGAGACAATAACAAATAAATTAATGTTCAATCCTATATGATAAAAAAATAGTTCTGAAATTAACAAATTGTTTAAGATAAACAAATGTTTTTACCTTGTTTTCATTAGTATTTAGTGTCCTTGGGTGAATATTAATTTCAACATAAGCAAACACATCATGTGCCCTTTTGGACATCTAGATATCAAAGTTGGTAATCACAAAATGACATTTTGCTAATGTTGAAAGAACATAAAATTAATTTATTTATTCCACCAACCTAGTCAAAACTACATTCTAGAAGGGAAATTTACTTTTGGACACTAATGCAAAGTAAGAAATTTAAGACAAACATTCTCCACAAATTGGATTGATATTTTTTTTCATAATCAAAAGATCAAGGTCTTCAAGGAACTTTTTTTTATTGTCAAACCCCATCATTTTTCTTGAAAAAATCTTTCATAACAATGTTTTTAAAAAAAAATCCTTAAACACATTTAACCATATTTTTGTCAGTTGTTTTTCTTCTATTCCATTCATTACACTATTCATTTCTTTTTCAAACTTCTTTGCAACAATTATAAGATCTGCATCCTACATATTTTTTTAAAAATGTCATTTCATTTATTTTGCAACATGAGATTAACCCCTTTTTTGTTTGAGTTCTTGGATTGGATGCATTAATTGGACCATTATAGCAAAGAATGCATTGCATAATTTGAGCACGCTCAAGATCAACATTTTTGTTATCATTTACATAATAGAAAGCCCATACAAAAAATTTACTATGTGGTTTCTAGAATTTTTTTTGAACATGCAACTTCTTTAGGTGGTCTTCATATTTCTTTCTTCAATTTTTGGAATTATGATTATTTCAATTTGCACACTAGGATTATCCTTAGATCTTTCTTCCATTTTTTTAATAAATACATCATTCATGTAAATTTCACATGTTTTATTGTCATTAACTATATTTTCATTAAATAAAATTGGTTCATTAGTAGTTTTCACAAGAATATTATCAGGAAAATAGAGAAAAATAACCAACTTATTATTGTACTCGGAATAATTACAAATCCCACAATATCCAAATTACAAAAATTACAAAAAAAATATAAAACAAGATTTTAAAACTTATTTTACAAACAAATGTTTTAAGGTAGGTGTTTTGGGTTCAAAAGATTAATTGAAAATCCTACTCACTTTTCTCTTTCATCATTATGATGCGAAAAATTGGAGTTTATTTTGCATGAAATATATAGAAGGTTAAAATGATGTTGTAGTAAAATATTCATTATTCCTACACACAAATAAAACAATAATATCAATAAGTAACTAAATTTTGATAAAATTAGAAAATTAAAGAAAATTAAATTAAAAATATCAATAAGTAACTAAATTTCAACAAAATTAGAAAAATAAAAAAAATAAAAAAAAACAAAACAAACTCAAAAAAATTTTAATAAAAAAATAATAAAAACAAATCTAAAAAAAGCAACACAAATAAACAAATAATCTAATCAATCAAACAAAAACAAGGGGCAAAAGGTAGAGACTTACATATTAAGGGAGGTTGCTACCAAGTTTTGAAATTCCTAATTCCCAACTTGCAACACAAAAGCAAGGGGTAATACCTACACAACAACCTTAAAACACACAATAACAAAGGTAGGCAGGGGATAAGTAAGTAAGTGGGTGAAAGGTACTTGAGAGGCAAAAAGTTGGGCAACAAGATTGGCTCCTACTTAACATTCATCCTTGGATTGTAAGGCAAGTGAACACACAAGCATAAGAAGAGCAAGTAAACACATGTAAGTAGGTGGGCTTAAGCTTGCATAGGCAAGTGTTCACATAAGCAAGGTTTAACATACAAAAACAATGATATTCAAGAACATAAACATCGATCCAACTTAGATTCAATTTATTGAAGATTTGGTTTTGTTTGTAGCAAAGGGAAATAAGGTTTTGTCTATTATAGAAAATCCTTTTCTTTGTTAGTTGGTCATGTGGTAGAATTGCAAAGTGTCATTCCTTTTTTGCAAAACACTCGTGCAATAACATATATTCGCATGTTAGCCATGGATTACTATGAAAAGGTATGTGCTTCCTCCTTTTGGAGATTGTGTTATTATTACCATCACATTTGATTTGTGGATGTTTAAGACAAGGTTTGACACATTTGCATTACTTGTGAATTTCAATAATGAAGAATGGGTACATTGTCAAATTACCATCGAATTGTTTGAGGCTCCAATATTTTTTGGGTGAAAGCATGGTTAGGTGACTTGTTTTTGACATTTTGAAGACTTCACATTTCACACTTGCTAAATTCCTACACTTATGATAATTATTAAACTATAAATATATAATTATCCCTTATGGTTTTTATTAAAAGTATTGATAGACCACCATTTATATATCATTAGACATGTGATTGGTCCAACAATTAATGTGAAAATTCAAGAATGTTTCAATGTGAAATGGATTATAAACAATAAAAAATGATGGAAATCATGGTATTTTAAAAAATTAAATTAAATTTCTTATATTTGGAAAGTTTCATTGCATCTTATTTTTAAATTCCTCATTTGATGGTGGTTTAATTTTCAATTTTTATTTTGAAATTAATATGGTATTTTTTTTAGTTCACATTTTTCATTCTATTTGTGTGACAAACATAGTGTCATCATTTCAAAAATCCATGATGAGTCCACCCTTTTCTTGGAATCCATCTATACCTTTTTATGCAACTTCCATTAAAGTATATTGCGACATAGATGTTTGAAACTTTAATAATGCTAATGTTGAATATGGCTTTATATTTTAAGTTCATTTGTAATTCAAAAACCTTTGACTTTGACAATCCAAATAGTCCCCTTGATTATGCTTCCACCCTTTAAGGGTTTTTTTAATTAAAGAAGCAAACATTAAAAGGAATCTTGTCCATTTCAACCTAGGTGTTTATAACTTGTGTCCAAATCAACCATTTTTGCCATTATAGATGTAACTATCTTTTATGGCACTTGGTAAAAACGACTTATAATCACATAAATGATTACAAAATGATTCACAATTGCATGTGACTTATACTTGCAACTAATGTTAATTTGGATGAAAATGAAAATAAAAAATACATTTATATCTTCCATTTTTTTAATGGCATCCCAAAATAAATGAAAATGTAGTTTTTGTGACTTGGAAGGTGATTTATAGGCCATTAAACACCACATGATATTTTTTCAACTTGATTTGCGACTATAAATCCTAGTTGTAAATGCTCATGTAATTAAATGTGGAAAAAAACAAAGTTGGCCAATGAAATTGTTTGATTGATTGGTCTAATTTTTTTCTTGAATTTTTTTCAATGAACTAACCTTTAAATGTGTAGTAGGGTTTGGTGGGTTTGTGAAAATTTCATGGCAATTAATGGTATACATAGGGCTAAGTAATAGGTAAGATATGTGTGTCTAAGTAGTAGGTATTTTATCATCTTCATATGTCATAATGTCTTTGTATTAATTAACTAGGTAATTAATTATGCTATGTAATTTATTTATTAAATAGGTTCAAGTTTAGTTGGTAATAACTTTGTAATTTATTAATTAGGTAGGCTATAAAATTAATCTATTAAATAGGCACTAAGTAGGATAGGTAGTAGGTACTTTATCATGTCGATATGTGATTTTAAAAATAATAATTACTTAATTAAGTAGGCAATGTAATTTATTTATTGAATAGGCTAAGTACTAAGTAGGAGGAGTAATTTATGACCCATTTATAAACATTAGATAATGAATAAATTATATATCATACATTTAAATTACATTTTTTGGGTACAATTATGATTTATTATTTTAAAAATTGTATAATGTGATTTCTTAAATCAAATAGAGGTTTGAGATGTGAAAAAACATAATTTATTTTTACATTCAATTTTATCATTATTTAAAGTAAAATTCCTACAATATTACATGTGTAAATTTTATAGAATATATACTTCCATAAAATAGATAAATAATTTAGATTAATTTCTTACATCAAAAATAATATGGTTCATATAAGAACTTTTGTTATATTTCTATTAAAATTTATGTATGATCCATTTATATATATATTGTATGTTAATAAATTATATATCACACATCTAAAATAAATTTTATTGGTAAAATTATGATATATCAAAAGAAAAATTGTATAATATAATTTTTAGAATCAAATGAAGGCTATATATATATATATATATATATAAATCATGTGCTTGAATTTATTTTTTCCAAGGAATGGTCATTAGTATTCAATAACAAAATTCAAGTATTTTTCTTTTCAAATCAACTTATATTTTTTAAAGGAAAAAAATTGTGTACATTATTGAAAAAATTCAAGATTAAACTTTAATCTTGTCATTTGAACAAAATCTTAATAAAATATCAAAGATAAAAATGATGTTTTGTGTATTATTTTAAATGAAGTAGGTTAAATAAAATTCACATTGTTATTTTGTCACATGAAGTGGGTGGTTTGGTGGTAAAGGAGTTGATTTCCATCCTTTGGGTTCAAGGATCAATTCCCACCAATAATATTATAATAATAGTAATAATAATAATAATAATAATAATAATAATCAACATCTAAATAATAAATATGTAAATTAATATAAATAATATGATTACATTGTTTAATTGCAAAATGACAATGCCACATAAGTTGGTTTGGATGAATGAAAAGTTCATGGAAGTCACATTTTCATGTGACTCTCATTATAACTTGATGTCACTTTTTTTTTTTTGTGACTATAATTTTATGCAACTTGTCCAAAACAACTAAGCCCTATAGCAAGTTGCACATGATAATTATGACTAGAAATTAATCATTAATCTGGTTGTCAAAGGTGACTTTGTTTTAGGAAACTTTTGAATTTGCTATTGCCATGAACTTGGATTATGGTTGACAATTGCTACATTTGTAAGATAAGGTTCTTAATGGACCTACGTGGGCTATAACTTGAGTAGTCATTAAGATTTTGAGCCATGTGGTTAAACAATGCATTTTAAATCAATGGAGGCATTTTTATGTGATGCTTTCAATGTTGGCATTATCATCTTTTTCATTGTTGCCCTTGTAATGTTGAAAATTAATCAATTCATAACTAAAAATCCTTATGTAAAAATGGTAGGGGAGGTAGTGATTGTTTTACAACCCTTTTTGTCTTTGTCTATTGCCTTTGACGAAGGCATGGCTCACAACATGTTAACACTAATGTTAGACCTAAAATATAGGGGAATGTAATGCATCAAGGAGTATATTAGGCTTGAAAGAACCAAGGTTGTGGTAGAGGATTATGACACAAAGGTCTTCGTTCCTATGTTGGTGAAGGTGTATCACTTTTTGAATCTAGGACATACATATGCACTTGTTAAACATCTAGTTGGACATACATTTGCACTTGTTAAACATCTAGTTATGACCCAATGATTCCTTATTTGAGGCTCTTACTTCACATGAAGAAACAAGCAAAGGTTTGTTTAGATTTGAGTTATGTTTGTATTGTCCCATTAATGCATCTATTGAAGATTTGATGTTTTTTTATTGTGATGAAAGGAACATCAAAATAAATTTCCAAATGTTGGGTTTTTAGCTCAATAAACTTTTGGTGTCTTTGGTTCACAAATTGAGATGAATCATATATTTAGCATTTGTGGTGTGATCACAAGTGTGAGGCAATGTTAGATTGGTGTGGAGAACTTTGACAAGTTAGTATGATACAAAGACTTGGGCATCTAATGTTAGGTGTGATTGTCCCTTTTGCAGACAAGGCTGCTGAGAATTTTTTAAAAGCTTAAGACCCAATTGTAGAAGAGCACAAAAATGAGCTTAAGAAGAACCACACCATGCTGATTGATGCACAATAATCTAATGTTGCTTTTGGTAAAGGAAGAACATGACAATGAAGGGCATCAAATGTAGACTTGGCAACCCATTTTCTTGGATTGTTAATGAGATTTCAAGGACATAAGTCAAGTAGTAGGTAATGAATTTTCATAATTCATGTTGATTCACTTAATGACAACTTTTTTGAACCAACATTAGATAGATGCACAATTTCAACTTGTTTTTTTTGTCTCTTGTGTTTTTGTCAACATTTTGTATTTTGTAGACTAGTGATGTTCATTACTAATGTGTAGTTCCCACAACCTCAATTTTGGAATACTAATTTTTTATGATTCATTGATTTTTTCAAGAACATATTCTTTTTGTGTTTTTTGGTTTGCACTTTGCATTCTTGGTAGAACTTTTGTGCATTTCTTTGGCCTTTTTGTTGGATGTGTAAGCACCAAAAACATTGAGCATATTGAAACTCAAAATTTTCAATGTCTTGGGCTATGTTGGATGGCTAACATGTCTCTTGCTAAATGCGAGTTCTGGATCAGATTAGTTTTTGTATGAATGGGAAAAAAAAAATACAAAAATCCATGCTACATACTTATAGTGATCAATTATTACATACCAATTCGTAAATCATTTGGACAAGTATATCTTCACATCAACATCGGCATTTGGCATTTCTTGGAATATATAGAATAGTCTAGTCTGTTCAAAATATATATATATATATATATTACTCACACCATTATGATACTTAAAGTCTTTGGACCCTACAATACTTGTGCCTGCTTAACGAGAGTAAGTAGGCATTGCCATTCTTACAAAGCAAGCTTAAGATTATTTTTTTGGCAGTTCTTTGATTTTGTTTCAACCTTCAGTTATGGGTTTTTGAAAAAAATTCAAAGAACCTCCAGTTTTGGGTTTTTGGAAGAAATTTAGAATAATAATAAACCTCTGGTTCTAGGTTTTGGAAAAAAAATCTCAAAGTACCAGTGGGTCTCATGAGAGAACTACCTAAGAATAGGCAGTTTCAGGTAGGTTCTTCAACCAGTTGCTTAACCTCCCAACTCCCAACCCTAGAAAGAACCTTCCCCTCCTATGTCTCATGATTTGTGTATGTCAAGGTTCATGACAGTGTTGGACCCATGGTTATATGGTGGATAAAGCCACAAGGTGTGAGGCAAGACACAGTTCCCAAAATGTGGGGCCAGACTCAGCTATTCACTTCTCTTATTGGGCTGTTTATTTTGAGAATTTTCTCACCCTGGGGCTTTACCCTACATAAAATGGTTGTTTTCACCCATTGGAGGTTTGGGAAGGAGTCAGGTGATAGAGTGAGTGAAAATGCCTTGTAAAATAATTGAAAAAATAAAAATTCTGAACATAAACAAAAATAATAATTACATGGAGGTATTTATGAACATTTTTTTAAAGAAAGTGTCATTAATTAATGCTAAATTTTTCTTGGCATGCTTGCAACCAATTCTAAATCATAGAATTTCAAAAAACATTGATGTTAACATGCAACAAATTTTGTTATTTCAAAATAACAATCATGGACTAGTTATGCCTCATTTGTCAATTTTACAAGTATGATTTTTGGATTTCTAGTCAACGTTAGCTACATGTAATGACATGAGTCAAGAAGCTCAAATTGAAAACAGTTAGTAACGTAGCACCTAGTATGCAAAAGGGTCAAGGCAAATACCTAGCAGAAGTTAAAAAAACAAGAGGCTCTCTTAATTGATACACCAATTTCAACTAGCCTGGCATAGCATCCAAAGTTAAAACAACTTTCAATCTTAGCAGCTTTCAACCTGCTAACCTTTTTCATCACACCAACTTTGGCTAGCATGAAAGTTTGAGGATCTTAGTAGTATAGACTCAATACCAACCAGATTGAAGTTTTAAGTCACTCAATCACAAGGGTTTGAGCTAGCATCAAAGTTTCAGAGACGCTTTCACTCATGCCGGTTTCAGCTAGCATCAAAGATGTTTAAGAGAGGCTTTCAATCACTTGAGTTTCAACAGGTAGCATCAAAAGTTTAACAGCGGCTTTCAATCACACCGGTTTCAGCTAGCACCAAAACTTTGTTACTGAGAGACGCTTTCAAATCGCTCCAACTTCCACAAGAAGTCTTCAGAATTTTTAGATTTAAAAAAATTCAAGAATAATTAAGATATTGGAGCAAATAGAAGCTCAATATGTGATAAAGGAAATTTAAAGGCTCTTTAACCCTAAACCTAAAGTTGGCCTCTCATTCAAGCAGAACAACACTTCTACTATATTGGGTTTTGATTCTCGCTTTGTTTAGGTTTTAGGGTTAGGGTTGAAGGTTAGGGTTTAGTGAACATTATGCAAGCTGGGTACTAGGGGGAAACATAAAACATACATGCATGCATGCACTGTACTTACTATCTTTCGGTATAATAATTGTAGTTAATTACCTTCCCTTTCATGGCCGCTGAGTGCCAGGCCGTGTTGCAGAGGAACGAGATCGGAGCTGCTGTCGAGAATCTGGCTACATGAAGTTGTAGGACGCATGAGCAAGCTCGGTTGTACATTACTGGAAGTCATCTCCAACAATGTTTCTCTCACTTGCTCAGCTCGCATCAATTCCTTGTCTCGAATCTGCAAGCACATGATCAGTAGTACTATTAGTACCGTCGCAATGTGCTCAAGGTTCCCAGAGCCGTGAATAGTTCGCAGCACAGAGGCACAGAGAGAGAGAGAGAGAGAGAGAGAGAGAGAAAGGGGATATACCACCTCAGCGTTGAAGACATTTAGTACGAGGCCACGGAAAGTGGTGATGTTGGCGTGCACAACATCAAGTCCAAGAGCGTCTAGGGCTTGCATTAGCTTGACAAATACTCCGGGCCGTTTTTCACAGAAGATTCTTAGACTGAAGAGACGACCGTCCATCTTATTCACCTCGACCTGCAGTAACAGAACTTTAGAACTGCAATCTCTGCATCATTCAGAAGTCGAAGCATCATGTTACAAATTTCTTGCTGGGTCGTGGGTCTAATTAGATTTGAAACCGATGGAATCTTTCTCAAAGTTCGCAATAAATAAGATGGAAAACAGGTCTGCATTCATCACGACTTCCTTGCGGCTCGGAACCGCATTTTCCTCCCTTGCGCGAGATGTCGAGAGTGATGAGAGCTTACCTGCATGGGTTGAGGGAGCTCGTCCGATTTTCTGTCAACGGCATCAACAATGACTTGATCCGCTTTTGTAGAGCATCGAGCTGCCTCATGATCAGCTCCACCTTTTCCCTCCTCACCCATTGTGCCTGCAGCTGCCAGCTGATCCTCTATCGAGGTACTAGGCACGCCACCAAGCCCATCCTCCTCGTCTTTGCCGTCCAGCAGCAGCTCATCTTGCAGCTCCTTTACCTGCTGCTGCAACTCCTTCACATACTCAATGGCGTCCCCAAGAATCGAGGCTCGGTCCATCTGCATCCATGCATAATATGTTTCTACATATGTCAACTTTAAGAAGCGATCTCTGCATTGCCGTAACTATCTCATTTGTTCAGATTGCAAGGCTCTCGAAAGAAGCAGCATGTACCTTGGTGATTTTGGGTACCAAAGCACGCAACGAATAGAGACGCTCGTTCAGCTTCTTTCTGCGCTTGCGCTCAGCAACCAGATTCTTGGACAGGTGACGACGAGCTGATCGAGGGCCACCCTTTTCATCATCGTCATCCATAGGGTCGCTGCAATCGGAAGAGTCGCCTCTCATCTCCTGCTTCACGTCGCCATCGTCTTTGGACAGACCACTCCCACGCGGCGATTCCGCCATTGCAACGCCGGTTCCGTGATTTAGAGAATGCGTCACAAGGGGTCCAGGTAACTGCTGCATCAGGTCATGTTCAATTGCTGTGTCACAACGCAGCAATGGATCAACTATATTGCCCCCTTCAAGGCTCTGATGATCCCTGTTGCCCATGGAAGCCCCGCTGCTTTTCTCTGGAATGCTCGAGCCTCCTCCCATCAGATGAGCGTCTAGAAAGGTGCCTTCTTGATCCCAAGGGTGAGAGCTCGCCCAAGGAACGGAACCGTCCAGAGGGTAATGGCGGGAAGACATAGCAGGAGAAGGATGCGAGTAGTAGAGCTTGACCGCTTGCTGATCCATCATTCCTTGTCCACTTCCAGAATCAAGGCCGTTGCCAATATTGACCTTTGAGGTTCCAGCTTGCCAAGGATCCCCACAACAAGCTCTTACGTATTGCACCAGCGGTGCATTTTCTGTGACCTGCTGCAAAAGATTGCGTTAGCTGGAATGAAAACGAACAAGCTGCTGCAGAAGTTGGCTCTTACAAGCTCAACGGAAACGGCCATGATCAATGTTTTGGCTCGGAACAGAAAAGAGAACATGGGTGTTGGAATCGAAGAAAGATAACTTCTCTTGGGTGTTGAGGAATGGAAAAAAGTGAACTTGGGTGCTGAGGAATCGAAGAAAGAGAACTCACATGATTCGCCACGCCCAGCTCCACGAGGCCACTTTGAACGGGGATGCAAACTTTGGTCTGCACGGGCACTTCCTGCAAACCAAAAACAAAGCACGGTCTGCATGAAGTCAGGTTTAAGTTTTTTCTGCTGCACAGCTACTGTAATTCACGATTCATCAACTTGTGCACGGCCGCACACATCCAAGGTACTGTTGAACATTGAGTCCCTGCGAGTTGTTAGGAGAAACCTCGTAGCTGGAACGTGCCTGACCATCCACTGTAGATGGTTCAAGATGAATCCATTTCGGCTGGCCCCCGAGAAACACACGCCCTTGAATTCTGCATTCAACACCTAGACCAACACTGCCACATTAGAAACACATCCCACCAGCTTGGAACCAGCTCTTGCTATGAGAATATCCCTGATTTGAATCCAACCTCAACCTTGAACTCATTCGGAGGATGCTGTTCTTGACTACTGTGCGGGCAATTTGGTAGCAAGTCAGAAAGCTTGAAACTCAAGCATATGTGCTGTGCAAAGACAGTGCAGACGTACCCAGAGTCCAGGGACACAGAGGAAGGCATGTTGGCGAGAAGAGCACAGATGTGAGTTGCCGGATGCAGAACTTTCACGTCAGGGCAAACGCCTGCTTCCATGTATCGCCTGCTTGAGGAAGATGTGGCCAACAAGTTATTGGGAGCCGTTGTTGCACCATTTTCTTCTTCTTCTGCTCCGCTGCAACAGCAACCCACCCAGTCCAGCGACCTGTTGCACCATCCATGGCCAAATCAGCGAAGCCCGGGACTTATCGATAATCTTCTGTACACATTCTTAGAAGAGTGTTGTTTGCAGGTTCCAGTGTTGGAAATCTAGACCTGAGCCAGGGAAACTTGTACTAACCGTGAATCATCACGAAGGTGCCAGAAGACAGCGTAATCCCATCCTTTAGGTCCTACAATGGAACGAAGACGTTCCTGAATTCCTCCCACTCCATGCTTCGCCATATTGCTGCCGTACTATCAACTACTGTCTGCAGCGAAGACAATCCGAGAACTCACTTGGTAAAAACAACCAACAATATACAGAACTCGAATCGAAGCAAATACGCATAGCGCTTCTCGAGTGGAACATACAGATCTGAGTAGCTTCTTCGGCACAACAATCTGCTGACCAGCAAGCCAATGAATTCCTCCAGATTCTCAGTTGCTCTAGATCCAGCTGGTGTATGAAGGACTTGAGTGCAATCTTCCGTATCCGAGAAGGACATTCCAAAAGAAAACTGCACACTCTAGCGTACTTGTCGATCAATGGATTCTCCTATCAAGGACATAATAGTATGACAACAACGTCTTTGCAGCAAGATTACTGCAGCATATTATACATGTGATCGTCTACAGTGCCGTACAGGGCTGTAACACATACTTTCTCAGGAACGTGTGCACGCAGAATGTCTGTATCGATTGGATTTTTCAACATCCGAATGACGTGCTTCGAACGGTGTGGCTGGTCCAAGAACAGCAAAATGAAAACATACTGATACAGATTCTTGCTGTGTAGATTTCATTTCTTGTAGGTCTCTGAATGAATGGCTAGCCTGCGTTGCGACTGTTTCATGGACAGGATCATGGAAGTATATAACTGGTGAGCATCGAGCATCATTCCTAGGCAGTCAGAATCCTTGATCAATCAAGGCAAGCGGCTCGCCTCCTGCAAACCACGAGAAAAATGCGTCGCAATCACCTGATCCCGGGCGCAGTAATCTAGACAAAGTTTGCAAGAAAATGACAACGGTCGATCAATCTAATGTAGCGCCTCTTGCAATCTATTGCACCAGTCAAGATCTCTTGAGAACAGGAATCTATTTCCTGTCGATATCTCTTTAGAACAACAAAATCCGCCGCTAACGATGCAGACTGATCCAAGAAACATCGTACTGCTCACCACATCACAGATCTATGCACAATCAATTAATCCGCCACAGATCGAGAACCTCTTCCCTTACCTGCCAATCTCCATTATCACAGAATCCTCTAGTGCAATTTCACACACAAAACAATGATCGAAACTAGATACGTCGAAGAGAAATCTGTTTACACACAAAAGCCTGGCCAGGAGGAAAGCTGCAGAGCTGCTGCAAGAAATTATCAGGATGATATCCAACGCTGATCGAGCGGCGCCATAACGCTCTGCCCCGGGGACGTTAAACTACGACGAGTATTTATCACTCATGAATTCAACATTATACAAACACATTCACCAGACGCGCATGGACATCGATCTTGATGGAAGAGTAAAGTTTAGACTCTTCCACGATCTCCACCTCCAAATGGTCACCACAGCTCGTAGCTGGTAGTATGTACAACACCAGTAAAAGTATTGAAATAATCATCGTAGTACTTACCAATCGAGACGACGTCGAAGACGATTATGATGATGAGTACTAGTGATCTGTCCACATGAAGCTCCAGCGGCAGCAGCAGCAGCAGCAGAAGTTCATGGAAATCAAGACGTGACGTGACTAGCTATAGGGGGAAATAGATCGAAGTACTTGCGCGCACAAAACACATCAACAAGAGGAAAACTGTAACGACAACAACAGCAAGAACAACAACAGCGGTGTCGTTGTGGTAGTGTAGCAGCGAGGAAGATGATCCTATTCCCGTGCGTCATTCCTTTTGCGTTTTTGATGGTTTTTTTTTTCTTTTTTTTTTTTTTCTCGGTGGGGAATGGGGGTTTTGCTCTTTTTTTTTGGGTTTGTGGTTGCATGGATGTGAAATTGTTCAAATGTGAATTTTGTTTTGGCTGATGCTTTTATTGTGATTGATCAACAGCCCCCACTCAACAAGTGGTGGCGTTCCAAAGTACGCAACCTTGCCTCATGAAGCTTACTTTGGGAACGCCCCATTCTAAGGACATTATTGATTGTCAAGGCCTATGAGATTTTTTTTTTCAGTTTTCTTCATGATACCCAGTGGGCGGGTGCTTAGAGCGAAATGGTCACTCCTCTGCAGGCATTTCAGGGAGAGGGGTTAACTTCTTTTGTTTGTGGTTGCATGGATATGAAATTTTGAATGTGATGTTTTTCTGGCTGGTCTTTTCATTGTGATCAATCAACCCTAATGTGTAGTGTAGGGTAATGCCCAAGGAAAGGGGCATCCCCCAAATAAGATTACTTTGGTAACACTTTTGGCTCTGTGGGCGTTAAGGAGCGTGAAAATCTATGATAAATTTTATTATTCTTTTTTTTTCTGTGATACCCGGCGGTTATCAAGAGGAAAATGAGAAAAAGAGGGTGGTGGGTGTTTTGAAAAGTTGAATGCTCACTCCTGTAGGCATTTCAAGGAGTGGGCATTTTTGCTTTTTGAAATGCATGGCACTTCTTGCATATGATTTTTTTTGCTATGTAACATTGCCTTGAAATACACTAGAAAAGTTCCCCTAGGTTTTTATGACTTTTTTTATTCCCTTTCTATAATATGCCATAAAATTTCAGGATGACCAAATTTCTTAACAACTTTTCTTTTGGTGGAAAAGTCCTAAAACCTAATTAGTTGGAAAAAAGTGCTAACCACCAAAGTGTTTTTGCAAGATGATTGCCCTCCTCTGCAATAATAATAATAATAATAATAATGCATGTATTTATTTCCTAAGTTTTAAAACCTTGTAAAAACCCATCCATTGGATGCAATGTTTTTACTATGTGATCCATAATTGTTGTTAGTTTTTTTTTAAACAAATCCAGTTTTGACACTTATTTGCTACAACACCAGCATTTAATATTCCTAACAACACACCATCGAGTGTCAAACCCGGCCTCCAAAAGTTGTTTATGATTTTTGATGATAAACGGCCTAGTCAAACTGGGAACCAGCCATGGGGTACCTATTCATTATGTGTAAAAGATTTATCACTATTTATTGTCATGAGAAATTGTGAGCTTTTCAAAAGTCCTACACAGAAAAAACCCTCTCTACGGTCTAGAGTTACTATCCATGACCAAAACATCATCAAATTTGAGCATAGTCAGCCAAAAGGTTGGTTTGGCTTTGCCATGATTTGATTTTCAACTTTCTTTCTCTCTCATGAAAATGTGTCGTCGGGCTATAAATGAAATCAAGATGAATCTTTATGACAAGCACCAATATAGAAGTAAATGTTTGTCATGCAACATGTGCCCTCTTTTCTTTAGTTTTCTTTCATGATTTCTAAGACAATTGGCATTTTGTTGCAAAGCATATCATGTAGCCATCTTGGTGCATTTGGTTGCAATGCACATCAGCATCTTGGGTAAGGGAAGTTCAATTGTGACTATAAAGTTTCGCACTTAACTATTTCATGCAGGACATAGTACATACTTTGAAGCGAGTGTGTGTGTGTGTGTTTGTTCCCTCGTCCCCTTTACTCCCCCCCCCCTCTTTGATTCACTCAACCTTGCAAACAATGATGTTGATTCGGCCTTTTAATGGCCCACCTACGGTTACATCCTTGTACCTAATTATCCTCACTGTAGTCAAGTTGGTGTGTAGTACATGAGCTGAGTACATGAGCGAGGATATAGGCACTGTAGGAAAGGACATGGGTGCTGCATTTTTCTGGCAGGGATTTTGCATTCTCATTCTCTACATTTTGGATGAGAAGAAAATGATGTACACAGAATAGGAAAACCACAATTTATTACCACTGGCCATTAACTGGAGTATCCCCAATAACTAACCAGGGGTCAGTAGACCCTTGCTCATGGAATATTTCTAGTGGGAGCCCAGGCATTTTGTGAATATTCCTCCCAACCAAGGGTCCTTGGTTAAGGGTCACAAAAAGCCTGGACTTCTTACCTCAGCATAGGCAAAATATGTTTTGGTTATTTTTTCTTGTGATATCTGATGGGTGTATATGCCAAGGGAAAAGAAGGGAAATGATCACTAGAGCAGGTATTTGGCTTTTCAAAATGCCCTGCCCTTTGCCAAGGAGAAATTCCTTGGCAAATTTGTTTGATAAGGTGCTCTTCTAGAAATTTTCTGCCAGTGGTTTACAATTTTGTAAGGCACATCTTATGTACAAATCTCGCGTAAAGATTGAATGCAATTGGATGGTTCAATTGAAAAATTGAGGGGTTACATAACTAGTTTTTTTTGGGAGGGACAGGGGGTTGGGGGGGCCTGCATAGGCACTTCAGGTATTTAGATATTTATCACAATAGGTGTGTGTTGACAATAACATTGAAAATCCAACATACCATGCTAAGTTTATGATTTTGGGAACATTAAAAACCCAAAACAAATTGAGTCTTGTTAAAGTATGTATTTTCAAGTCCTCATCCCTCAAGTCGAAATCATACACAGTTGCAAAGTTAAGGCCCATGGGTAAGGTAGAACCCAGAAAGGATTGGAACTTGAGAGAGAGAAGTAGGTGAAGAGTACTTGTCCCCACCAACCTTGAGCAACACTTTGGGATTGGTGAGGACGGATGTTTGTTGTGATGTCCAGCAAACACTTGAGCACCCCCCTCCCCCCCCCCACCTTGTCATGTTCAGGTTGCCATTGTATCCTTTTCCCTCTTATATTTTTTGTTGAATAAATTCCAATACTTTGTTCTTCTTTAAGAGTGACTCACTCCCCATTAGTCCCAGTAACACATACAATCTCCTTAAGCATCTTAACATATTTGTATATCACCCCAAATTGTACATCAATTGTAGTTTGTTGGAAAACATGAAACTAAAATAAAGCTAATAAATTCTGTTAGAACCCGGTGATGATTTTCTCCAACCATGGCTCCTTATATAGATGGTCTATATAGCAACAGCACACCGTCCATTGTGATGCTTGTTATGACTCAGTCTTGGATGAACCCGAATGTAAAAAAGATCTGCCAGAAATTTCCTTGTGTATTTGGACAACAAGTTTTAACATGTAATTTTTGTGCATTACTGAAACCAGGTGTGCGCTCAGCTATTGCTTCACACAAGCCCTTATTTTGGTGATGCCCTCAACCTTGGCCTTTTTAGCTACACTTGGTTCACACTCGGTTCTACCTTCAAAATCTATCCTAAAACCTACTTCCACAACCTCTCTAGAAGGAGGATACGAGGTGCTTTTAAGTAACTAGACACATGTAAAATGTACATATGTAAGGGTTAGAGGTTGGTCATATATAAGTAATAAGAAGAGAAACTGAGTGAACCACCATTGCTATCTAGCAAATGAGAACTCAATGGAAAACTGTATCCTGTGAACCCATCATTCATCCATCCCTCACATTGTGCTGGTGGCTGTTCGTGCAACTGGGGCCATTGTTGGTAGGATTCACACCAATGTAATTGAACTACTGAGATGGTATTAAACTTGGGATGAAGTTCCACACCTTAGAATGATTTCTAGATGGTGGTGCAATACGATATACAAAGGTTGAATTTCCTCCAAATTCTCAACCCCAAAGTGAACCAGCACCCACCAGTGCAGTTGTCAGGAAACATGAAGGATGGATGGATGGTAAGTGGTCAAGGAAACAGATCTCTGTTGGTTTCCAGTTTCCTAGCTAACCAGGGTGGTTACCTGATTTATTATTGTTTTAAAACCTAACCAGTGCAATTTCTCAGAAGTTGAAATTTGGTGTAGAACATGCCATCTGAATACACACAAAAAGAACTTTAGGGAGTCTTTCCGATGGCGGAATTGGCTGCCAGAGCCAATTCCAACTGATTGTATTTTTCGACCCAGACCCCACATGTACCACTACTACCTATGAGTTAACCCTAACACTTGTCTACCGCTACTACCTATGAGTTAACCCTAACAGACTTCAACAACCCTTCAAAGGCTTTTTCACTGTGTGATTTGATCAGCAATCAAAATCCAATTGGCATGAAAAGTCCAATTGCAAATCTGAAACTAGTCTTTTACTAAGGGTTTTTTTCACCTTTTTGGAACTAGCTTGCACCACATTAGAAGAACACCAATTTCTTTGCTTCTAGAAATTTGGTGTATGTTACCCATAGCACCTCGTTAACTTTTTACGCAAGTCTGTTGAATAACTAATTTTTAACAAATTTTCATTTCAACAAATAAAATATTCCCAAAGATTCAGTATTCTTCTTCACAAAAAATTTACTCTTTGGAAAAAAACAATTTTTCAACATTTTTAACATTTCTGAAAATAATGTAATTAGTGTCAAAGCTGCGAAAGTACTATGGTAAACACCCAAAAGGCCCCAAGTTGTACCCTGAAAATTGGGCTTCTACAAACTCTAGCAGCAACTCAAAACAGCCCTTATCTCATGTTCTTTCAAGTTGGAGCTATAGACACACTCCATTGGTGCTGGGCTAGTGTTTTCATCATTATGACTACCAAATCTCAGCTTTCTCACAAATAAAATATAACAAAAGCATATTTGAAGCCTACTTCCCACTTTCGAAGCCTTTGAAGGTAAAGATCTTCTCACCATTGTGCAAAAAATTGATGAAATTTCTATTTCAGATTGAGCTCATTGGTTGCAAAATTATTTAGAAGGTTTGCAAGGGTTATTTAGAAAAGCCCAAGCTTTCATAGATTGAAAATAGCTTTAATATGATTTAGGTGAATAGTGTGGTTTAAACTACATCATTTCAAATGTACAATTGTGTAATCAATTTGGAACTTCCAAATTGAATGGCTAGGAGAAATGAAGAATTAGGTATTAGCCTATAAAGGTCCAAGCAACGGTCTTTTATTTAAACAACTCGCCTATTTAGCTAAGTGACTACCATAGTATGAGGGTGGCTTTAGTTCATGTATGCCAACCAATTAATTAATTTTCAACATTCCATTTTGGAAATAAAATATTCATATATACTATTTTAAAAGATTCTTTCATTTTTTTCCCATTTAAAAAATTCAACATTTCTAGAAATATATAATTTGTGCCCAAGGTGCCAAGGTATTATGGTATTATGGGAAATGAAGTGTGATAGTCTTGATAAACTTGTCTTATCCTCGAGGTGAGGATGGTGTGCAAATTTTCATGCATTTGGGCATGATCATTCAAAACCCATAAAATCTCAAAATGAGCTTATTATTAGATATTGGACATAATATTTTATACCATTGAAAAAAATGGCTCATGAAGCATACTTATCTATAACACCAAACACAATAACTTATTACACCAAAACTTAGCATTCATATTGAAACATTTTGCAACTATGTCACAATTTCAATTATGTGATCATGTGCATCATTTGCTACCCATAGACATCATTCTGACCATATGACTAAAGGCCAAGGTAGCTTAAGGATTTATCAGATTGACCTTATTTCACAAATTAGAATTAAGCAAAAAATTAAGTGAAATTTTAACTCATTAGGACTTTACATAATTCAATTATTATAATTTAATAATTGAAAATTAAATTTTTGAAATAAATGTTTTAAACTCATGAAATGTTTTTACATTTTGAGATTAATTGCTTTACAAAGTTATACAAAATAATAAAATCCTAGACATGTGAAAAGAATTTAATTTTGACATTTAAATATTTTATTTAATTCAGGAATTTTTTGGATTTATTGTTCAAATCCAAAATATTCATAAGTAATGTCTTTGCATTTGGACTTAAAGACATTATGAAAATAAATGAAATTATGAAAGTACAAATAATTATGAATGTGAAGACATGTGAAATTGAATAAATAAATTATTATAATCGAAGAAATTATATTGAAATTTGAAGCCCAAATCAAAATCTAAAAGATTAAATTTGAATCTTTGAAAAAAAAATTCAAATCAATGTAATGTTTTTACATTCCAAAATAAATTCATTAATTTTTTAAATGTGAACATTAAATTAAATGAATTTAATCCTAAACATGGGGTCCAAACTAGGTATGAAGAGTTACCTTGCCTTGAGGATTCCATCCTTATTGGATTTTTAAAAATAGATTATTTCATAAAATATGATTTATAAATAAATTAAAAAATTTTAAAAATTATGACCCAAAAAAATGTTGCATTATATTCTAATGTAAACATAAACATGAGAAAAATGTCATACAAATCGCATATTCAAGTCCTTTAAGCAATGAAAAACACTAGTTATAAAACTAATAAAACTTTCTTTGTTTTTTAATATTTATAAGATTTCATAGACATGCGCTTGGGGGTCCAACATTCCAAATTGTGAAGCCCGTCTTTACTAACACATGTTCACACCACTTTTAATACCAATAAATTGATAATTTTCTTATTTTATTCCTCTATTTTACCACAAACATTCCACTAATCATGTGTAGTCAAAGCTTACATATTGAATGCAACTTCCCCAACCATTTTTTGCACATGAATGTTTTGGGCTTGATTTTGATAAACTCTTCGATATTAGGTGCCACCTTCAAAAAGATCTTATACTCCTCATTAATTCATCACTCAGTAGAAGCAACAAACAAGTTCGTTCTAACTATTTTCAACCATGACAAAAAGTCTACAAGTGATTACACAAGAATCTCATTCTTTGTTTGACTCTCATCTCAAACTTTCATTTCAAATACGTGCTAACCCATCATGCCTCTCATTATACTCCTTTGGACAACATCAAACTCACTCTCTTGATCTTGTTACATTGTTTCAAATATTATTTTATTGTCATTTTAGGTGTCAACTCTTTTAACATGATGTGATTAAATTATTGGAAAAATATAACTTGATTAAGAAAATTTTGGCCTATGTGAAGGATGAGGGCTTTAAGTTGAATACTATGGTGACTATAGGCTTAAAATTAGTTGTAATTTGTGAGGTATTGGGTTTGAAGGAAAACTTTCAGGGAACTTGTTTTGATCATGCATTTCTAAAATCATGTCAATATGCTACAACAAATGAAAAGTCTACAAAGGCTTGAAATATGTGTTTATCAAAGCTACACAAAGGTATTTGCAAAAATGTATCACTTGTTTTTTAAACTAGAAAAAAGGGAACCAAAAAAGAAAAAGAATAATGCATGTTGAGTTTTGGTCTTTTCCCAAGGAAATTCAATACCCTATTGAAAACAAGGTATTTTTAAATATTTATTAAAATTTATTTTCATTTTCATTTTTTCATGAAATTCTAACCAAAATTATAATCTAGCATTATTTTTTACCTTCAAATTTTTTTAATAAAATCATCATTTTCCAAGATGCTTTACAATTCAAAAAAACTAGTTTATTTTGATATAACAAAAAAAAACATGAATGCGACTATATACAAATTCCACCTCCTTTGACATGACACATTTTGCAAATCATTATATGATAGTTTTTCCTTGGGTGAAAGCACAATCAATTAGATGCAAAAAGTAATCCTTAAAGTTGCAATCATATTTTTACACATAAATGCAAGAAAGTGGGGTAAAATGTTTTTAAATCATTGCCAAACCATCATGCCACTAAATATTGATTTGATAATATGTTGTATACGAATTTTGGAAATTTTTAATGTATTAAATGTAGGTAAAAACTATTTTTGAAACTGACTTGTGAATTTTTTTTCAAAACTACTTTTACATTAAAAGATTGATATATTAATCACTTTTACATTGGAAGTTGAAAACGCATAAGTAAATTTAAAATAACATTAACCAAGAAAGTAAAAAACTCCAATATTTCATCTAATTAAAACCTATTTTGTTTATTTGAAAAATCTACAATATAAACAAAGTATACTTGTACATTTTTGAGGAAATCTACTTAAATCTACTTTAAACATATGATTTTTCAATATCATTGGCATAAATTAAAATAACATGTTCATATTGATCATTGAAATAAATAATATTTCCAAGTTTAATATCTTAAGCCTTAGTTTATCACTACTTTACATATTTTTGGACAAGGATCACGAAATGTTCAATTGATTGTGCCTTCTCCCCCCCCCCCCCTCTTTCTTTTTTTTTCTTTTTTTTTTACTTTTTTTATAATAAGAAACAAAAATTTTTTTTTTTTTGTCCCCCCCCCCCCCCCCCTTGTTGTTTTTACTTGTGTTTTAAACTAGTATAAGGGTCATTGGTTGTTAAATGATGTATTATATTTTGTCATCTCCATGAACTTTAAAAGATGAACTTGAAACCTTACCTTCCTTTGATCATTGAATGAAAAAGGATGTAATTGTTACTCTTGAGTTAGCATTTTGGCTTCCAAAATTAAAAAGGAGGTTTGTGGATTTTTGGATTTCTTTTTTTTTAAAAGAAATATGAAAAAAAAACTTTAATATGTTTTTCTTAATGTTAGATCCTAAGTTTAAAAGTCTTTGTCTAATATCTTCATTTATTGGCTATGAACAAAATAAGGCCATTGTTGAGAAATATGATAAACAATTTATCAAGGACACGAAAAATCATAAGATCAAAGGTTAAAGGAAAGGTTTAAGTCTAACTTTCAAACAAGAAACAAGACAAGATTATGTGACTCAAAATAAAAACACAACTAAAAATAAGAACACAAAATGTGAACATAAATCTTTATTATACTAACATATGCAAATATGAACATGAAAACAACATGACAAGGATATGGTGCAAAATTGTGTTTAAGACTAGTGTTGAAGAAACTAAAAAAAATGAAAGGTCTCACTTCTATTTATACCCCTTTAAGGACCTAACTTTCTAAAGAAGCATCTAAAGAAGTTTCTATGTGTGCATCAAGTAAAAAACCTTTTTGAGAACCTTCCTAATTACGAGTTGATTATGGGTTAACTAGAAGTTAACTAGAATTTAATTCGAAATTGAATGGGAGTTAATTAGGAATTAATTAAGAGTAATTGGGAGTTAATTAGAAATTAATTGCAATTTAATTGAAAGTTAACTAAAACTTAATTGAGATTTAACTGGGACTTAATTGAGAGTTAACTAAAAATTAACTAGGAATTATGGATGAATTCCATCCATCAGAAAATGGTGTTTAATGTTCACATCTGTCACACATTATTTATATCTTATGCATTTTAAATGTCAACATCATTTGCACCTTTTCATTGAATCTAAAAGTGGCATTGTTGAACATCAAATTGATGAATATTACAACTTGTATATTTTTAAAATGACAACTAACACGAATGAACCAACAAAAAGCTTGTGAATAGAAAGCTTTTAATTTGCAAAAAACATCAAATTAATGTCAAAGACATCAAATGCCTTTTTCAATGGTGGGAAAAACATGAGACTATATTTCTTATGGTTGGATTCTTTATTTAATAAATTTTAAGGATGGTTAGATCTCAATTGAAACAAAGAACTTTTTTCTCTAGTTGGAATTTTTACTAATATAAAGAGATTGGTAGATGCATGGTACAATGTAGATAATTTTAGGGAAGGTGGGACCACACAATATGGAAAGTAGTAACATGTAAGATTTCACTCATTTTGAAATATTCTAAAGATTACATGTAATTAATTTGAACTTCAAACATAAAATGAATTATTAAACCCATAAATATGCAATTGATTGGTAGATGTATCATTGTGTAAAAGTACACCAATAATTTATAAACATTGATTTAGAACCCTTATTTGATAGCATATTATGATTTTTATTAATTTTGAAAATTCATTATTTTTTATGTAAAATGGTAAAAACAACATTTAACCCAATTACATCTTCAATGGAAGAACATTTTACAACTCAAAAATATCACAATCATCATCATTATTATAATATAATGTACTAATAAATGTTTTAAAAACATTTGATATGAACTTCACAATTGAAAACAATTGAGAATTTTGATGAAGAAGGATTTTTTTTCATGGTTGTCTTTTCACACATGCAAAATTTTACAAATAAACTACCATTAAATCTAGTCCTTTGTAATCTTTTTTTATAATTGCAACATTGTCAAATGGTTGTTACAAAGTGAAAATGTACTTCAATTTATAATTAATTTGTTCATATTTGCTTCAATTTCATGATACAATGATATATTAGAATGTAAACCACCACTAATTGAAATTTTAAGTTATAAAATGTTTTCCAAACATCCATCATGATATATCAAAGTTCTACAAATATAAAAAATAATCAAATTATGATTTTTTTAATCTACACTGTAGCATGCATTCACCCAAATGTCATTTGCAATCAAATAACTTAGACCATTAATGTTTGTGAGTAAAAACTAGCCCAATGACCTTAAGGTTGGTTGTACATCCCCATATAGCTTGGTAGAGTTTATTGAAAATAATGTAGATTTAGAAAAAGGAGTTTGAAAAGTTTGAAGGAACTTTTGAAAGGGATGAAGTTGTGAACATATAAGTTTTTTGGGATAAAATAACATTGCTGCAAACATTTTTAATTTATTCTTTACTTTTCAAGAATTTGGTTGTACAAAGTTTCCTATTTAATGATTGGAAATATCATAATCAAGTCGCAAAAAATGAATTCTTATTTCATTTGTGAAAAAAAATAGCATATTTTTAAATCAACTAAATATGGAAAAATAAGTTTCTGATACCTTGGCCAATTCTTACCAATGCCCAATTTTTTTATAAAAGAACTAGGTCGGTTTTCACAAACCTAGATGTAAAAACCAGAACCAGTTGATTCATTGTATTCAATTGTCCTCCCTTTTAAGGTATCCATAAAGTCCATCAAAGTTAAAATCACTCCACAAAACTAAAAATGAATTCTCAAAAGTGATGTCCATAGTTTTTTTAATGTTTACTTAGGTTATGACTGCCAAGGTAGGGGCTAACTAAGTTAGGGCTTACCTAACCTACCTATGGGCTACCTACCTATATCTACCTACCCATGGGGTACTAACCTACCTACTAACCTACCTATGTAAGATACGGACAATGACAAGCCTACATGGGGGGCTACATAAGGCCTATCTAAGAGCCTACTTAACAACTACCTAGGGACTACTTTAAAATTATCTATAAACCACCTAGCGGCCTACCTAGGTTATGGGTTATTTAAGATAAAAGCTATCAAAAGTTCGCATAGGAGGTTATATAAGGGCTACTTAGAGCATTACACAAGGGCTACCTAGGGACTTACTTAAATTAATGATACCTAAGGATTATTTAAAGAGTTACTCAAGGAACTACATAGGATCCACATAGGGGGTATGAACCAACCCTAGGTAACCCCCTATGTAAGCGCTATGTAGCTACCTCTTGCACTATGAATTAACCCTAGGTAGCCCTACAAGTAGGCTCTATGTAATCCTTAAGTAGCCTTCAAGTATCCCATAACCTAAGTAGGCCCTTAAGTGTCTCCCTAGGTAGCCCCCCTAGGTAGACTTGAGGTAGCCCCCTTAGCAATCTTTAGGTATCCCATAACCTAGGTAGGGTGCTAGGTGTTTCCCTAGGTAACGCTCTAGGTAAACCTTATGTAAGCTTTTGATATTCTTAGGTAGACCCTAGGTAAGCTCTATGTAGCCCCTCAAGTAATCCTAGGTAACACCCTAAATAATCATTAGGTATCTCACAACCTAGGTAAACCCTTACACGTCTCCCTAGATAGTCCCTAAGTATGTCCCTAAGTAACCCTTAGGTATCTCCTATAACTTGAAAAATCCTTAAATAACCTTTTAAATAAGCTTTGTGTAATCCCTTAATCCACCTTATGTATCCCATAAAATAAGTAAGCCCTTAGGCAGACATGTAGATGCAGGAGACAAGACAAAACTCAAATCATCTTGGGTTGAGAGGAAATTTGAGTTCCCTCCTGAATTTTGGAATGTCGCCCTCAGTTTCAGGAAACCCTGGAGTATAATCTTGGGTTTTACTTACTATCTTTGCAAATCCCATCCTCAATTTTGACTATCATCCTCAGTTTCATGAAACCCAGGAGGAAAATCCTGGGCTTTACTATCTTTGCCTCGAATAACTTTTATCCATTGATAGCATTTGAAAATGAAGCCAAGTCTAATATTCCAATGACAAACTCTGTATTTGAACAAAAAAATTAGTAGCCATTTGATCATCTTTGTGCTACTGGGTTTAAAAGTCAGTTAAAAACAAGCATCAGTTAGCATCTCCAGTGTGTCCACTGATATCCCTCTTGGGCTGTTAGGTACAAGCAGCCACAGGAAACTGTATTGGTCAATGTAACCAAGGATAATACAATACCATTGGCAGCTTAAACAACCAGCAATTAATTCTGATAAACTTACAATACTGGGAACTAGAGGGTGGTAATGCTTCTCAGAAAACAGATGAGCAGAACTGAAGGGTATAGGAAATATATGATACTCAACCTTACACCAGATTTTAGGGTATGTTCAGTTTTTGTCACTCATCATTGATCAATATCCAAGTCAATTGGGGTAAGTCCTTGGAGACAAAAAAAAAAAACTTATTCACACATTTAGTTGAAAACAGTGGCAGACTACTTTTAACAATTGTGGTTAGGATTATACAATAAGAATAATCATAAAGAAAGTACTTCAAATGGCAATAGACCATTGCAAGCATTTGAACATTAGTGGACACTTATTAGATAGACTCATGTGTGTGCATTGTGGACTCATTCCTATTGGTCAAAACTGCTCTCAGCAAGATCGTCTAGGAATGCCAAACTTGTCTAACCATGGTGATTGTTGCTAAGCTAAACATTAGCTTTGGGTTTAAGCCAGACAATTTTTTAGATTTCTTTAGCTTTCTCCTCAAATTTCAACAATCTTGTGTGGCCTACAAATTGGAGCCTTGGGTGAGCACCCATAGTAAAAATTTCCGTATCTCATTGTGGGTTCTATATGATCAAATTATGTGATTCAAAAGGAAGTTTTTTCTACAGTCCCTGCAGGTTAGAGAGAGAAACTATGGTGGGAGTTCTTTCTAGATCCTTCCCAATGGTGGGGATCATAGATTGGAAATGGTAACTGAACATCAATCCTATTAAGGTTCATATGTCAATGGAACCATAGCTCTTGTTGGTGTTAGTCTTGCTATCTTTTTGGTTACTATCTTGCCCCTGGTCTAAACTTGGCAGAAATTCTTTTTAGGTCCTTTGCACTAGTGAGATAGTAGTAACTTGGAAAAGGTAGGTAAATGCAATATGTTGATGAAGAAGGTCAGTGCTGCTTTCTTCGTTGTTATGATGCCATTTATGCCTAGGCTGTGGAGAATACATGGATGATCCGCTTGATTTGCATTTCTTTGAGAATGATGTTGTCAAGCATCTATGTTATTATTGGCAACATGCATTTTTGTGAGAATGTTGAACAACAATGAAAGGAAAATGGTGTGAAGAAATAGCTGGGTTGCATTTGGATTGAAGTGAATAATGATGTGCATACATTTGTAGTAGAGGTTCAAGACACACCCCAAGTGATTGAAATTCACATAGAACTACACAGATTGTCAGGGCTCATGCATGATGCGGGGGTACATGCCTTGTATGAAATTCACTTTGCATGATGTGGAAGAAAAAGAAAAGATATTTCATTTGTGTCACCATAACAAGAAATTGGCTATTGCATTTGGGCCTTAACACAACCCTTGGTAGTCCTCTCCAAATAAGAAAAAACTATTGCATGTTTGTGAAGATTGCCACACTTCCACGTAGTTCCATCTCAGAAATTGTTGGGAGAGCAATCATGCTGAGGAATGCCAATAATCTGTCTTTTCAATCACCATATTGAGTTTAATATCACTAGACATGTAAACAACATTATCAAATGTGGTACGATTGAAAAGTTGGTCATGAAGTGACCTTCCTAGAGTTTTGGTTTCATGCGTCTGCCAAATTTGTAGCACTAAACTTTGGTGCCTCACTTGTCTTATGTACAGAGTTATTTTGAAAACTGAGTGGATGTTGAGACTAATAAAATTGAAGATTGAGTTTTCATGGTTGGAGATATTAGTCTTGGCCATTAGTGTCCTACTATTGATCATTGTATCCACTAAGGAGTTGTAATGATGCTTTTAGGCGATGTTTGTATGTTATTTGATGTTTTCTTTGCTGAATATTTCCTAAGTTTCATGGTTGATACTTTTGTTTTTCACATATCCTAGTTCAATCCATCAAACAAAAAAGTGGGTAAACATACAATATGTGTATTGGGTTAACAAACTGTTGACTTCAGCAATTGGGCACCAACCTAGGCACATTTGTCTACCTAATCATTGCCAAAACTATACTGTGCAATCAAACTTTTTAAACAGGAGTGATAGCTTTCAAGGTAGTGTTTTTTTCACCATGGTGGAAACACAATTTTCATATGGATGGTCATCATATGTTCAAGGGACAATACCTTGATTGGTAATTTGGTAAATTGAAGTCAAGTGCATGACAATTGTTCAGCACTTGGAAGTCCTTCGCAAAGTTGAAGACCATTCATTCTGCTTAATACAAACTAGAAAGGCATCACAATATGAGGTCTTATCATCAGGAAAGTAGGACAATCCTGTGCATATTCTACATTTTAAAGTGTTAACTCTACGTTTGTGAGATGGATTGTTATGGTTCCATGATCATGTGTGTATACATCAGAAGAAATTGCCTCTGTTAAAACTCAGCTGCCAATACCCCCCATTTCATACAATAACCAAACTTGGGTTGAACCTTTTCACCAAGGGTGGGGGAGTACACAGTGCATGATATTTTCAGAAATGGAAAGAAAAGAAGTGTACTTCAGATGTGCAGAGCTGCAGCAATGGAGCCAGCCAGGCTTAGGACTTCAAATGGCGGTCTTCCCAAAACATCCTTCACAGTAGTTGCACATGAGTCTGTGATCCAGAAATGAGCAAAACCATGTTCTGGGCCCTCTGTCCCCACAATTGCACAAACCACCATGCTTAGCTGGAGTCCCATGTTATTCTACGTAATCATAAGCCTTCTTTCAACCAAGATTCTCAACAAGAGGAACTACTCCACAACTTTCAACTGTGGGTAGACCTGCCAATTCACCACTCACTTATACTGTTTCCTCAGATGTCATTACATCCAATAGTAAACAAACTCATTTCTACAATTCTCAAACCCTGTAACATAGAGTCAGTACTGATCAACTCAAACTGTGAAGATCACTAACTTGTGTGGGAAAACACACCATTGAAAGTTCTAATACCTGGGCAAACATTTGGCAGACTTGCTGTGAGCTAGAAATTTAGCACAAATTTTATGTGACTGAAAGAGAAATGTAAAAGATTCACTAGTGCTCCCCAAGATTAGGCTGCAAAAAGAATGAGAACCGAAAATCTTCAGAGTCAGCAAAGGATTCAAGGGTTTACACCAACTGCTACTTTGCCAGTCATTTTATTCTCAAACATCCCACAAACAGGACAGAACTGGAATTATAAATTCTTAGTTGTAATGCACAGTTATGGGCAATTACAGAAAGGAGAAAAGATAGGTGGAGACCTGCTCACCTCCATTATCATGCTCAAAACGCTCCCACGATCTCTTTGGGAAGACCGCATGTGTTACATAAGCACTTACTTTGGATGCACCATTTGCTCCTAGAAGCTTCTGAAAATGCCCACCCAAAACCACCATAATTCTTCAACAATATAGTCCTAATCAGGAGAACTTCACTGGGTAAGTTCTAGAAACCTGGAAAAAGAAACGACCACTTGTAAGCAAACTGCATATAGACAATGTACTCAACCATTTTGAACAGCCTTGGTAGTGTTGTTCTCAAAGCAAGAAGATGTCTCAAATATATCTTAACCATACAAATATGTAAACACACTTGTATGGAGGAACAGGTTTTAGACCTGACACTCAGTGAGAGTGCCTCCTGATTGCACCAAATCATCAACAATGACAACATGACGCCCCTGTGGCTCTCCTTCCTTGAGCCTCACGATCCGGTTGTTGCCATCTCTCACCTTTGTGCATATAATCTGCAACCCATACACACTTGATCTCATGTCCAATATGGCAATTGCATCTAGTTATGATCACTTATGTTGAATGTGAGTTCCAGGAAATCTCAAATATCAGTGTCTGTAAAAGGTCAAATTTGTGCAATACCGTAGGAAAATGTTGAAGCTGCTTATGGAAGCGCTTCCATGCTCCCTCATCTGGAAATGCTATGCTTATCTGCCACCCTCCCAAGACTTATTTCCACAAGCAATAATAATTCCATCCAGCTTTCTCTACAGAGGGGACCACCAAGCCTGCCAAAGAGTGAAGAATACAGCTAATGTGATGGAACCTCACAATCTGCATCTGACAGGTGATGGAAGAACGCACATTGTTGGCATCTGGCAGCTGATGCAGACGATGTTTGAGCAAGGGGATACCACTTTCAAAGCATGGCAGCACATTGTCACCAAAATAGAACCTTTCCTGAGACCATTAAACTCATCAGCCTGAGACATTTCACCAAGAGAGAGAGGCACAAAACCAGTAAAAAGCTGAAAGGTACCATCATGGAAATGATGCAAAAAAAAAAAGTTGTAGGTACTCAGAAGCTGTGACATGATAGCAGATAAACATACTTGAAGCGCATGAATGTCAAAAATGACAAGGCTTGTTGGACCACCCCTAGAGATTGGGATATTGGACAGAATGCGGGCCAGAGTAAAGGCCGTGGCAATGTCACCCTCATCTTCCATGCGCTCCAAGGTTCCAGTGGGAAAGAAAGGCAAAACAAGAGTGAAGGAGGAGACAAACATGCGTGGCAAGGCATAAATGATGGAGAGCTGCTCAAAGATGACTCCTGGAGAGCTAAATGATGCCAAGAATGCCACATGCTGACTGCGGATTCCATGAGCATTTGGTACAAATAAATTAGGGAATCCATCTGCAAAAGTCCTGCAACCAAAAAAAGAAGAGGTTCTTTCAAATCAGAATTGTGAAAATCCTTAACCCTAGAAAACCTGTGCTAAATTCTGCAACAAGCTTTGAGAAGCATGTGGCACCAAGCCCGAGAAAGGATACGTTGCAGATTCTGTAGTGCAATTTTGTACTGCGAGTTCAATACAAACAAAAAAAGGTTGTAAGAGAATTTCTGGGAAGGGGTGCGAACCCCCATCTGATGGACTTGAGCTCAATTGAGTCCGTCTCTGCGGCAATACGGCGTGCAAGATCCTCCGTTTCACTGCAATAGAACAGGCAGACCTGCGACCAATTCCAGTATTCTCATTCACGTAGCGGCTTGAAAGAGCGACACACTCTATCCTTGCCGTCGAATCACCGCAGTTCATCTTTCGAGATGCATGAGGCAATGAACGTCATTTCCCGCAGCACAATGAAACAACAAGAACAAAAGAATGCACCTGTTTCTTGTCCGGCCTGTCCAGAAGACCACACGTGCCGCCGTTGAGCTCCGCTGTCTCCGAACCTGCTGCCGCGAGAGCCGCAGCGATTGGAAGTGTAGGAATCGCCGCGTACATATCAGTACTGCCAACAGTTGCAGCAGCGATCCCGGAACTAGAAGCCACGGTCGAAACTGTCGACGTCGTCGTCGTCATCTCCCCCATGTCCTGCCGTTGCTCCAAGTCCCTGATATCCTCTACAACACAGCCACAGCGTCTCCGCACTTCCTTTCCCCTCGCTTCTCCGAAACTGGAGCTCCGAATCCGCTGTGAGATCAAAGAATTGCAAAACATGAAGCGTTGCCGCAAATAGAAATGAGAAGGAATTGTGACAGCAAGAGAGTGAGAAGAAGAATAAGAAGAAGAAGAAGAAGAGGGGAGGAACGCGGGAGATGAAGGAAGGGGCAATGAGGCCATGCGCACGCAGACTGCGTCGTCCCCTTGTCTTTGCTGCAATTTCCGTCGTGTGTTCTCTTTCGCACTCTAGAGCTCTTGCCGCGCGTTGTCGGACGCTTACCGCCTAGCCTCGTGGAATGCTGGAGGCTGCATACAGCTTTGCCACCTTGCAGTTCTGGCACCACCTTTGTGGTTCAATTTCTTCCCAATTTTTGTGAATTAAAGACCATTTTTTACATGGCTTCTTCTAAGCTTTGCTATGCATTATTAGATTTGAAGAAGGTTGTGATTTTGGCGTGTTTGATTGTGATGATTTATATTGAATTTGAGCTCCTTAACTATTAGCTTGTGTATTTTGTCAATTAGATTTTTTTTAATTAATATTTTTTGCTTTCTTGGTAAATTCATGTTTTTTTGGTTTGTTTGCACTAGAAAATGTTGTTTTTTTCTTTTCTCTTTAACTAGATTCATTGTTTTTAGTTTGCACAACTTGAACACAAAGCAACATTGCCATTGCCAAAGGGAACTACAATTTATAAAACTTTAATATTTGTCCTAGATTTTTTCCATTAAAATCACATTTACAAAGAGAGCTTTGCAAATATTTTGTGATGCTAATGAGTGTGATAGTGACTCTAAATATGTTGTTTTGTACTAAAATGGATGTTTACCAAAATGTGTGACACAAACAAAAATGTGACTAAAATGGACGTGGTATTAAGGGGGCTTTAATATATATATATATATATAAGCTATTGTGCTTGAAAGCTTCATTCAGATTTTTGGCATGGCAAGCACATTTTTTCAAAAAAAATTGCAATTTCAAAAAGTAATTAATTATTGCCAAACTAGCTTAGGTAGGTATTATAGTACTTAAATTTGCCCAAAGGTGATGGCTCAATAGTATGGTACTTGTTTGGTAACACAAAGGTTTCAAGTTCAAAATCATGGGAGAGCAAGTGAAAGCTTTTTCATGTCCTCCCTCGCTAGCTACCTACCAACAACTTGTTAGTCAAGTCAAATATGGTAGTGGGTGAGACTCTTTACACATTTTGCATGGTCCCAACCAAGGTTTCATCATAATTTAGCACATTTTTAAAGGCCCTTTCACACATAGAATTAGTTATGTGTTCAAAAAAAAATAGGGTTCCAATTAGGGTAGTAACAAAAAGTTTAGGTTACTTTTTTTTTTGAACTTTCAACTTTGCTCAACATTACTTTGCTACAACCATTCATATAGTCTACTAAAGTAGTCCTAGAAATAGATATAGTAGCTATTGTCCCATTTGTTATCAAAAGTGACAATCAATAGGCAAGTTAATCCACATGTTACCATGATGATTTTTGGGCACTAGGCAAGTTTTGTCATAATGGTTTTGGAGGTTATAAAGTCTTTTGCTTTGTCATCTCCTTTGATAGTTCATGTATTTTTCACATAGATTGCTCTTACATCATCTCCTTTGATAGTCTATGTGCATAGCTCACTCTTATGTTGTCTCCTTTAAAATCCATGCTCTTGTGTCGTTATCTTGCACTATCAAAATTGTTTTTAAAGCTTTAGTTTTTGTTCTTATTTTTGTTCTCCATTTTCTATTTTTTGTTTTAACTGTATAGATATTTGAGTTTTTTTTTTTTTTGCTTTTCAACTAAACTGAGCATCTTTGCATGTCTTTTATTTTATAATGTTTGCAATTACGTAAGTGTTTTTTATTTCTACTTTTTATCAATTATTTTTGTTCTTTCTCATTTTTATATTGTTAGTATTGTCCATTTGATCTTGAAGTCTTAGTTCCTTTCTTCTTATGTAAATCAATTTTAGAACTTTTAATCAATTCAACATAAAACCATTGAAAGTTGTTTTGTTGATGCATTTCTTCCAAATCCTGCTACAAGCACATCAATCGTTATTGTTGCACTATGAAATTGAATCAAATGTTTTGTGTTTATTTTTATTATAGTGTACAAAGTCTAAGGCAACTTTCCATACCTTGATGAATGCTTTGATTTTACACTAGTACAAATTTTCCTACATTTACAAGTTGATGTTCAACCAGGACTTGAGCAAATGTGTGAAAACCAAGTCTACAATTTGGTACTTTCACTTTCTAACAACACAATACAATGACTTGAAATGGATTGAACATTTCAAAGTCAATAAAAATTTTATTGGTTGGTCGACTATGAAGTTGAGGCATTTGATGGAGAACAATTTAACACCTGATATTGTGCCTAGTACTTGTCAATTTGTATTGCATGTTCTTTTTACAAGCTTGCTCATGGAGTAGCATGCCTCCAATGTAACAAAATGTTCGTTATTGGCAAGTCTACATTCCATTTGGTTTTGTGAAAGTTTGTGTATGTAATCAACATGGTTTTGAATAATCAAATCAAATGACCAAAAGGGGACAACTTGGCAATGATGGTGGCTAAATTCAAGGAGTTTTCTAGCTTGCCATCTATTCATGGTGTTGTTGATGTCACTCAAATCCATACCCAACAAATGCCCATTTGCATAAATTCTAAAGCATATCTAGCATGCAATTACAAGCTATTGTTGACTCATGGAAAAAAAATTAAGATGTTTTCATAAGTATGTCAAGTTTGATGAATGGTGTTCATATACTATGGATTTCAACCTTGTACTAAGAGGCTAACCATGGGGATTATCCACTTGAATCACAATGTAGAAAAAATTAAACTTTATTTGATTAAAGATGAAGGTTATCCTTTGTTCTCTTAATTGATGATTCCAGACAAATAAGTTGGCAATGTGCACCATACCATCCTTGAAGCATTGTTCAACAAACACCTTTGCCGAGGTCAAAGGAGTGTTGTGGATTATGTTTTTGACATTTTAAAGGAAATTTTAGAAAACTAATTATGTTGAAAACTAACTTGCATCTTCTATTTTTACATGATGTAGTGATTTATTGTTATATTTTTTACAACATGATCTTGGACAAAAAGGACTTCGACATTGATACATTGATGAATTTAGAACTAAGACTTTAGAACTTTGTGAAATTTTTACATCAAACTAGAAAAGGTCAAAAAGATATTGTAATATAGAGCAAACAATTGGCAATGAAACTTAATCAAAATTGCAAGGTGTTGAAATTTCAAGAATAGGTTAGCAAAGTATTTTGTAACAATTTATAAACAAGTTGTGGAAAGGACATTGATCCTTTGTTGAATTTCAACATTTTGGTTTTCAACATCAAAGTTCAATGAATTGAAAAGTTTTTAAAATGTGTCCATTATTTTGTCTTCACCTTCAATCCAATTGTTCAAATTTGTTAATCTTTTTTTTTTTTTTTTTTTTTTTCAAATTTTTTTTTTTTTTTTTTTTTTTTTTTTTTTTATTTTTTTATTTTTTCTTTTTTTTTTTTTTCAAATTTTTTTCTTTTTTTAAAGTCTAAATTT
>Ga0116231_10000756_pt1 | contig 60616 bp, 40 predicted proteins | sample S1TSphgellanicum_2_FD_89695 | JGI IMG/M metagenome (GOLD analysis project Ga0116231, IMG submission 89695) | Host-associated microbial communities from peat moss isolated from Minnesota, USA - S1T2_Fd - Sphagnum magellanicum MG | ecosystem: Host-associated > Plants > Peat moss > Unclassified...
ACTTTAAATTTTGATTGTTAATTTTTTTTATAATTTGAAAAAAAAAGAGATTTTTTAAGTTTTTTTTTTTTTTTTTTTTGGAGAAAATGTATATTTTGAACAATTGTTTTTTGAAAAGATTTTTCGCCAAATGATTGGTGAAAATTCTCCACAAAATGTTTTTTGGCCCAAATGTGGCGAATGATTTTCAAACTTTAAAAATAAAATTGGCGATATTTTTCAGAAAAAGGAGAAAATTGCCACATAAAATTCCCTTTTTAATGTTTTTGGGTCCAAATCTGGCGAATGTTTTGCCATAAAAAATATTGGCAATAATTTTCCGAAAAAAGAAGAATATTGCCACATAATATTCCTTTTTATCGTTTTTGGTCCAAATGTGGTGAATGTTTTTCAAAAATTTAGAAATTGGCGATTTATATTTTTAAAAAGGGAATAATATTGCCACATAATGTTATTCCCTTTTGAATGTTCTTTGGTCCAAATGTGGCGAATTTTTTTCAATAAAAAAATTGGCGATATTTTCAGAAAAAAGAGGAATAACATTGCTAAATAATATTATTCCCTTTTGAATGTTTTTTGGTCCAAATGTGGCGATTTTTTTTCAATTAAAAAAATTGGAGATATTCTCAGAAAAAAGAGGAATAACATTGCTAAATAATATTATTCCCTTTTGAATGTTTTTGGGTCCAAATGTGGGGAATGTTTTTCAATTAAAAAATTGGCGATATTTTTCATAAAAAAGGGGAATAATATTGCCAAACAAAATAATTCCCTTTTGAATGTTTTTTGGTCCAAAATGTGGGGAATGTTTTTCAATTAAAAAATTGGCGATATTTTTCATAAAAAAGGGGAATAATATACCCAAAAATAAATCCCTTTTGAATGTTTTTTGGTCCAAAATGTGGGGAATGTTTTTCAAATAAAAAAATTGGCGATATTTTCAGAAAAATAGGGGAATAATGTTGCCACATAATAAATATTATTCCCTTTTTACTTTTATTTTTGGCATTTTGGCGAAACTTCGCATCCCCAAAAAAAAAACACGCTGCCCTGCTATACAAGTCAACGCCTAACATGCCTACCCCTGTACCTGCCACCCGGGCATCATTCAAAAATGGAGAACGGGATGCCATCCTCAAGTCTTCAAATGCCTACCTACGTACGAAGTCTCCTCCAGTCTTGTTGACTCCCGTGATTTTGTGATCACACTTCGCAGCGCCTTCGATTTTCTTCCCATTCTTTCTATGCGGCGTAGAGGAAGAGAAAGAGCGACCGCACGGTGCTTAGCTTCGTCTGTCTGTTTGTTTTTATTTTCTTCACGTCTCTCTCTCTGTGTCTCTCTCTAGCAGTAGCAAGAACTTCTGTGGAAACGAAACTGTCAGTTATGTGGAGGATCGTGTGCAAATAATGAAGAAGTAAACAGCAGAGATGAAGTGAGATTAGGAGCAGAAAATCGGAGATGATGATGATGGTTTGTGCTTGAAAAAGAAAAAGAAAAAAGAGAAAAGAGAAATTTATTATGGCTGCGAGCAAGAAACATTCGGAGGAGGAGGAGGAGATTGTGACGCGGACTACAATAGTGCCGAGAAGATTACAAGCTGCGCAACATACAGCTGTGGAGGCGGCGCAAGCTTTAGGCAGAGGATTTGATGTGACCTCGGATTTTCGCTTAGGGTTTGTGAAAGGTGCTGTGGGATCGGTTTTGGTGAAAATCGAGCAAGAGAATGTGCAGAATCTTGTGGCTCCTGGCGGCATTGTTATCCCCGACGTCTCCAGTGATATCGGATGTGTTACGGGAGAGCGCACACACTATAAGTCCGATCTCTTGCCTTTTGTTGAGGTAACGATGCTGCTTTTTTCAAAAAAAATTCCTTGACAAGTTTCTTTCTGTTGTAGAGGGGATAAGAGCTTGATAGCAACATGTTCTTTCCACCAGAGCAATCACAATTGCTGTTACTGCACCTAGGACATATGCATCTTTATTCCTACGCAGTAATCTTGTGCTGTTTGAAGCATCCAGCAAGGATTATGTTCATTAACTGTCTGTTTCTATTGAAATCATCAAAACCTTCCAGACTATGGAAGAAGTAGAGAAAAAAAACCCTGCTCAGAACCTGCAGATTTGCAGAGCACAAACTAATTATTTTCTAGCTTTGTTGTATGTTGGACTTCAGCTATATCATTTTTTTTTTCCTAATGCTTTTTGACTTACAAGGTCACAATTAGCAGTCATAAAACTCTAATAAATGCGGGTTTTGATATCACATAAATATGTATTGTGGTGGGAAATAATAGCTCTGATTGGGAAGCTCTCTGGACTGCAACAATATCTCATACCTGATTCTTTCTGAGCATACAGATGTCACAGCAGTTCAATCAAGGTGCTGCAATTGAAGGAAATGTGCCTCTAGGCCTTTTCAACTCAATGTACGGTTTTAACGGTCCATGGCAAACAGATCAACATTCTACCAAGGCGCTTGCACTTGATGGATGGTTCATCAAGCTCTACAGTTTACAGCTTACACAATCACCATTGGTTTTACATGACCAAGTCTTGGATGCAGTTCCATCAGTGTGGGATCCCAAAAAATTAGCCAGGTATTTGAAGAGACGTGTTCATTTTTTCACTTTCCTCTTAAGTGTGTTCTATTTGCAAGTGCTAACTTTTTTTCTGAGCACAATTTGGGTCTGAGATATGGGTGGTGTCCCTGCCTTTTTCAGCTTCATAGAAAGATATGGGACCCACATCATTGTGGGTGTGACAATTGGGGGTAAGGATGTAGTATATGTTCGTCAACATCAGTCATCCCCTTCAACAGCTGCGGAGGTTCAGAAACTTATGCAGTCTGTGGCAGAGAGAAGATTTCTGGGTCAAGCTGATGGACATAGAGAGAGAACTGGCAAGGAAAAGGTAATCTCCAGTCTTCAATGTTATCCATCAATTTCTCTGTTTGGAAGATTGATTGTGGCTCATAAGGCCCCAGGAATCACAGCAAAACTACACTCATGATGTGCTGCTTTACTTGTGTTGCAGAAACCATACCATGAGAGAGAAATCAAACAACTAATATTTGCAGTGAAAAAGGATTTTTTGGCATGTAAGTTATGAGTGCTGTGGGCAAAAGAGAAAAGTGAAGGTGGTTTAGAAGTATTGGGTCAGTTACTGAACAAAAATTGTATGCAGGAGGTGGAGATAGTATGCAGGCGGAGGGGGGGAGATGACATGGAAGATAGCCACCACACGTGGTTGTCTACTGTGCCTGTGGCCCCAGATGTCATAGCAATGACATTTGTGTCCATTGCTTCTTTATTAAGAGGCATTCGTGGCCATGATTTCCTGAGTCATGCTGTTGATTTCTATCTGCAATGTAAGAGTCTCTGCCCGATTTTGCTGTTGCATCTGCAGAACCCAATTGATTATTGTGCTTCACTCAAGCAAAAAAATTACTCTAAACCATGAAAGTGAATCCCTGCAGCTGGTGAGCAACAAAGAATACCTATGGCCTTGTTCAATGAGCACTTTCTCACCCTGAGAGATCCTTGCTAGCCATTTGTGGATCTATTTTCAAGCAGTTTGTGGAGGTTAACCATTTGTGTTCTATTAAAAGTCTCATGTGACTGTCATTGAGCTACCATTAGTATTTTGTGGCTGTTTCAGAAAAGGGCTAATTCCTTTGACCAGCATGATCCAAAATTCTTAATTGGGTGTTTGCAGTCAAGCCTCCTATTGAGGAGCTACAATACTTTCTAGAGTTTCAAATTCCAACACAGTGGTCAACTCCAGAGTCTGATCTTACTCTTGGGCAAGAAAGAAAGGAACCAGTTTGCCCTGTTATGCAGTTCAGTTTGATGGGTCCTAAGCTCTACATCAGTACCACTCAGGTCAGTGAACACAATAGGTTGGTAGTTTGTTTTGAAACAGAGAGTGTGCATTATGCTTTTGGTTCCATGCAAGATCTGTGAGAAAAGCACAGTATTGTAGCTTAGATCAGAGGCACATGGGGAATTCCTCCAATGGAAATTATGGGCGTGTAAGTTGCTAATGATGTTCTTGTTTGGCTGCATTCAGGTTTCTGTTGGCAGAAAACCTGTGACTGGCCTCCGCTTGTACTTAGAAGGAAATAAGTGCAATAGATTAGAAATCCATTTGCAGCACCTCTCATCACTCCCACAAGTCTTTCGACCACACTGGGATCGTCATGTCTTGATTGGTGCACCCATATGGAAGTCTCCTGAAGAGCAAGATGCTCAGTGGTTTGAACCTGTCCAGTGGAAGGCTTTTGGTCATGTTTGCACGGCTCCAATTGAGTATACTGAATCACGTGTTGGGGATTCCAATGATGCATTCATTGTGACAGGCGCCCAGCTACAGGTTGGTACAATGAGTCTTTGGTCATCAGCACTTATAATCTGAACTTTCAGGTTATGGAAATTCTATTGATTTGATGTGCTCTTTCTGTGGGCAGAAGTTCCTGTAGACTCCAAATGACTTTTGTGTTCTACAGGTTTGGGACTTTGGGATCAAGAATGTGCTCTACCTGAAGCTTTTATATTCTCGAGTTCCCAATTGCTCCATTCGCAGATCAGTGTGGGACAATTTGCCCATCACATCTCAAAAATCGGGCTTGCGTTCACAGCTTGGACTCACTGGCAATACAGGGAGTCAACAACAGGCTGTACTGGTAATGTGCATTTCCATTGTTGATGTTGTTTGTGAAATGATTTGGTTTATTGGGCCCTTGGTTCCTGAATAAGAAACAATGTACAGAATAGGCTGACAAAAAACTTAATAGAAGTGAACATGTAATTAAATCCAGAAGAACTTTTCTCGACTCACATATAAACTTGGTCCCTCTTATTTGAAGAAACCCATAGTGTGGAAATAAGGCATCCAGAATGTTCCTAACTGAAAATGTCTTTCTTGCCAAAAACAAAGAGGAGTCTTCTTGCTTCAGCATTTGTTGTCTTTGCTTTCTATAACAGCTCATCCTTAATGTTGACAAGAGTTTGAACTTTGTTCATATTCAGATTCTGCATTGATTTCTTCCTACAAGAGTTGTCAATAGAGGATAGAATACTTTCTCTATTGGAGCTTTTTTGGCACTCTTTTATGTAGGAATGGAACTAGAATTGGTGCTTCAACAAAAAGTTATGGACAGTGTAGGGTTCAGACTTTTATCTGCTTGCACTCAGTAGTTCTAGAGGAAAAGTTAGATCCTAATTTGAATCATATACAGTATCCATGGTTCAATGAGCTTAAGTGACTATTCTGGTTTTGCAGTCATATAGTTTAACCATACCTGTGCATGATGTTGGGGTGATCAGCCATCACTCAATCTGAATCCAGCAATTCAGTCTGAGGTGCCAAATGCAGTGACTCCAAATCCCAAGTTACTCAAGTTTGTGAACCTGAAAGAGATGAAGAGGGGACCACAAGACATGCCTGGACATTGGCTGGTTTCAGGCGCAAAGTTGGATGTAGATGCTGGAAAACTTGGACTTCGTGTCAAGTACTCACTACTGCATTACTAGCATGCTTCAGAATGGTCTGGAGGATAAGAGGTTTTCTACATTGCTACTGATTGTTAACACACTACAAGGGTCTCAGGGAAGGTGGTCTGCATCAACTAATCAGTTGAGTTACACTTGGATTTTATCTGGAGTGAAGGGCTTCTCATGACTCTGAGTTTTGCCACTCTTTGGGGGTTTGGCATCCACTTCCCAAGACGTGCATAAATTGGACATACTACTATGCTGTTATTGGCACTTAAAAAATTTCTTGAAGGGCATAGGGTTATGAATGAATAAGGGGTACAACAGGGCATGGTTGCTCCTCTAACACTGTAGTGAAAGGTTCAAGGTCAATTTCTGTAACCTTGCCAAGAAACTGCTTTTAGATGGGTGTAACACTCAGAGTTCTTTACAGTTTTATGATGCGGAGAGCTTTTTGTATCATGGGACTAATGATTTGAGTGTTTTCAACGTGTTTGCTTAAGAATGTGATGGACCTAGCCCTTTCGGGTGTGTTAATCACACCCAAGTTGTACTATGTAACCATTTTAGTTTCCATCAGGTTCTAATGGTAAAATGTGAGAACACTGAGCAACACTGGTGTTTGTGAGATCCTTGAAGTTTTGATCTCAATCCAGCAGTGAAATTAGTTCGTTCTTTTCACAGGTGGCTTGTGGAGATCAAGTCTAGATGAAAGGTAAAGGGTAGGCCAAATCAGATGTATACCAATTGTGGTCTCTGGTGCAGGTGGCCAAGAAGATAGTCCCATGTTACTTGGTTGCACTTCTATACCCAAACTACTGCACCTGAACGTGGACAATCTGATAGCCAAATTGGATGTAGGTCAAAGACAAGCCACAGGGCCCAAGTTCAAGAAAACATTCAGGTGCACATGCTCTGTGAATCTTTCCTGCAAGCTGTTCAAATGTGAACTGACAAGCAAGTAAGTCACATCACAATTCCTACATCATAAGGATGGATGCTAGTTGGACTGCCGCATGATTGTTTGTCTCTTGCAGAGATGCTCCAAATGTAATTAGCCAAAAAGCCAGGAGAAATCTTGGTAAGCAGCTGGAAGAGAAACCGGGTACCACTTCTTGTTATGAGATAACCTGTCTCTGTGCAAATGTGAGAAGGATCCCAAAATTGAAAACATTGGACATGAAACTGACACCAAATTTGCTGTCATTGAAGGTGTAAGGAATAGGACAGTGGAGTCTTTCAGCTGCTTACCAATACGTCTGCTGGCTTACTGGCTGATCACATTTGGAGCATCTCTGCAAGAGACAATTATACAGCAATCAGGGAGCAATTGAATCTACCTCCAAAAGACTACAGCTAAAAGATACACCTTATAAGGTGCATACAGAACTGTCAGTGGACCTTGAACCCATGTAAATTCTTTACAAATTCATAACAAATTGACAATTTTTCTATCTTCAACTTGGGTTGAGTTTTAAATTCTCTTGTGGTACTAAAAAATTAAAAAGTCTAATTTACTCAATATTGTGACCATGAATGATAATTGGCACATGTTTGCTAAAATAATTAATTTTCTGAAAAAGGGGTCTTGCAACCCCAATTTGAGTAATACAGGGTTCCAACAGTAAATAATAAAGCAGAAAACTGGAAGAGGATGAGTGATAGTTTGATTTAATTTTTCTTTAAAAATTAAAAATTAAAAAGAGCTCTGAACTTTTAAACCCCTCTCTAGTTCCAGCTTCATATCTTCCTCATTTTGAGCTTGTTTTGAGTGATTTAAAACCTGATGGGTGTGCCAACTAGGGCTTCACAAAGTTTCTTTCTATTCTAAAGGCAAAGACGCAACGATCAAAGATTTAATCTTGACAACTTAATCTGTTTAATTCACTTGTCACTAAACACTGAGCCCCCTTACACCAAACACTTCATATCTTCCCTATTCTTTTACCAAATTGAGCAATTTGTACAGCGTTGGAAGTGCTAGATGGAGGATTACAACAATGTGCGAGGATTGAACAATTTGTACGCCTTTGGAAGTGCTAGGTGGAGGGTTACAAATATTCTTTGAGCTTCAGAAGCAGAGGAACAATGTGCGAGGATTTGACCTCCTTTCAGTTCTCAAGTGTTCACTCACTGGACTATCTACCCTCTGTGGACTATCTACCCTGTGTGGGGAAGGCTTTGATTTCAATTCCCTAATATTTCAAGGTAGAAGCGTTACCTGTAAAGACCCGTGATTAGGGCGTGAGAATGGCCAGTCTGGCCATAATAGGCCACAAAATGCCTAACTGGGAATGAAATTTTTTGCAAAACAAAAGAATTGGGACCCAAACTAGTTTCATCCTGTCTTTCCTTTTTCCTGAGCGCCTCCACTGTTGCTACATATATTTTCACTTCTCCTACTTGTACAAGTACTATAATTACTCTCGATCCTTGTGCATTAAATACTGAGTTTCAGCATGTCATACTGAGATTTAATAAAATCTCCTTACCTACTTTCCGGATACCACCGAAAGAGGGGATGTGAGGTGAAAGCAGGCCCAAAGACAAAGTGACTTTACAGATAACTCTACACGCTCAAGATTTTCAAACTTCCCCTTCGTAAAGACCAGTGGTGATTTTTCTTTCGGCTCCCCTGTATAGATAAAGACAAAAACTGATAAAATGTGAAAAACCATGCAAATATGCAAAAGATAGATTGCTGAGAGTGAAAACTGTACCTTCCGAAATGTGGAAGGCTCAGTTTTCCGTTGCTGCAAAATTCAGATCAGGGAGCGTCCTGAAAATACAAAGGAAAAATCACCACTGGTCTTTCCGTATAGAAGAAGGTTCTGGATATAGGGCCTTCCGGATTTGAGGTCCTGTCCCAAGGGCCGTATTGAGTAGGGTATTGAAATAAATCATGGGTACGGGATTGAGTATATCAGACTTGTATTTCAATAGACTACTACCCTGCGGATACAGACGCGCGTGTACCTTTGGTGTGAACGGGAACAGACAACAAACGGCCAGCGAGAAGTTGCAGAAGCGAGGAGGAGGAGGAGGCTGGGCGCTGCGATTCCTGGAGTCGACTTCCGCTTAGAACCACCTGCATTGCCCTGCGAGGCGGTTGCCGTAATTCCCCCGATCTGTCCGACTCAGTATTGTCTTCTTGACGCTTGCATACTCTGATTTCGAATTCGGCAAGAATGGCAAGTGCATGAAGTCGCGGATGTATTGCGAAGGCCGCCGCACAGGCTTTTATGGCACAAGAGGAGAGGTCCAGGCCTTGCCATCCCCATTTGCGCCCAGGAGCAACCAATTGTGACGCAAAATGGCTCTACTGGAGGAGGAGGAGGAGCCGCACTTATTCTGCTGCTGCATTCGTGGGAAAAGCTTCTGCGGAGCATCGTGGCAGCAGTACCTGCAAATCAATAGAGAAACCAGTGCAGCAGCAGCAGGAGGCAGAAAGTTTCCGGAGATCATCGGGCTCCAATTTTGCTCCGCCATTACTATTGTTCGTTCCTGCTCCTGCGGAGAAAACTGGTGTGGAGGAGGAGCATCATCACTACTTTTTGGTGCATTTCATGATGGGCGGAGTTGCGGCTTCTGTTTCCAAGACGGCCGCGGCTCCCATTGAGAGGGTGAAGATGCTACTGCAGCTACAGGGAGAGCAACTGAAAAGCGGTCGTCTTTCGGAGCCTTACAAAGGCATTGCAGACTGTTTTCTCAGGATTTTGCGCGAGGAAGGCGTACTTGCTTTGTGGAGAGGCAATTTCACAAACGTCATTCGCTACTTCCCCACACAGGTAAGTAGCTCGGTGCTCTCTTGTATCTGAATCTTCTACTTACAATCTCTTGTAGCTGTTACTGATCTCTACCGCTTTCCTCAAGGAAGATGCATTGCATTGTTCTAGCTATTATCCTCATCAAGATGCTCGAGTCATCTTGCTTTCAACCAGATGTAGAACTGGTATGAAGCTCGATCTATTGCAATCGGTGCCTTCTCAGGCAACTGCACGAGGAAGATATGCACAGTTTCTTGACAGTTCTCTGGTGTGGACCTGCTGCGCAGGCCTTCAATTTTGCCTTCAAAGACTATTTCAGGGACCTGCTTGCATTCAGGAGGGAGAAGGACGGCTACTCCAAATGGTTTCTAGGGAATGTGCTGTCAGGAGGAGCGGCCGGCGCTGCATCTTCCGTGTTTGTGTACTCTTTGGATTATGCTCGAACACGCTTGACGAGCGACTCCGGGAACCACCTCCAAAAGCGCCAGTTCAACGGCCTTAGCGACGTGTACAGGAAGACGATCCACTCTGACGGCATCCTTGGGCTGTACAGAGGTTTTCGTGCCTCTGTGCTGGGGATCATCTTTTACAGAGGTCTTTACTTCGGCATCTATGACTCCGTGAAGCCCGTGGTTCTCGTGGGAGCTTTACAGGTTAAAAAAAACTTCCCTAGACATTCAGTTAAGTTTTGATGCGACAAAGGCATTGACGAACATGATGTTTTGCAAGAACCCACACACACACACACACACACACACACACGTGCTGACAAGAAGGAAGATAGAGAGAGAGAGAGAGAGAGAGATGAGCAAATGGCTTACTTTCAGATTGTCTGTGCATGAAGGTGGATAATAACGTCTGTGAACCGTGCTGCAATGTGACACACCTGCAGGATAGTTTTGCTGCAAGTTTTGGGCTGGCGTTTGTGGTCACAACTATTGCTGGGAGCATCACTTATCCTCTGGACACTATTCGTAGACGGATGATGTTGACCTCTGGAGAAGCTGTCAAGTATATGGACACGACAGATGCATTTCGGCAGATAATTGCGAAGGAGGGTGTCAAAGCTCTCTTCAAGGGTGGTCTTGCCAACATACTACTGGGACTAGCAGGTGCAGGTGTGCTTGCAGGCTATGATAAGCTTCAACTCATTGTCTTTGGAAGAGCATTTCGCCCTCCATCAACAGAAGCTTACTAAGCCTCAGAATTCTGCAGAGTGGACAAATCTCAAAATGATGTTTTTACAATAAAATCAAACATTTTCCAATCTACACCAGACAACACCAAAGGCCACAAACTTCAGTGTCCAACTGTTTCAGAATTGCCTTCCAAGGTACACAAGCAATCCTATGTCTGCAAGTGGAGAAACATCATTCTCAGTAAAACACCGGTGGTATGCAATAACAAACCGCACCCATTCTTTTGTATCCTGCATCAATGGATTAGCTGTAAAAACCCACATGTGCACTCTCAACTCTCAGGTTAAAGCAAAAGTTTTTAGAAAGGAATCTTGTCTAATTGTGAGTGCAGTCCTTTCTGCCAATGTGCTTATGCTTTCATCTCCAGGTACAAAGATGAGAACTCTTAAATGGGAAGGGCTAAATTCTCAATTCATGTCATTCCTAATATCTTGCAAATGATGATGCTGTGTGACAGGTTCACACCCAATATCTTTGAGGGTGCAGCCCCCTATTGTTAATCAATGTACATGACCTGCTGACTCTGGGCAACTAGAGATCTCTTGCAACAGGTAAAATGCAACTGCTTCTCTCATTGTTGTTACCATATGATCTTAGTATCCATAACAAGATCAGAAGCAAAGCATGATCATCTTGTAAAAGTTGTCAAGAGATAATCTGCCATCAAAAGAGCATCTCTCTTCTTGAAAATTGTCAAAAGTTTGAGTAGAATTCACAAGAGTTTTAGTGATGAATATATGTGCAAAGGTAGTTTAGATGTTTTGTCCTAGACAAGCAAAAGTGGGAGACAGACACTGTGGAGAGAAACTTTCAAGCTTCAATGAAAGAGAAGAGCATATATGTACATCGGCAATTTAGTACTAGGGTTCCCTAGGCAGATTACCTACTCAAAGATTCCTTTCATTTCCATATAGAGCAGAAATCCAAATCTAAGAAAAACTTTTCAAGGAAAAGGTGCTTGTCTGGTAATAGTATCAAATGGGTGGATATCAAAGATTTTTGTCCCAACAAGGATTTCCCTTCTCCAAACAGAGGAATCAGATTAGAATTACACCAGTTTCCACATATAACCAAAACAAACCTTTGACCCACATGCAGTAGTACCTGGGGTGAGTCTCAAAGGGGCAAACAGAAATAGTAGTGAAACAAATAAATTGGTGAAACTTATCCAAAAGTTGGCTTTTGAATGGTCTAAAATTTGAAGAATCTGTAAATGCAGGCCATTTACTCCATCTATCTGGAGTAGTTATGCCTCCATGAAGGATCACTACGAAATTGGCAAAATGCAGTCTACTGCTGCTGCTGCTGTGTAGTCAGTTAAGAGTAACCGCATGGTTGCTAATGCCACATTTCTAATGGTGGATGATAAGAAGTGTCAGCAAATTAAGAACTAGAATATAGTGTCAACAATGCAACAGTTCCCTTGCAACACACAAAAAAGGAGGGCACATCATTTAATGCCAGATAAAGCAAGGGGGGAAAAAAAAAGCAGTCAATTTAGAGATGGACCTGGCATATTTGAAGCTAATCAGTAGAACTCTAGCAGACTTCTCAATCCACAAGCAAAGTCACAAAGATTGGGTTCACAATCATTTTAGTTCTCTCGAACTCAGATTCCTGTGGTTCAGGCCAGATGATCTTATGCAGCTGAATCACAAGAGACTGTGCTTCTGCATCAGCCACAACCATTGAGATATTCACCAGCTCTACCAGAGAACAGTGTCATTTAAAGCTACAAAAATACACACAGATACAATGAGCAACCCATACCATAACAACAGCTCTGTGCCTTGCGGCAAGTTCAAACCCCGCAAATAGTTAAAATAGGAAATGTTTCATGAAAGTTCACCAAAAATGAACTCACAGTTGTTCACACTAACACCTGCTGAACATTCCTTGAACTATGTCTTTCCATTGTCTCTCACTTACAGGAGAGCCAATAGAATGAGAGCACAGGAACTTCCAGCAAAAGATTGTCCACATCAAACTTTAGAAACTTATGGTGAGACACATGCTGTCCGTCGTCCTTCAAGGACTTCGCCTGTTGACAAAATTTCTAGTTACTTATGGACACAAAGTTGCAAACAAAAATTCTATGCAACTTAAGTACACAAAATTACAAACAAAATTTCTACACAACTTAAGTACACAAGTTACAGACAAAATTTCTATGCCACTTCAGTACACAAAAGTTACAAACACTAACCAAACATAACCAGGAAGTAGAGCTGCTAAAATATACAATTTGTTCTTATTACTAACCAACAGGGAGGCAACCAAAGAATGAAAACAAACTCAGAGCATTACAAGGAGCAACATCCTTTTATGAACATCAATCACAAATTCAATGCTTCAGTAACCATCACATTTTGCAACTGTAACAAAGTAGAAGAGTTAATGAAATGCAACACATACCTTGGAGACACTCTGAGAAGTCAATTGAACATTGACATTATTCTTGTTCAACACCTCAAAAACCTGTCTACTAAAACACAACCCAAGTAAACCAAGGTTTTTAAAGAATAGATCCAGCGCCAAGTGTTCATGCCGAGACATTAAGGCACACTCCTAATCACCTGTGTTCATAAGCCACCAACTTCATTTCCAGTCTCCATAACCAAAAGCCCAGAATGATATTCATAACAGAGATTGTCCCACCTTCTCCAAGATTTGAGAAGAACATTTGACATTGCAAATAAGCGAAATGATGGAGTGCCTCTGCACCAGATTCTCTGCAGCAAATATTCAAGTGATTATTATTATCTTGCAATGAAGTCCTCACAGTACCAAGATTTTGGAAAATCCTTGAAGCTCACATGGCTGGAATATTGCATTGGAACATGCTGCCTGTGTACTGAGAATCCTATATATTCCCTCTGTTTTTTGGCCTGGAGATCAAACACTATGGAGGACTCTGGAAACATTGTGATGCATGTATCCTTTGTATCATTTGCACCTCCATTTTTTTTTGTCATCAGGATGCTAAAGTTCTTGCCAAAAATAAAAACACTGATCACATTAGACCAATTTGGACTATAGCACAGTAAGAGTAGCTGGCAGTCTGACCAGTTTAGTGCTTGGTAAGAAATTCAAGTGTTTCAAAACCAATTGCAAATTTAACATTCAAATGGGTTCCCATTTGCATTGAATGGCATTTTATACACAATTGACCTGGCATAAAAGTAGAATGCCTTCAAATTTATGTTAAGAACACTACTTGGTGGTCTCGATGAACATACCATATTGAGTGTCCAGTGCTCTACATTTTCAGATTGGGTTCAGGAGGTGGCACTTTCCATGGAACTCATGGGGCCACTTTCCATGTGCACTCATTGACCTTCTGAATTAGCAAATTGGCCATTATGCTGTTGGTTATGTCTGCTAGACCTGCACCCAGTGTATGTATTTCACACAGTGTCACTAGCATCCTTGGCCATTCTTGAACTAACTAGAGGAAGGACAACAAGGAATGTAACTAGGAAGATATAGGAAGACACACAAGAGGTTTGCATAGTCTACATGACCAGGTTCCTTGCAGATCCAGTATGCTTTGCAACTAATCGTGTTAATGTATGGAGATGCAATGGACAAGGTGCAAAAGTTGCATCAGACATGATATGGCACCACAACTGTTGCCACATAGACTCTGGCAAGGGATGAAAATGCTTCACCTTGAATCAGCTATTCTTTGCAGAGGTTCAGATCCTCCTTCAAATCATTTCTGAGCTCTGAACGATCCATACGTCAATGCTATGCTACAACCCCACCTCCCTCTGTCCATAACTCCAACCAACAGTGCCACCCAATTCTTGAACATAACAGGGCTGAATAAAGTGGGAGTAGTGTATAGTGCAGTTTTGGCTGAAACCATTGCAGGAATAAAGATCAAAATTCCAAGGCAAGGAGCACGCCCAAAATATCCAAATTTTGACAATAGTAGAGAGGCAACACTTTCCACCGATCCTCTCTGTTACAGTACAAGGTTTCTTCTTGTCAAGTGCACCTTGTGTGAGTTTTCAGCCAATTGGGCTCAAAAATAAACCAGGATCCCACAAGATTGCCTTGAGATCTCATGACCTCTACTTTGAAAGAAATCAAACAGTGAATGCAAAACATGCACACAAAGGACTGATTCACATTCTCCCAAATCCTGCACACTTATCTCCTTCTTGCCATATTTCATGTCAAAACAATCTCATGAACTCTGACTTACACAATTGCTTCCACCCAGCATTAGCCATGGCATGTGGGATGCTTTCAGGGATCAGCAACCACATAACCTCTGCCTCATCCTGAACCTCCCCAAAAAATCACTGCAGGCAATATATGTCAAGCAGTTCTTAACCCCTTATATAATTACAACAAGACAATCTTACACATAAAACAGTGCAAATGCTGTGAAGCTAGGCCCAGTAGTGGGGTTTACAAATATATGTTTCACAAATCCTACTCCTTGATCCTCAGAAATTTCCTCTCTTGTATCATCATCTCTTGTACCCCTAATCAATTAGAAGTACCACAACCACCTCCACTTCTTAGGCCTGAAATGGAATGTTGATTCTCTTCTTGCATCCCATCCATCCATCCCTGCAAGTAGCTAGGTCCTGAGTCCTAATGCAATGTGCATACATGCTTCATTCAAACTGTATTGCAGTAGTAACTGTCATCTCCTCACCACCTCCCAAGTCCTTCACAGTGGAGAATAACAACTCATTAGGTATAGCTTTATTTGTGCATTTGGTTGCTGGGAAGACACAAAAACAAGACCAGTAGGGATCCTTGTATCTAACATTTAGGAAGATGATGCCATGGCAGGAATTGAAGGCTCTGGAATCTCTTTTGAACCCTTCTGTCTCTAATTCTTCTAATGAGGTATTTCCAACTCCACCCACCCCCAGAATGTAGGTTTCGCTAATCAGAAATATCCTCCAAAGTTACAGATGATAATAAGGGGTTTCAACAAGTCTTGTTCACATAATCAATGATTTACAGTGCTGATTATGTGACCATTGAGAATGAATCCTTTGAACACTCCCACAATGGCTTTTCCACTTATCTCATTATCATTTACTTCAAAATTACAATTGTTACTTGGGGGGGAGACAATATGCAAAGGGAGACCTTTGAATCATTGATGATTCGATAATCAATCGTATCATATGCAATCATGTGGAGATTTCAGATAATTGATTATCGGAACAAGATAGTCAGACCTTGAAGCCCTACTATATAAGAATGCTCTTGCTCTTACAACAGTGGAAACTTTCCAACACTAGTGCCATGTGGAAATCAAACAAGGATCCTTGATTAGGCTTTAAAGTGCCTACCACATCGAAATCTCTAGATATCAGAAATCAAACAAGGATCCTTGATTATTAGGCTTTAAAGTGTCTACCACATTGAAATCTCTAGATATCGAGTCAATCAGCAAAAGTTGTCCATTTCAATTTTGCCCAAGATCCACCTCCTTCAAGGAGTTCAACACTTGAAACAAAAGCTACATAATTCTGAGAGACTAGGCACTAATTAAGTGTCATTGTACTGGGTGGGACATGAACAGGATTCTAGAGATTTTGCAGAGGAACGAGTGTACAGCAGCCTGACGCCTGGACATATTGGGCCTCAACAGAACCGAAGCCAAGAGAAAGTTAGTGAGCACCTCAACCTCTCTAAGTCTCTGTCTATGTCTGTCTTTGAGTAGCTCCAGAGGTCAGACTCATAAATCTCTTGTCATTTCTTCTGTGGACCTGACAAGTTTGGCTGTTGTGTGCCACAAATGCAATACAATTGAATGCAGGGGTTAGCACAAGCAAGCCCTCTTTATATCTTGTTATTTCCTTCTTGTTGTTGGGAATGTCTAGTGGGATGTTCATCCAACCTAATGAGCAAACTCTGCTTAGCAAACCTTTGGAAAAGGTCAAAAGGCTCCATATACAACAAGCTAGAGAACTACATCAGTACCTTCATGTGTGGTATATATTAATTAGGTTGGAATTATAGATCCTTAGTCAAGTGAAGTGCCCCAAAACACAACTACAAAGACCAACTGGTCACAAACTGGTCACTTCTCTACACATTCAAGGGTGCTCACAATCAAGGGTGCTCATATTCAAATTGCTGACAAGCTTGCAACTAGCAATCACTCCACTCCATGCCTACTTTCCAATATGGAATTTGAAGGCCCCCCACCCTTTCATTTTGATGAAAGTTGTACATGAGTATCGTTTGTGTTGCATGTAAGCATAACCCAATTGATATTTCAGGCCAAGAAGAGGAAATAGAAGAGCAGCATGTTATAGATTTGGATAAAGAAGCTGACCTTCACAGGGGTTGCAACCAACCAGAGTAACTCTTTCTCCCCTTTGAACCCCTTTTTCCTTTTCATGTCAATCACAGAGTCATAGTCTACTAGATGCAAAGTCTATTCATGTTGAAGTAAGAAATAGTGCACATGAACAAGACCATAAAACCACATTGAAGTAAAGGAATTATGTGTGAACAACACCGACAAATGTGTGGTGGTGCAGATATCAGTTTGTGTACAAGCAGGCTGTCTCGTGCAATGACGTGTACATGCAAATGGTTTTTGTTTCTTCATTCTTTTCCATCTTCCTCTTTGTTTTTTTGTAGATTGTTGTCAAAACACTTGCTGGATCAACTCAATTTTTTTTATCAGTGTAGAACATCCATAGAGGCAAGAAGTTTATATGCTTCATAACTTACCTGTGAGTAAGCCAAATTTTGGCCTGCTTCTAAGCAAATGTGCTGGATTGCTCTTGTGACAGTGTAGAGTGAGAAGGACATCTCCAGCATGTCTTGTGAAGACCTGGTCTTGAAAGTGTCACTACCTGGCACTGAAGGGCTTGATGATTTAGAGCTTGATGTGCAGACAACTTATGTGAGACTTTTATCTCCCATATAGTAAGATATCCTCCCTGCACTTTCACCCTCCCAGCTGCTCTCCTCAAATACTTAAAGGTTCATGAAGTGCAACATTAGCTGTAACATCAGCTTGAGATTATGAAAATTGATGAAACAAATTGATAGGGATGGTGTGAAATGACGATCAACAAAGAGTCAATGACCAAAAGGATGGTGGCTGGGGGAAGCAGTTTCTTGGCCTTGTATTTACCTCATAAGGTGAATATGGAACGAAGCTCTGCAAATTGGAATGCGGCATCAAGTACATTGACTATCACAATGCCAATTGTAGGGCGTGACATTTGCAACCAACTCAAGTAGCCAGCTCTAAAGCAAAACAATATCACATCACCTTTGCATCAGTGTAATATATTTCGCATGAAGAGGAGAATGGCACAAAGAAATTCCTCTTTTAGCAAAGCAATTAAGATGCAAGAAGACAAAATTTCACAAGTGGCAAAGGAGTCCAAACACACAGCATTTTAGAGAACATTGATAGCTCAGGGATTGAACTTATGATTAATGAAAAGGTAGGGCTGGATAGTCTCTAAAATGCTATGCCTCATGAATGAGCACTTATCAATGCTCTTCTTATCTAGACACTTGGGCTATCTTGACAAATCTTTCCAAAACAAACAATGGCATCTCTATTTCTCTATAACCAACCAAAGAAAGAATGCATTCTTTACTCAGAAGAAAGCGATGTACAACAATGGGTCTGTTTTCATGTGCTTCACCTAGAGTGGTTATACAATCTAACTTACTCCATTGGCTAATCGTACATGGGCCCATGCAAGCTAAAAATATTGACATGCACACGTCACTGTAGATTTGTGATGGCTGCAAGTTTGGAAATCCAACCACCTATAGACATGGGCTTCCTATAATCTAGAAGGCTAATAACTATGCCTTGTCAGATGTGTTATGTATTTCTATATTGGAGAGATTCATGAAATGATGGACCACCTCTACACCAAATTCACTACAGCATTCTTCTTCAGCTCTTCCTTCACTGTGGCCTCAAATGTGGATGCTCTGAATATCCACCATTGTCACATTTCACTTCAGCACAATGCTTGTTATTTTTGCCTCCAAAAATGCAAACACCGTCAGTTTGCAATAAAGGATCACAATTTTCATATGATATTTGTTCCATGAACTCTGTAAATTTACATCAACAGCAACCTGCAGTAACACACAAGGACAGTACAATCACTTTTAAAGAAGTACAACATCACAGTGTAATTTTAGATATGGACAAATTGCAGGCAAATACCATTTTAGAACACAAACCAAAACCTGGCATCATTACAAAGTTTCTCTGACTTCTATGATTAAACAATCTGAAGTAACAGTCCTGTGATCTATATTCAATGTCCAGGATTGCAACTTACTTTTGCAAGGGAAAAAGAAGCAAAAGACCAAGCAACTCATTTCATCAACTCTACATATACAGTGTCACATAGTAGCTATCTTGCAGGCACCTTCCAGACAAGGCAAAATGAAATTTGTTTGCCTCATTGATGTGCATTTAGAACCTCAAGAACCAAGTAGTCATAGCCAACAATATCCAAGTGGGCTCCAGAACAGCTAGCAATAGTACTGCTGCTAACTTGGATTAAGAGAACAACAAGACCTGACTCATATCTCGCGTTCTTGTGATGAAGGTGCCAGGTGACTTGGGATTATATGGGTTTTTAACACAGAGTGATGTCTGCATCTTCTGCTGGCCTCATTGACTGGGTGTGTAACACCTGCCAATGTCAAACTTCAGTGAGTGATTCATGATTCATTCAACCTACACATCATCATAATCACAAGCTGCATGAAATAACACAACTCAAATCTGCTTGACTCTAGAATCAAAGTATCTTCCAACCTATGGGACAGCCATTGCCTCCTATAAGCCACATCTTCTAAGGGCTCCGGTTACTACTATGCATGAAATTTGCAAATGCGAATGGCAGATTTTGATTTCATCTGCCTCCCTGCTGTTCAATCAGATTCTGTATAAGATGGCCTGTCAAAAAATCACCTGTCCAGCAAAATTAGCCAGTTCTGATACTTCCTCAAACGTAAAAATGGGATATGACTTTCAACTACCCCAAACTATGCACTTAGTGCAGTCTGTCAGCTCTCTCTCTCAGCCAATTCTGGTAAGCAAGCTCTCCAACTCTTCTAGAAGTTCTGCTCCAAAACAAAACAGCAAATTTTGGTCAGGACATTGAACACCAATGGGACATGCGTAGATAACCACTTGTAAATAGCACTCAACCACTCTCAGGGAGTCAATCCCATTGAGCCTGAGAAAGTGCTTCTGTGCAATTCAAGAGAATGAAGAAATGACTGACTAAAGAGTGAAAAAACAAGGTAATGTAGCAACAGAAGCTAAGCATTGTTCCAATAAGTTTGCAAATGTTGGCAGATTGCAAGAGAACACAATGCATGGTATGCCATGACATGAGTTCAGTCATGTGTGATTGTAAAATCTCGAAGGAATCATCAGCCTCACTAGGTCAGAGAAACCTTAGACCTTGAGCTTAAAATCTGATTTGAAAATGCAGCATGAGTAAGGGAGGCACCATATACCTGCAAGAACAGTCTGATCTATCCCAAGTTCATCAGCTGTTCTATGGCACCCACCATTGCACCCTCATCAGCAACTTCAAATCTTCTACAATGCACACTGCAACATTGCAATAATGCTTGCTGACATCTTGAACAACAGGACCTGCCAAACAGAGGAACCCTGATTTCAACATTCTTGAACAGATGGGCAAGTGATGAATACCGCAGATGAAGATCCTTTGCAAAATTCAATAGAACAGCAGTTAGGCACTTCACAGGACACAGCCTTCTCCCCTGCCTAATTGCAAAGGTGGACAAACACATCAGAGGTGAGGAGGGAAAGGGATCACAACAGGCTTCTACAATTCCTGGCCCTTGTCACCTCCTCACAACACATCATCACTTGACAACTTCATATCACATTTCATATGCACAAGTCATGTAGCTGAAGTTTGCCAAGCCTCCTGCTGTCTCCCACATTATTCACTCAGTCCTCCTCCTCCTTTGAGCATTTGCTCCATTACAAAAAGGTTCAGACATGAACCTATATGCAGGTCAAGAAGATCAAAGATTTCCAAAATCCCCACATCATCATCATCATCAAAGTTGCCATTAGAAAAAAAACAAAAAAAAATAGTTCCCATGGTCTCACCCATGCTGATAAAACATCAGCTGATAATCTTTTATTGTTTGACATGGGATCCAATTTACCCCTCTTTCCTGGATAAAATTGGTCTCCAAAGAATTATGTATAACACTTTACAAGGAGGTTGGGTTGAAAAACCTAAATAAGTAGGGAGATCAGTTCCCAATCCTAACCCTAAATGGGAGTGGTTACCAAAGAATCTAGTTCAGTGCTGCCATCTTCTTCAGCAGCAAGATGATGACTCTCAAGGTTCTCAGAGTCCTCGGATTTGCAGATGTAATAGAACACACTCATCATGATTGCATCAAATAGGTAGACAAAGGAATGCATGAACACAAGTAGTGGAGCCTCCCACAATTTGGAGAGGAGATTCTCAGTGGACGGATCAGTGCTTGCGATGATGTGAAACTCAAACAGAATATCCAGCAGAGTTCCATTGACGTTGGTGACCAAAAACAGCAACAACGCAACGTGCATTTTACCAGTGAGGTAATACAAGCTCTTGATGAGAGCCTCAGCGCCATGGAGCCCCTCCAGCACTGTCACCACATACGCGAGGCTGGACAACACGCTCACGAATGCGAAGCCGATGCACAAGGTAATAGCCGCGATGACGGCAGCCGCAATCCCCACAGTGACGATGAAGCTGGAGGTATTTCCAGCGCTGGATGCATACATCAGGATAGCAGCAAAGACGAAAGCTAAGAGGAGAAAAATAGAGCAAGACCAGGCGAATGTCTGCATGAGACGAAGCCAAAACTTTTGCAGCATTTCCCAAATCTCCGCTGCAGTCGGCTTCTTACCGCCATAAGTGCACGCAACGATGTACGCCACGCCCGCCTTCAAGAGCGGCGAGAAGATCGCCGTGAACGGAATGTTGACGATGTTGGAGATCAGAATCTCCGCTATTCTCCGAAACACAATTCGGTTGCCGAAATTGTGAAAGTTGTTCTGCGCCATCGTCTCCACTTCCCGCACCAGCCATTGAATGAACGGAAACCCTAAGAGCACGTGAGAGAGCACGATCGCGGAAAGCGGAACGGATACCACAACGGCCAGCGCTCCTAACAAGCCATTGTGTTTTCTAAGCAATGTAGTAGATTCCTGTAGAACGTCCAACAATTGCAAAGAAGGTAGAGTTTCCGAGTATCCAGACCATCTATGGCACTCTCTTTCTTGCCGTCGAGGATAATACCTCGCATCGTCCAAATAGCTTGCTGATACCGGACCTTGCTCCTCCTCCATCTCCTCCTTTTCCTCCTCCTCCACCTCCACATCGCCTCTGCCATCCGATCCAGATTCTACCACTTCCACACACTCCACCATCCCAAATCCCGGCTTCCTGACTTCGTGGTGCCGATCCATCGCAGATGGCTGCTGGATCTAAGCCGCCAAAGGAATCCCCGCACCGAGAAGCAAAGCAACTCGCTCGCAAGAGAAAACCGAAGAGAAAAAAGAGAACAAGAGACAAAGGAAAGCTGTTAGCGAGGGAGGAGGTTAAATTATTTAAGTTAACATAACAGGACACGTATTTGCACTTTGCACTCATTCAACTTAACCGAAATAACTTAACAGAATTCTATTCTGTTACATAACTTAACAGAATCGACCTAATATGTTTGCACTCTTCCATTTTACAGCCAGAATGAACCAGCACTCACTCACCCAGCGCATGATGGATGGATGGATGGTAAGCGATCAGGAAACAGTTTTCTGTTAGGTTTCAATTTTCTAACTAACCATGGTTGTAAACGCAGTTGCCTTCATTTTAAAACTACCCTATCTACTAACAACAACAACTTGCAAGCAACTTGTTAGTAGATATATGTAGTAGAAACAGCTCCTTTACTTATTTATAAATTGGGTTACCAAGGTGAAACCAGACATATGAACTGAGTTAAAGGTTCATCCACAACTGAGTCATATTGGGCATCCAGTGGATGATGGTGCACTGCTGGTGGTGACGGGGAGCTCGTTCAGTTAGGTCTGGCATAGTTAGGTGTATAACTTTAACATAACATAACAGAACAGAAGAGGTTCTGAAACTAATTTCTCTTATAGCACATGTGTGGGGTGTGTTTTGTTGACTTTGGTGTGTTTTTCTGAGCTTTTGGCAGTTTTGAATTGTTTGAGGTTAAATGTCAGTGTTGGGTGGTTCTCTCTTTTCCTCTCAATGCTACAAAATGTGGGTGCTACAAAATGTGGGTGCAGTTCAGTAGTCTTAATTCATTTTCATTATACAAAATGTGGGTGCAGTTCAGTAATCTTAATTCATTTTCATTATACAAAATGTGGGTGCTACAAAATGTGGGTGCAGTTCAGTAGTCTTAATTCATTTTCATTAGACTAGTGAATTCATTACTTTTGTGACTAAGTTCTATTCGCTGCAACCAATGAATTCAGTCATAATTCAGTGAAATCATTTGATGTACAGGGACACCTTTTTTTTAATATATATATTTTCAAAGAACTAATAAATAAATGATTTTTTTCTATTGATGGTTGGTTTTCTCCTTTGGAAACATGATTTGAAAAGGCGAATTGTGTCTTGTCAAATCTTATATATAAATTCACTACGTCCCTGACGGAACTCGGGTTTCAGGCCGACCGAGCCCGGCGCTAATCGGAGGGCGAAATTTCCTGTTCCCAGTCTGTGGGCAAAGCTATTGGAGGAAATTAGGTTACGACATTCTAGCGTGGAACGGAGACCCGGGATAGCCGACGTCAACAACGGGGTGCCGGGCCAGGTCCGGTCCGGACTGTGTGTGACGGAGCTCGGCAACTTTTGCTCCAGAGAACACCCACTGAGGGAAGTTATCAGCAGTCACTTTTCGGAAAGTTTTTTTGCTTCTCCTCCCTGACACACACACACCTGTGCCTTAGGCACGGGGCACACACTAGTATTATTTAGCCCACTAGAAACATTTTAAAAGGGTCCAAACAAAACAAAATGTATAATAATTACCTTGTTAAAATAAAAATAGTTTTTCATAAATTTAACCTTTTTTTTAATGTCTTAGAATGATCAAGACATCTAATCTTTGTCATTCACACCTTTACCCTCCTTGTATCATTTCAAAACAAATTTTTCATATCATTTCAATTTTTTACAAAAAACTAAAAAAAGAATTCCCCAAAAATAATGTCACTTTTCATAGGTTGGGGATACTTTTAATAATTTAAAAAAAAATCATGAACACAAAAATTGTATTAAAATGTCTAACACATTAATATTGAGGTGCCTAAAAAATAATAATAATGCTTGCAAAAGAATTTCAAGTGCTCTCAATTATTTTTCAATTTACTTTTCAACAATTCACAAAAGCAAAGGTTTAGAATACATAATTATATTTCAACTTTGAAAATAAATGCTAACAATAATTAAGAAAAAATGTACCCCAAAAAAATTATTATTATTTTCATAAAACATTAGAAGACTTTTTTTTGTTTGCAACTAAAAAGGAGTTGCAAATGCAGAAATTGATTACAAATGATAATTTTTATTTCAGTGAAATCATCTATCCAAGTTATATGTTTTATTAAAAAAAACCCAATTTTCACATTGTAACACTCATTTTTTGTGTCTACTTGATCATCTTTTCACCCAAAGGCAATAAAAGATTGTTATAAAATGCCCCAATTGAAAACATTATTTAATAGTTTGACTCCTTTGAAATATTGGGACATTATGTCTTTGTCATGGATGACATCCATTGACACTTTACATAGATTAAAAAATTGTAAATATTATTAAATTATTTATTACAAATATAGAAACTATTTCATTTAATATTTCATGTAATTCTATCTATCAATGCCCTTTTTTTCTTCTAATTCATATTTAAGAAAGTAATTATGATTCATTTATTTTAATTTTGAACTTTATTTACTTCCATGATCTAGTTCCTTAAATAGGTGAAAATAGATGTAATGTAACCCATGACTATACATTTGGTCATCAATAGTTTGAAGTATGACGTTGCAATGTAATTTCATTCATCTTGTTTCAAGTGCACCAAGTCTTTTTTAATTTTACAAATGTAATCCTAGTTGGGCACATATTTGCATATTTCATGTCCTTGTTCATGTGTTCTTTTATGGATTGATATTATGTTTAGACATGCTTATCTTCCTCCTCCTCCCAACCATTTAAAGTTCTTTTACTCACAATAATGCATGTGACAAATTCAAGAAGTTTTAAGCATTCATCTTTGGAAAATCATATTTCATTAAAAACCTTGCATAAAATGCTATATTTTAGTGGGCTTGCATGCTTCATTGTGTTGATGTTTCCTTACATTTATGTCTATATGAAGATTTTAGTCATGAATTGTTGTAACCTACAAAGGGATGTTCCTAAGGATTTTTTGAAAATTTGTCATTTAGATGTGTTCCCATTGAGATTTAATAGTCATATACATAGAGGGATAACGGCCCTTAAAATGGTGTAGCCCTAGTTGAGGTTTTGTGTTTAATATTTAATATTTAAATTGAGTTCAAAGCATTGAAACTTTTTTCATTTGATTTGTGTAGGTGAAGGCTTTGAAAGTCTTTCAAAGTGGGATCACCCTTGATGGTATATATAATTTTTTTAATCATATATATATAAATATAATATTAATATATAAAAATATCTATTTTATCTGCTATAATGGCACTAAGTACAATAGAAGCTTGCAGGCACAACAGATATTGAAAATCTAACCCTTTGATTTTTTTTAAATTTTTGTGTGAAGAGAAAAAATCTCTTACCCTAAACTCCAAGTTGACAAAGCAACAGAACCCATCTCAACATTTTCCCTGCCAGAGTGAACCAGCATCCCAGGATGGATGGATGGATGGATAGATGGATGCTATGTGGACAGGAAACCTTTTTTTCCCTTTGTATTATTATTGTCCCTTAGCTAACCACCCTAGACCATGGTTAGCTATATGCTATGTACTAACCATCAACATTTATCTACCTACCTTGTGGTCACTAAGTGCCTTACCTAACTTACCTACCTACCAACGAACCACTTCCCTACCTACCGACGAACCACTTCCCTACCTACTTATCCACTTACATACCTAGTTACCTAGGTTATGTGAGGGTTACAAGATAGGGTTTTCAATGGATGGTGCACTGGTGGGTGGTGGGTCACATAACCGTCCCTCGTGAGAATATTCTCAATGCTTTGATTGGATGTTGTCGGGTTGTGAGTTACAGCCCAAAGCCTTCGACTTCCGTTTCATTAGTGACTTACTAGTTAGCACAGGGTTACCACTTACCACCCTAAGCTCTCATGGGGCCAATGATTTTTGCAACCCATCATTGCTTGAATGAAAAATTTCATAACTCTTTCTCTTTATGTGGATGAAAAGAGGGCATTTGGATTCTCACGAGGGATGAATGGTTTATGTCCACTAACTAGATCAAACATTCTGGATGATGTAGTGGCAATCATCCAGAAAGAAATGTAGCCAAATTTGGCTACATATCAGAACTGAAAGTTTTTTTTAAAAAAAAATCCTTTCTATATTCTTGGCTACCTACCTACCTACCTACCTACCTACCTACCTACTGGAACTTATCATAAAAATCTGATGATTTGAAATTTTAAGAAAATCTTCAAAATCTTGTGAATTTGGGCCATTTTTTTTTAAAAATCCATGAAAAATCCTTCGTACAGGGAGACAATGTGACATTAACATGTCCTCAAATTTGGCCAGATTAAACCAAATGCTAATTAATCCTAAACCCTAAACCCTAATACCAGCAAGCAGCACACCATCCATCAGAAGCTATGATAATTGTTACTCACCTTTTGATGAAAACCCCAACTGAGTTGACATTGGATTTCAGCTTTAGTAACCTATCCTTTAGGGTTTAGGGTTTAGGGTTTAAGGATTAGGACTAATTAGCACAAGTATGTACCACCACCCTAGGCTCTCATTGACTCAATGATTCTGTAACCCTTCATTGCTTGGATGAACATTTCATGAGTGGTCTTTGTGTGGATGAAAAGAGGGTACTCATTGTCCCGAGGGATGGTTATGTCTGGTAACCAGCATCGTCTCATTGGTTACAAGTCCATAAGTAAAGGGCTAGCAAGATTTTAGTAGCGGTGTGTGATTTTAGCAAGATTTAAATCCAAGATTTTTAGCAAGATTTTTTTTAAATAAAATTTTTAAGAGAACTTTTTATCATGTTTTTGACATTGTGAAATTTATTTTGAAATTCTCTAGGTGGGGTTTTGAGCTCAGTTTTTTCAATTTTTGAAGTCTTTGGGTTTGATTTTAACACATTTTTTTCAAATTCAAGAACCATTGAACCCAGTTCAAAAATAGAGTCCAATTCCATGTATACATGACACACTCTCTAATGCTAAAGATTACATGAAGACAAAAAAATTTACAAAAAAGTTAAAACATGAGTCTATATCTGTACAAAAGTTCAACAACTAATTAAAATCAATATTTTAACTATAAAGTTCATCCTACTTAATCAAGAAGTTTTTTTTTTTTAATTCAAAATTTTAAAATATTTAAAAATCTTGATCCTATGTTCAAGAATGTTTTTTTCCTACTACACCAATTTTTGGTTCTAGGTCTAGCCAAAAATAAAAAAATAAAAAAATAATTTCACAATCCAATTCTTGTGCCCAATTCCAATCAAAGAGTGTCAACTCAGATCCGGGTCACAAGAACCTGAACTCCCAGATATAATAACCTTGCAAACCAAATACCCTAACAATACGGGTTAGGGTTTAGGTAGTTGGGAACACAACACATATGATACCAGCTCGGTGTATCCCATTGTCCCATATTGACATATCTGGTGCTCCAGTTATGTACTACCCACTTACAATATTGTGAAGATCTGTGATATAACATCTGGGATTTGCATCTCACACACTTTGCCTCTGAAGATCTATCTATGTAAGAAGGGGTAGGGTACTTCACATTGTCTTGCAGTAAAAGCCAGGGTCTGATATCAGTCTCTGAACATCTGCCACCATGAAGTCTCTCCTGAGCTATGCTGTAAGAAACTATAAGAACCACAGTTCTGTCTGTATGCTTTCCCTTGTGCATACCAGAAGCTGCAAAGATGCTTTCTTGTAGTAAAGTATCACAGTAATAATATGTTTTGGGCAACCCTTTTTTGTCACATTTTGTCCACCAGAAATTGCCCATGTTATGTGACCAAAACATAATTCTAACCCACTCCAACTTGTTTTAAGAAATTTTGTTTGGTTTTTTTTTCCAATTAAAAAATTAAAAATTAAAAATATTGATCCCATGTATGTGAATCCAATTTCTTCATCCAGCATTCAAAAAGATGAAATGTCTAATCGGCATGTCACACCTAAGGGCAATCAGAGAATACCCACAACACCCAACTTACAAGATGAACTCATGGCCAACATCTAACCCACCCACCCATGACAACACACATCCTAGGGGCATCCTAGAATACCCACAACACCCAATTAGAAGATAACCTAGGGGCATCCAAAAATACTCGCAAAACTCAATTACAAGATGATCTCTCCCCAACATGTAAAGCCTACACACGACACACTTAAGGGCAGGCATATGAGAATACCTGTGAAACCATTTGCTTAGAGGCACAACTCACACAAATATCTAACCTCGAACAAGAAAAATGTGTGGCATAATAGTAAACAGTTGGATTGGAGTGGTTGCTGAATTGCTTCATGATTTGCTGGAAATCAATTAAGCTTCATGATAGCACCATACAAACATAACACAACTTCACTTGCTGGTGCAGAGAAACACTTACTCAGTATGTCACTGATGAAAGAGGGGAGGAGTGGCAGGAGTTAGAGAGGGGGGATGAAAATGCATCAGGATTCAGTAATAAGTTATTACCAATTCAGTAATTAAGTACCAAAATTAGTTGTACAAATCACTTGAATTCAAACTCTGTAAAAGTACACAGTTTTTGAAAATCAGTGAGCCAAAAAAAAAAAACCCACAGAGGTTCTTCTTACATAGCGTAAAGCACTGCCTGGATTTTTTTCTTTATATTTTCAGCTCCCTCACCTGCCTGAAGAAACCTGTTTTCAGCAAGCTGGATCTTCTCTGGAGGAAGGTACCACCAACCAGGCTGTATTGGGATCTTCTGACCAGCGGAACGTACCTACTACTTACTTACATACATAACACATGTCTCTTGATTATTTGGCAATTTCATGTTTGGTCATCTTCTTCCTCATTTTTATTACTCCATGAGTTTTTGAGTTCAACACAGTTTTTGTTAAATTTGAAGAAGAAGAAGAAAGAATAAGTTACAGCTGCTGCTCCTGAGTCCTGAGTGAACAGAAGTAATAAAGCTACATTAGGCTCTCAGTAGTCTCTCTAGCCTTCTACTCGGTGGGTTTTGAAATTTTGCATTTTGTGTCAGTGCAAGAAGTTTCTATACATTTTTGTGTAGGCAGGCTACCTTATATTCAATTCAATGCAGCTTTTGTTGGTTTCTGCTGAAATTTGGAATTGAAGAAACTGACTCTAATATATATATACAAATATAGATGCAGATTTGTTTATTTTTGCTGTTGCTGCTTTCCAGTTTGAAACTTGTATGTGAGAGACTTGAGTGAGTAAAGGCTTTATTCCTCCAGAGATGAAGTACTGAGCTTGATGAGGTTGTTAGGGTGACGAGAAAAAACAAATGCTAGGTTTTGCAGATCATGACTGAGGAGGAGAAAAATGTGTTCATCATGCATTGCCTTTTTTTTGGTGCATTGGGTTGGTAGCAAATGTGTGCAACAAATATGACAGAGCTTTGCAATTTCTGATTTGAAGTGGAAAGACTCTTGTGTTTGGTTGAGTGATAGTAACAAGCTCCTAGAAACATAGTTTTGGTTTTCTTTTTTGTGTGTGGGTGTGTGTGTGTGTGTCTTTTGGAGGACTCGTTTTGTTGAGTGACAATAAGCTTCAACAGAAACAAACAGCTTTGGTTTTGTGTGTGTGTGTGTTTTGGAGACTAGTTTTGTCTGATGATGAGCTTTGTTTTGAGTGTTTTGTATGTGTGTGTTTTTGGAGGAGTTTTCTTTTGTTGAGAGCTGATGAGCTCACAGAAAGAAAGAAATACCTAGCTTGGTTTTTCTGTGTTTTTGAAAGACTTGGTTTGTGTGTGTGTGTGTGTATTTGATGAGCCAGCTCTCAGAAGGAAAACAGCTTTGGTGGGTAGTCTGAGGAGGAAGAGGAGGAGGACTTGTGCTCTTTGTTTCTGGTTTTGTTTGGTGATCTTGAGTGGGGATCCAGAAAGAGGATTGCACAGACCCAACTCTCAGAAGTTGCTCTCTGTCTCTCTGTCTGACAACGAATTGGTTTTCGAATTTTCAAAGGTACAACTCCGTTGTGCAAACAAACAAACAAACAAACAAACAAACGGCTCTCTCCCCCATCTCCATCACTTAACTACATTGTCGTCGTGTTACTGTTTGTTTCTTGCATTGACGACGACAAGAAGACCACCATCCGACACAACCCCATTTGCAATTTCGATCGCAAATTGCTATTCAGCAGCTCCATCGCCGCCACCGCCGCCGCTGCACAGCGGAGCAGAAGAAGGAGAAGAAGAAGAAGGTCTAAAAGAGAAAGAAGGGTCCTTGTGCAATGGAGGAATCTGTTCCGCAACTGAAAGCAGCCACCTCCTCTGCTGCAATGCTGCAGCATCAAGTCCCTTCTGTTGTTGACAAAGCTCTCGGCAGAGTTCCGAACTCAATGGAGGAGTCCAATCCTCTTGTGTACAGCAGCACCACCATGCCTTTCTCCAGATCCCAGAGCGTCAAGATTCCCGTGGAACATGACTCCGCCGCAGTAGAGCGCTTTGCATCGCGTCCTTCGTCGCGACTCAAAACTAGGAATGGGGGGGAAGAGTTTCCAGCGGACTTGGAGGACGACGACGCTCCTCATCGTCATCGGTACGCAAGGGACAGAGAAGGACGGACCAAGAGTAGGGGAGGAGGAGGAGGTCGCAATGGTGTGGACATTGCGGATTTGGACGCCTTTGATGCGTATGGAGCTGCTGCTGCTGCACCCATCAAAGAAGAGCGGACATCTTCCAGATCCTCATCGCGGATGAAAGGCAGAAGCAGCTCCAGAGACACAGCAACAGCAGCAGCAGCAGCAGCAGTGGGGAGTTACACTGGGCTACAACAGGAGGACAAGGACTTGCAGCTGGGTGCAAGCAACATCGTGGTAAGGAGCGCAAATGGGATGGATATGGCAGATGTGGAGGGATATCTGTATGGAATGCGAAGTCTACAATCAACTCCGCGCTTCCGAAGCAGTGCAAGTGCAGCATCCATGGATCCACAGCCAGAGAAAGCAGCAACAACCACCCGGAGTCGCTCCAGCAGCAGCAGTAGCAGCAGCAGGAATGCTAATGCCAAAGACACACAAGAAGAGTTGAGAGCATTACATGAGGTAGTGAAGGAAATTCGCAGAAGCAATGCAGCAAGAAGGTCGGCAGCTTCTGCTCGAGGATTGGGTGAATCCACAGATGCCATGGAAGATATGAATCTGCTGCGAGCTTCTCTGAAAAGCCCCAGAACTTCTTCATCCTCCTTCTCCTACTCCCAGAGAGAAGCTCCAGATTCTCTTGCAGATGAAAGACTGAGCCGAGCTGAAAGACATGCTCGAAAACACCAACAACAACAAAAAAGCCCAAGAAAGCTCAAGGCTGATAACACAGAGATTCAACTGATTCACAGAGAGAGCAGCACAGGAGCAGCAGCACCAGCAAGTGAGCACAACAACACAAGCAGACAAGCTACAAATGGTCGACTTTCGAGAGGAGAATGGGAGGAGCTGCAGCAGAGTGATGATGGAGGAGCTTATGAGGAGGAAGAGATTGCTGCAACACAGAGACAAAGTTGGGCAGCTGCTCCTCGGCAGCAGCACAAGCACCGACCTGTTGTTCATGATCATCCTTCACCTCAAGAGCTGCTCACTACTACACCACCACCACCCATGCTGCTGCCTGTAAGCCATCCTCCTGAATGTGAGCTGCTACCTGAGATGCTGGTTGCTGCTGCTCCTTCGAGCTTGGAGCAAATTCCATTGAACTGGTCCTCTGCCACAATGCCCACAACAGGTTTGTGATTCTCTTCAACACACAGAATGCACTAACTTGGGCTTTGCATTGGCTGAAGAATTGCTGAAGAATTATGGCAGGAGAATTTTTTTGCTGAAGGATTATTGTGGGAGAAATTTTTTGCTGAAGAATTATTGCAACATAATTTTTGCTGAAGAATTGCTGAAGATGGCATTTTGCATATTTCATTGATGTCACAGAAGAGGATTTTTCAACAATGAATGTTGGCTGGCTGCAAGCTTTAGGTATGCAATTTTTACATATGCAATATTTTTCTCAACCCAATTCCTTTTGCTCTAGATACCCAATTTGTACCAGTCTCTACCCAATTATAGGAAAATCTGAAAGGGTATGAATGAGACAGGGTGCATAAAAATGAAGTGCTTTTTCAATGGTTTTTTTTCTTTAGTCGAAACCTTCAGTTTATTCAGCTCGTACAATTGGGTTGCAGTTGATTTGATAATGTGGCGAGATATTCCTCGTTCAGCACTCTGGTTTGGAGCTGGGAGCTTTATCATTCTGTCAACCTCTTTTATGCCAAGGATTCGGTGTGGGTGAGTTCGGTTTCTCTGTGTAAATAATGCATGTCTGTAAGTGACTGACAGTTCATCAGTGTGTGTATGTTGTGTGTATGTGTACAAGGTTTCTGGACTCACTGATGTTTGTTGGTCATTTGATATTCTGTGTTTGACACACGTGCAAAATGGGTGCAGGTTAATTGGAATTGGAGCAAACTTTGCTCTGTTTTATTTGGCTGCTGTCTTCATCTACCGCATGTTCATACCTGGGTACTAAACCTCCCTTCCTTCAGCTCAGCACTCTGGCCGGGGTTTTATGTCAAACACAAATTGGGAAAACCTCGATGTTTGTGGGACTCTTGAACCTTGGTATTCAGTTACAGCTTTTTGCAAGATTGCAAAGATTGTTTGTGTAGTCTTCAGTGCACATTTTAGTCTTTGCCATTTTTGTTCAAAAATTGCATACAGTTTGTTTGTGTATGCAATTTTCTCTCCATGTTATTTCATGGATGAAGAATTTGGGGGGTGCAGATCAGCTGCACAGTTGAGTGAGGATAATGTTGGCACAGGTTGCTGCACCACAGAGGCTGACATTGTTCGATGGATCCGCATTTTCTTACCAGCGATTAATTTGGTATTGACGAAGACAAGGCAGGTCTTTTCTGGTGACCCAGCTACCACCCTCAAGGTGAAAATTTGCCTACTACCCAACTTCGCAATTTTCCAATATCAATACTTCAAAAGAGTTATCTTGGTTTGCGCACCTTCACTTAGCAACTCTCAAGTTCTCGTTTGTTTGTTTGTTGTGGGAATGAAAATTCTGCATTTCCTCTTGCTTGCACTAGGCAATTGTTACAGTCCCAATTGTCAGAAGCAAACTTGCAAAATGCAGAATATGGAAGTGACAAACCTAGAGCTTGTGGATTTGTGTTAGGTGGGAGCAGTACTCTGGTTGTTGGCAAGAGCAGGCTCAAGGATGTCTCTTTGGAGTTTTGTTCGCCTTTGTGTGTTTGAAATATTTCCTCCTTTCTATCTATCTTTCATTTTCATGAAGAAATTTTCATTTTCATTCCTGGGTCTTAACCCTAAACCCTAAATCAACATTCTTTGTGACGTATTTTTGCAGGCTATTTTGGAGTCTTCACTGTTCCAAAATGCTGTAATTGCTATTCAAATCAGCTTCAAGCTCATGGTGAGGACCCTGCAGTACGAGCTGCAACTTTTGAACTAACCCTTTCTGTTCATTTGCTTTCTTATGCTAAAACACACCAAATTACTCAGGGGTCTAGAAACATCTGTACTTAAATCACATTGACATTTCTGTTGTAAATGCCTAGTACAGGTCAGTCTATTGCGGTGCGAGCATGGATGGCGTGGAGTACCTATTCTCACAAGAAGGCAGTTCTAGTTGTTGCCTTTCTCTTGGCATGGAATATGTCATCTTTCTCCACTCGCTTGTGGGGTGGTACATACACATGCTCACTCTCATGCACCTTTTGGCTTGTTGATGGGAATTTTGGTTGTTTCAGCATCACATTGATATAGGACATTTCCTATGTAAAATTCTTCAGAACATGGTCCCTGTTACAAGCAGATATTTGGTTACATGTGGATCTTGAGATCTCTCAGCAAAATCCCTGCTGATCGTCTAAATTGTGTCTTAGATTTATAACTTCACTCTCAAGTTTTGGGTGTGTGTTTTGCATAGTAAGAATGCGATGTTTGTTGGGTGCCGGGTTTTGTGATGCTACAATTTTTCAGTGTGTGTTTTTTTCATGCTAATAATGTGATGTTTGTTGGGTGCAGGTTTTATGATGCTTGTGTGGCTCAGGCTGTATCAGCAGTCACACCCTCTTGTGTTTGAAGAGGCTGTTTCAGATGTCAGTTGCAGCATGGGTGCCATTGATCTTTCTAATCACCAAGAGATTCTCCAACAAACAATCAAGGCAAAACCAGAGGTAAGGACTTGAATATTTTCCTTGTCAAAAATTCCAGCAGTGCCAACCATACAGAAGAAGCTTATACAATTTTTGTAGCTCAAAACTGCAGAAACCTACTAGTCAATGCCCTATAGCAAAACTTTCGAATGAGGATGATACACTAGAAAACTAAAATCCTGGCTGGTTGCTTTTACAGTCAGTTGAAGATGCCAGACAACAGGAAGACCCTGCTGCCTTAGTCAAGATGGAACAAGTTCAAAAGTTTCCAGGTATGTTGACTGCTTTGGATCCTTGTTATTATGCCTTGTTGTTACGTGAACTTTGGTTCTTGGTTTGTTTGTTTGAAATTCTCTCACCTGCACTTTGTCCACTGCAGGAAGGGAGGTGAATAGTCACATCTACAAAGCATGATTTTTGTGCACAACAATTGCAAATGATGAGTGATTGAACTGAGCTAATTGATACTAAGATGAACCCAGCATCATTGCATTTAGGGTTTAGGGTTTTGGGTTTTTTTTCCAATCCTCTTTGGCATTCCACATGGTGCACACATGAGAGATTGTACCAAGCTCATGGATACTATGATGAACCCAGCATTATCGGATTTAGGGTTTTGGGTTTTGGGCCCTTTTTTCCAATCCTCTTCAGGATTTCTACACACTGCAAAGAAAGTTCTCCCTCCCCAACTTTTGAAGGAAATTTGAACTTCTGCTCAACAGGGCCTTAAGATCATGCAAAGAAAGCTACAAATTTTGTGCTAGTAAGATGCTGAACATGATGGGTAGTTGCTGAAAGATATTGCCTCCAATAGCTCATTGACTCCTTGTACAGCAAAGACATCACCCATATCCACTAAGATCCTATGTACGAGAAGAAACCTCCCTGCCATTCTCCAGTCTAAAATTTGGTCCTATTGGGTCTGAAATTTACACAAGCATTTGACTTGTTGAGGGCTTTCCAATAATACCAAAAGTGTGACAAGGCTCCATGAATTGGGAGGGTTAAGGTATGGTCACAAACAAAACAAGCTATCTATCACATAATGTCTTTGTCTTTTGTTTGGCAATGAACTAAAAAAATCATATGTTGACATGATATGGTCATGGAAGTAGTTAGATTAAATGAATTTAGTTACAATGTATTCAAAAATCCTCAATTGTTCTTAATGTGCATTGTTTATGAGGTATTTGACCATACATGATCAAGTTGTGAATCACATGTTGGAATACTTTGATGAAATTCAATTTTCATTTTGTTCATTGTCACAATTTGAAACAAATATATTATTTCTTGACTATAGTTTTTAAATGCATTTACATATTTAAGATGTTGTAAATTGTGATTTTATTTTATTTTTCATATTGAAGCAATAGAGGTCATGTTCAAAGATTGAATTATGATGTGGGTTTTTCTAAATATTTCCAAAGATGAGACATAAAAATGCCATTTGGTAGTTTTTTAATTTGCATTTTCAACTTTAAAATTCATTTGTGTCAATGGTGTGAATATTTATTTCTTTTTTTATACAAGAAAATGTTATATAAGTGAGTTCACAATGATGTTTTCCAATTGAACCAAATGCAAAATAGTCAATAGTCAAACCTTGATATTGATGAATTATATGAATTGCAACTATGATTGTTAAAAATGATGTGGCATGTCATTTTCATGTTGATTGTCACAACATATGTGTTGGTTTATGAGGTCAATAACAATAACATGTCAAAATGTAACACCTTTTACACACACAAAATGACACATTTCATAATCACATCCAACATAGTTGGTGTTATTTACTATAGATAAAGAAAATTCTTCAATTAAATTTATGAACTCTAAGGTCAATAACCACCTCTTTGAATATTGGCATATTGAAATGTTTTTTGGTGTTGGGTGATCACCAAATTTTCCACAACCATTAGCATTACATGTTGGAAAAAGGTTGTTTGTTGTTCACATGTTTGAAGCCATGTTTGGATCATCCAAATTGATGACCATCATCTCATCTTGTTGGATTAAAGCTAGTAACTAGCACTAATGGCCAAATAATAAAAAATACGGTGAAAAGTATGCAAGAAAAATTTGTTGATTAAACCTGTACCTCAAAGGATGGTTTGTTCATGAACATAGAGCCTAAGCTTGAAGCTTGTAACTTAAAGCTAAATATGATTTTAATTCACTTGCATGGATGAATGTGTCCATAGATAAATGATTTCATATGGATGAATGTCATTTTTGCATAGATGAATTTCATTTATGAATTGGATTAAATCAATCAATCATTGGATGAAATTCATCCATAATTAGAAGATAAATAAATAAAATTTATTCATATCCATCTTCATTTGTTGTCCAAGTAATATTTCAAACTTGAATGCCATTTAATAATGATGAATAATGTGACTATAGGGAAAAATATGATGATAAGACCAAAATAATATTTAAATTTTTATTTAAAAAATCATTTTCATCAACAATGTTAAACAATTTAAAATTTTTTGTCATGGGATGAATGTTAACACCCCCCCCCCCCAGCCCCTCTTGTTGTTAACAACATTGTATATATGTATTTTGTGAGAAATTAGGGCACCTCAAAAATAAATAATAATTAAAAAAACCCCATTATCATCTATGATAATAGGTTGTTTGAAGAAAGCTAATTAAGGTATTTGAAACTGAATTTTTGTTTATTTCAAAACCTCATTGTCATCAATTATAATAGGTAGTTTAAAAATATCTAAAGCATTCAAAACCCATCATTGCCAACAACATTAGTTAAATTTGAAGAAAAATATGGCACACTCGAAGTAGAATGAAAAAAATCCCCCATTGTTGTCCACAACACTTATAAATAGTTTTGATGGAAGTTGTGGCACCTTTGGAGAGGGAAAAAGAACTCATTGTCATCAATGACATTGAGTTAGTTTGTTTGAAAAAATAATAATAATAAATTATATTATTTAAATTTTCAAACAATGACCATGGGGTGGATGTTAGCATGATAATGGTAATATAGTTAAAACATATTTGAAAATAATGGCATTTAAAACCATAGCCATCAAATACATTTATAATGAAATTTAAATTATATTATCATATCATATATAATTAAATTGTGCTTCATGAAGCTCTAGTTAATTAAAGTTAAGGGGAAAAAAATTCATTGATAAAATAAAAAATTCATCCATAATTTTGATGGAAGTTTTATATATTAAAACATCTAAATTCAAAAAAAAACATCCATACATTAGATGAATGAAAAAAATCATTCATCCATAATGAGAATGAATGTTTACATTATCCCCATGTTTGCTTCTAAGTTTATTTGTATAACATTCATTTTGTGATTAAATTTTTGAGTTTTACTTGCATGTGTATAAAGGAAAAACATTTTACCATCCCAAGTCCTAACTCTAGGTTATAAGCTTAGGCTCATACAACAACTTGCTTCCTATACCCCATAGCAAAACATGGTAGTTGTAAATCCCAATTTTTAATATGGCCTTTTTGGAGCCCATGTTTTTGCAAATCCCCAATTCATTATTTGCATCATTCATTCAGTTAACCCCATCTCCTTCAAGATAGTTTTGTGAAGTAATGTGATAATTTATTAATGTTTTCTCACATAATTATTGGAATTCTTCATGGAATTTTGTACCTTGTTTAATGAATATTTCAATTGTCCAACATTAAACCTAATGAACACTCTATCCATAAATGCATATGTTATTCTTTCATTGTTACAATCTATCAATGGCAACAACTCCAACCATTCAGGGAAATGTTAAATTATAACAAAAACATACTAATCATGTCAAATCATCAAACTTAGTGAACAAAAAATGGCACTAACTTGAACCACTTGGAAAAATGTTCAATCATAACCAAAACATACCAATTATGTCATATTATCAAACTCAATGAACCACCAAATCAAAATTCCACCAAGACCTTAACCATTTGATGGGCAATGGTTGTAGATGGGGTCTGGGTGTGTTGAATGATGTTTAAATTCAATCACACACCACACATCGTGAAACACATTATTGAACTTATAGTTTTATCCCTTGTCGTTGGTATTGTGTGGAACAAATTATAGGTTTGTTGGACCCCAAAATGGCTCAACTTTTCATGAACATCTACACAAAGCTTTCATCTTGTTTTAGGTGAAGCACAACTGACATTCATCCATCCAACCACACCCATAAGATGAAATTTCCTTCTTTTGTGAACTGTTTGGCATTGTGCATAACCAAATCATGTTCCTTAGTTGTCAACCCAACTAGGAGTGTTTCATTGCTTGCAAATATGCAATGATATGTGCATTTCTGTATATATCCAAGGCACTATCACCTTCTTGTTCAATCTCCAAATCATGAGAATCCCCCTTACCGATGTCACTTTAAAATACATCTTTAGAACACCCCAATAAGGTATGTAGGTAGATCAAAGCATACCATTTTGGTACCATTGTCAAATTTTCATCCCCATGCCAACGAACCTTTGTGGTATCCTTCCTACTAGCACTTGAGGTTTGACTTAGTATCAACATCCTAATAAACCCTACCAGCCTTATGGACATTATCAAAATCATATTCCTATAACATAAGGGCCCTTTTAATCAACTTTCTTATGAGTTGATTTGATTCCATCAAAAACTTGAATGGTTGGTGATTGATAATTAAATTGAATGGGCTACCATAAAGATAAAACCAAATGATGAAATAGACTAAACAATAACAAAACATTCCCCTTCATACAAGCTATATTTTGCCCCATTTTATTGTTGGATCAACTAAAATATGCCACTACAAACTTTCAACCATCATCATCAAGTAGAGTGAATATTGCTTTCAACCTAAAGGTACTCCAATCAATATGAAATAAAATGGTCATCCTTGAATGGGTTTTAAAATGCAAACAAAAGTGAGGCTAACTTTCAGCTCATGAAAAATATGTTCTTGTGCATCACCCCCAATATACTCTTAATCAATTTTCATCAACTAGTTAAAGGTTTAATAATGTTATTAAATTCTTTAACAAACTTGCGGTAATAATTACACAAGCCAAAGAAGGCTCCCAGTGAACTAACATCCTATGGCTAAAGAAATGTGAAATGGTTTCAACCTTGACTTGTTGAACCCCAATCCACCTATATAAATCATGTGACCCAAATATTTCACTTGAACATGGAAAAATCAACATTTTCATAATGCAACTTAAGTTTGTGTTCCTTAAATTGATCAAATGCTTCATATTGTTGCATGTTGGTTATTGCATAGATGATGATGTGAAAATGAAGATGTGAAAATTAATGATTCTAGCTATTACATCAATATAATTTGTTGTCCAACAATTAAAAAAATGTGAAGGTTTAATGTATCTAGGTTTTATTTAGAGTTCAAGGTGGACTAATTTTTGAAGAAAAGTTTTACGAGTCTATATGACTAATGAAAACCAAAGTTAAACATGAACATTATAATGAAGGGAATCGAATCCTTAAAGTTATCTAACCCAAATCATATCAAAAAATTTACTAATAATTATGGTTCCAAAATATAACACTTAGCAAGATTTTACAGAATCCTTTATAAAGCCCTTAAACCTTATTTGTGGTAACTTCTAAGGTCATTGAACAAATAACTATACAAACCTTGTATGAAGAAAATTCACAAGCTTCACATTCCTTTTTGTTGTAATTTCCATTGATGTTCTTTGTTTGTGTATACTGACTTTTCACTCATGATAAATATGGAATTTGACTCCTACCTCAAAATTGATCCATGTTCAATCATGTATTTGTCAATGCCAAATGTGGTCAAGACCTTGAAAAAGAACTAGCTTACAAAAGGTTCAACCTTTTGTAAATACACTTAAACCTTAATCTCATGCAATTTCCATGTCCAAATGCACACAAGCTCCAATCTCATGCAAATACTCCATATCTAGATCATAAAATACATGACCATATGCACATTTCACCATTGGATAGCACAAGATAACTTTGATCGACAAAGTGTGTGTTTAACCAAATTGTGAGATAACAAAATGAGGAAGAAGCCCAATTATGTTCAACATCTCATTGATTAGTATGCATTACATATTATCATCAAATCTCTAATTCGTTCCAATCAATTAATGTTCAAAATACCATCAAACTATGTATCTTTAATAGAGTTCACAAATTTTCTAAATCATGACATGGATCCTCCTACCTTTCTACTTCATTTAATTATGTTACCCAACCTCATTTTCTTTCTTTGTAGTTCTTTTCCAACCAAAACACAAGAAGTTATCTTAACTTACATACCAATTAAAGGGCTACCTTGTGACTAACTTGGCACCAAAGATATTCCACCTCTTTCCAATAACAATTATCAATTAGCAACTATTCTCAACATTCCCATCTTTATTTGCTTATTATCATAAACAACATTCCACTTCCTCCAAAAGCTTTGGGATTCTTCAAAATCTCTTTAGGAAATAACATGCATGGCGTCAAAGTGCAATTTGTCAATCTTGTTGCCATGCAAAACAATTTGATCATTTCTTCATTGTTGTGGTTCAAACCTACAAAAAATAAAAATAAAAAATGGTTTAAGACTAGATAATAATAGTATTCAAAAAATTGAAACAAAAAACTAAACACCATTTGGTGTCACAATGGTTCATAAGTTGAATTTGCAAGATGAACTTGAGAATTTGATTATAAAAAAAATCCCATAAAATACAACTAGGTCTTCACTTGTTAGTTACAAATTAATTCAAAGTTGAAGCCAAAACTTTGTACCAATTGTTACATGGAATTGAAGTAAATACCTTTGAAGAGAGCTTAAAAACTATATGCAATAACAATGATAACTAATGAAATTTAAAATATAAAATTGCACAACAAAGTTTTCATTCAATCAACTAGGCGTATCAATAAGTATGGTGGTAGAAAGGTTCACAAGAAATTGTTTCAATTTGATGCATGAAAAATTCATCTCATCAATTCAAGAATGAACATTGTTCTAACATCTTTCTAAATTGATGTAAAAAGATATATCAATCTTTCAATAAAAAATTGTGAAGTGTTCAAATTTTAAAAAATAGTTTGCTAGGGAAAAGTTTCATCAACTTAAATTACTTCACAACTTTGCAAATGCCTACAAAGATACATGGGGAAAAATGGATGCAATTTTTATTTTAAAAAATGTACTATCAACATTTTGAAAAATCCCTCAAATAAAAAGATGTAATATGAGTTAAAAACAAATTATACAATGCACATTAAAAATTTGCTTAATAAGAAAAATTGTTGTTTGGAATCTTCTAATGTGATTGTTGAGTAGTTACTGCCTAGTTGATTACAACAATTGTTAATAACAATTAATTCCTATAATTAAAATTTACAAATTTTTATAGTTTTAACAATAATCATTTAGCATTAATGCAAGAGGATTAATTTTCAAAATTAATAACTTGTGTCCCAACCTTAAATTTTGAATTACAAACATGTTTTCATATCGTTGTAAAACCCAATAATTTAGAAAGGGGATTCTATTTCAACTAGTGTGGCTTTGCTATTGGCCCAAATGAGAATTGGTTACCTGACTAATTTTTCTTTCCAAAACCACTTTTTGTAATTTAATTGAATTTCCAATGACAAAAACTATTCAAAACTTAGTATATTTTGCGCCTTATGTCTAAAAAGTTCCAAATTGCCTTCATTAAATCTTTTTCAACGAGGGCTTCCCAAGAATATCAAGAGCACACCCAAGTTCCTTTATAATTTTTAGTTTTCATTTAAATGAAATTTTAGTGAAAAAAATGTTCAATATCCAATAATTTTTTCATCGTAGGTTGAACTAGTATGAAACCAAATTGATGCACTCCTATTCATGGAAGGCTTTCCAATGGTATCAAGAGTGTGGCAAGAAGCACCATAGTTTGGGAAATTTCAACATGACAAACAAAACAAACAAACAACCTTCATAAATACATGTTAGCTCCAATGACAAGAAAATAATTTGACAAATGTCCAATAATTGCAAGAAGTACCATGTTTGATAGCATTCAAATTAACTAACAAAGTCTCCTTGTTGCTCCACATTATTGATGACAATCAAATTGACATAAGTTTGGAATGTTAATACATTTTCATTAATTTTTTGAATCTCATAGAATCAAAACAAAATTTCATATGATTATATTGATTTTCCATGAAATCATTTTCACTTCATTTAATCCTACAATGTGAAATTCAATCTTCACCTATTTAAAACATTAAAAATAATTGTGCATCAATTAAACCATGAGACTCAATGAAATCACATTAATCTTCAAAAGAATATTTGAAGAGGATTAACCTTTTATTCAATGTGATGTGACCCAATCGATTTCAAATATGTGTTGGTGTCATTTGGGAAGATAAAAATACTCAATTTCCACACATGACAATTGAAAGGTGTTAAAATGAAAAGACAAATATGAAAAGGGTTTAACATGAAATAGTTTAGGTGGTAAGTGTCATCCTAAACAATGAAGACTACTAATTGAACATAAAGTTGCTTGTCCTAAACCAACTGCTAATTGAACCTAACATCACCCATTTAAACCAACTCTAATCTACCATTATCGATAAAGTTTGTCCACCACCAAGTTGTCAAGAAAGAGATTGGAGTAGGGTCATGCTATATGATATTTGAATAATTGAATTCAGTTGTTTACATCTATTGCTAATAGCAAATATTATCAATGAACACACTTTTCAAGTTTTAAAATAATAACTTGAACACTATAAACATATTCCACCTACTTGGTTACATGTCCAAATTCAATCCATTTTTATTTTTAAGAGCATTGCATATGATAGGCACATATTGGTTGTTTGTGGTCATACCTTCTAGTGACATTCTTCTTACAAAGACAATTGACTCTTGAAAATTGTATTATTCTTTGAGCTTGCATGTTATTGGGTTAAGAACTTTGAATTAAGTCCACTTCAACCAGAATAGTGTTGGGATGGGTGAGCTTATACTTGGGCTGACAGCACAGGGGCCAACTAGTAATAGTGAAATCAACAAGTTGTAACACTACAATGTCATTTCCCATGTTTTATAGTTTGTATCAAAAGACGTATTTTAATTAAATTAAATATCAAAACCTTGAGAACCTCTCAAATAGCCCCAAATATGTTACAGTACTAAAAGGATTGCACCTTCCATTTTGTCCTCTCAATGACAACATTAGAAATCGACATTAATGAAGTACAAAATGATTCCAACAAAATAATTTGAACTTGGAGCCTACTTCAATAACAAAAATTGTGAAGAATATGAGAGAAGGTATTTACCAAAGTTGGCCAGTTTTAGATTCAGTTCCAGTTCCAGTCTTGGTTCCAGCCAAGTTTGTACACCTGACCACAAAGTTCTACATACCAAAGCAAAATCAGAACTGGCCTCCCTGGAACCAGAAGCAAAGTTGGAACTGAACAGCAGTACTTTGATAAGCCCAATTCTGGGCTTTTAGGCAAGCAGGTTATACTGGTTCATAGTTCATACCTTTGTTCATGCCTTCATCAGTCAGTAAACACAATACACACATTGTATGAAACTTCTGCGCAGAGGAGAAAGATTTCCTGATTTTAGATTGTGAAATACTGATGTTAGATCTACAGCAATAACTTCATACTAACATGAGCAGAACCTGTAATTTTTAAACTTTAAGGACTTATATGACTGCTCATGCCCTCTTCAAAGAGAATTTTAAACAAAATGACTGACAATCTCTAAATAAAGGTGTAACACTTCAGATTGGGAGTTGTTCCCACATAGCTTTGTTTAAATCAACACTACAATTGGTTATTAAAAAAATCATGCAATTTCTGCACTTATAACTACAGTTCCTGTATGCTGGCCAGCTTGCTTTTGCGGTACTGGTTCCAAGTACTGACAGCTCTTTCAAGACCTTTTTCGGTTAGAAGCCTCACTCCCTCTACTCCTCGTTGCAATGATGCATCCAGCTGCAACCCTCCACCCCATGTGACTCAGACAGAAATCATGCTGAAAAGACACAGGTTTTTCACCATGTACTTAATTTCAACTTAAAATCTGTTGCATGCTAGAAAGTCTGAATCACTTACGAAACCCTCTATAGTTGAGCAAGTTAAAATTAGGTGAGCTTTGATTAGCTTACTTCTTCCCTTTCACTGGAGCTGAACTTTTGCAACACATAGGCTCTTGGGTCCATTGTGCCTGTAGGCCTCCCTATTCCTGTAATGTCCCAGTCCTCATTCCTTCACAACCAAAACTTTGATCTATGCCCTTCTTACTCTCTGTGCACATTTCAACCATTTGTTCTATTTTGATCCATTTCAACCAAAGCTCACTACAAATGCTCTAAAGTCTGCATTTATTTGTCCCTCTCCGAAGCATTAACTAACAAAAAAATTTCAAATAAGCATGCTTGATGGAAAATAGAAAAAGAATGAAACCAAAAAAATTTGTTGAATAGACGAGGAAGAAACATAGGTATCAAGGCCTACTGATACATCTTGACTTATAACTTTTCCATAATTGTGATTTATGTTAACTTGAATGAATTATGAAATGGCCCAGACATCTCAGATCTAACAATATCTCAGCAAGAAGATAACAAAGAGGAAACCTAACCCTGAAGAACAGAGAAAACACAGAAAGAACTGAGGATCCATACGTACTACAACAAAACACAGGTGTTCCACACCTACCAATGCGCATCCGAGGAAACTCACGGCTCCCTTTGAAATGGTGCATCAGATTCTTCATCCTGTCATCCAAGCAAACAACTGTTCTTCAAGTAATCATTCTCTCACAAAACAGACCAGACTTCCAACTGCAATGAAAAACCTTGCATGACCAAAGGAGTCTATGAAAACAAGCAAGCAGTTCCAACAGTATCTGAGGAAGACCCATGCAAATCATGTTAGAAAAACTGCAAGTTGTAAGCAAACCAACCCATTATGACCACCATGGCCACCCTTTGGCAGCAGCCGCATCACTGCAAACTCAAGATCCAGATCATCATATATCTACATCAAAAACAACATTTGAGAAACCCAACCAAGACAAGACGACATTATCATCGCATTCATGTAAATCACTGTACAAACAAACTGAGACAAACAAACTGGAATCACTGATAAGGGCAAAATTGAAGATTCAAGGTCCACAATGTAGTGCTAAGGTCTTACAACTGAGAGATGCTAATAACACATAATTGAGAGAAAGCAATCACTAGAGCTAATCATTGGCTGCAAGAACATTGTGTCTCATATGGCTGTTGCCTAAAACCCTAATGACTCAGGTGGAAAAGACAGTGATGGAGATACATACCACCAGTACACGCTCCACTGGAATTTTATAATAAGTTGATAGTGGTCCAACCTGAATCCACAAGAGCCCAAAAGCTTCATTTTGATTCTCCTTTTGGACTTGTATCCCTAGAATGGATGAAACAACTACACATCTCTTCTCCAGTGCAAAAGCAAACAAATGGACACAATTCTTGATTCGGTGTATCCAGGCTGCTGCTGCTGATGTATTGAATGGTAAAGAGAAGGAGGCTAACAGAAGGGCTTACAGATTCACCACTCAAATTCATGTAAGTCTGAGGCTTGGCAAGAAGCACTGGCACACCTCCAACATACCCTGCACATACATACAGGCTTGCAAATACAGCCCATCTGTATCTGTATCTCATTCCTCAACTTAGAGCAAAGCTTTGATTTCTATCTCTTCATGACCCAAATGGTGCATACAGTTATCAGTCCAGATCTACAAAGCAAGGACAAATCTTTGTGACAGAATCAACACAGGCTTGTGATTTCCAGCAAGAAGCATGCACTACAAAGAAAGTGTAAAACTCAAACAAAACACAGTTTCATCAAGCCAAAAACTGCTAAAGTCTGAAAAGAAGCATGGGATAATTATGTTGCAACATCTGGTGGAAGCCATGTTCAGAGGCATTTGTTAAGGAAACCATTTTTGCTGCAGCAGAAGAAGTTGGAGAGTGGTTTTGAGCATTGTGAAAGAAGGACGAGTTGGTTTATCACAGGGTTTTGGGAGCTTTCTAACCTTTGCCAAGAAGTGCTTTGTGTTGAATTGTTGTGAGAGAGATGTTCTCTGCTTGTGCAATCGCATCAATCATCTCAAACCCTACCTGAAACGACACAACACAGAAAGTGTTCCATTCCTGATGAGAACTGTAATTCCTGCCAGTGAGAAGAGCTTCTTCTTTGTCTCACAGATTCAGGAAGAAGATGAGAGATCGAGAAGAAAAAGAGCAACAATGGAATTGACATGGTTTTGAGGGAGGGATGTACATTGTGACGAGTGCCTTGATACTTGGAACCAGGATTTCCCAGACCTACAAGCAACCAGGGAGAAGGGCGAGCAGAGCTAGCGCAACTTCTGATGACGACAGCGGCGTAGCGGCGGCCGTCGTGAAGAAGAAGGCTCCGCTGCTGCCGTTGTTGCGGAAAGTTGTGAAACAAAACAGGTGTTGAACCCGACAGCGATGGCGCGCACATTCGTTGCAGCCTCACCCATGGCTGCAGGTGTAACATCTTCGACACAAGAAGAATCTCTCCTCTCTCCCGCGGTAGAAGTATGTTCGCCACACTCCCTTCCAAGAGATTGTACCTATTTTCTTCTTCTTCTCCGGTGTTGTTTCACACCTTTTCTCAAAGTTTGCTTACTGAAGCATCGTTTGGGGATTTTCGGACGCAATCAACACAGCGGCATCTCTCAACTCTTCTGCCATTTCAACGTTGCAAATCTCTTCCTTCGTGCTGGTAGCAATGCCCTTGGAAGGAAACACAACGAAACTCGTTGCGTACGAATGTGGATCGATCGATCGCCTGGCTCTTGGAAAACAGAACCCTAAGTACTTAGGGTTTGATCTCTTCTTCTTCCTCCAGGCGCATCACAGTACATTTTGCCATGTACTATGTATGCAGGTCATACGTCATATATAGAGGAGCAATGAAGGGCAAGATTGTTGTGACATTTTCCTCTTCCACCTGAGCAAGTGCAGAGTTCCAGCTTCTTTACAAATGACATTTTGAGACTGGAAACTGAAACATTGAGTCAGCTGATGTTCAGATTCGAACTGCAGCAAAGACCTGATGTATGTGAGTTTGAGTCTCAAGCAGAGCTTGCAGTGCACGCACCTTGACAAACCTTAGCCCGAGTTGTAACAGGTCAGAAACCTTTGAATTGCCCAAGAAAGTCTTTGGTGGGGATTTGTGTGTATCTCTGGGCTGTATTTGAAGATTGATTGTGGTGGTTGGTAATGAATTTATGTGAATCTCTGGGTTGTTTCTGAAGACTGATTGCAGTGGTTGGTAATGAATTTGTTGCATCTCTGGGCTGTTTCTGAAGATTGATTGCGGTGGTCGGTAATGAATTTGGACTTGAAAGGATCATAATATACATATCTGCTGAGCAAGGCAAGCTTCAGTAGTTGTGTGAAAATCCAACCCAGTTTGGAGGTAGAGAAATTCTCCTGGATGTCAGTGGCATTTCTAGAACATTTGGGAAATAGGAGGCACATCTGCATTCAGCACTTTATGGAACAATTGAATCAACTGCAGTATGCAGTGTCTCGTTAGCATTCGGTGTTTGTACCTTGTGTAATCTGAAGGCACTATGAGTGCAACCCAAGTATTGAACTCCGGTGCAAGATAATGGCATCGAAGATGTATACACTTTGTTAAAAAATGAACATCACAAGCCGAATATTTGTTTGATCCTTGTCTTTGAAGTAGCAGGTTCCAGCCTAATGGATTCTTGGTAAAGAATAGATATTTGATGAAAACCAAGGATTGAAATGCAGGCAGAGAAGCAAAGCTCATGATCTTTCATTTACTGACAATTATGGTTGATTTGACACAGCTCGCACGTTGGAAGATTGGTCTCTTGCAAAGACACACACACACACCTTAGCCACATTTCTGAAGTAGTTTCCAATCGAGTCACTTCTCAAAGTTGCCAGGTCTGAAGGTCCCCTCCCAATCTACATAGTAGATGTAAGATCTCTCCTCTTTTCTAAGAGGTTTAGGGTTTAAGGTCCCTCCATGGAAATAAGGTCCCTCCAAATACACTAGGAAATTTCTCCAAATGCTTTTTTTACCTCATTTGAGAATGTATTTGGGAATGTATTTCACTATTTTATTTTATTTTATTTCTAGTGATGTAGCTAAGGTGGCAATCATCCATAAGTTGGCTATTAAAAAAATATGAAATGAAAAAATTGAAGTGTCCTTAGATAATAGTTTTAGCTACCTATTTTGAACCTTGTATAGAAATTTGGCAAATTTTCTATATTCCTGTTTTTTATTTTTCAGAAGTTTTTCAGCTAAAAAAAAATCATTGAAATTGGGGCAAACAATTTCAAAAGTTCTACAAATAAAAAAAAGGTTGTTCCCCACCCATGGGCTTTATGATGAATGTTATATGAACCAAAATATAAAATATAGGTAGATTACATTACAAGGTGTAGGAGAAGGATGGTGCTTACACATGGGTATTATTTGTGAAGTAGGTGTAGTATCTGTCCCACTTTTAAGGAGTAGATGGGAGATCCATCTTCTCTTGTAGGAGGGATATTCTTTTAAAAATGCATTAAGAAATATCTTTGAATTTTTGGTGAACTTTGCATTATGTTGATGGATGAGTCAAGGGGTTGTTGTTAGATGGTATTAAACTTAAAAGCTCAACTATTGAAATCCATGTCAATAGAATCTATTAAATTAGCATTAAGTGAGGGAAAAAAAGGTGGGGGGAGAAAACACCATTCAATTAAGGTTGCAATTGAAAATTTAAATTTTTCTAGTGACATGTTCTGAACTTGAAACAATGTCAAGATAAGATCATAAAAATGAAAAATAATTATCATGAAAATGAAATATGTCATAAAACAATGTTTATTTTTTTGCCTAGTCATGATATTAAATGTGTCATAACATTTTAGGTGGTCATAATTTGCTTAGTATTAAAACCAAATCAAACAAAAAACTTGTGAATGAAAAAAATTCACATTTAAAGATGTCCATTCACTCCAATAGTCTTCAAATGAATATTCACAAATTATTTTTAAAAAATTGAAAATGTAAAGGATAAGGGACATTATTATTCAAATGTTTTAGATTAAACAAAAAAATTAAAAAAATTGGATAAAGGATGGGTAAAGATGGTTATTCTTTTTGTTGAAATATTAAGAATCAATTCTTTTAAAAGCTTTAGTATTAGACAAATGATAAAATTTAACATTATAACACCATTTCATAATAAATTTTCAATATAAATGAAGTACAATTTCATATGCTTTGATTAGTGAAATGTGATTTCAATGCAATTTGTAATGTTGATGTGCATAACAAATGAAATGAATAAATTTATTTCAAACTTTTTTGAGATGGAGTGTGAATGTTTATACCATTGTTATTTCATTTATCAACAATTTTTTCAATAGTTTAAAATGAATGAGATTACCTTCCATCATGAATTGTGTTAGACTACTTGAAATATGTTTTTTGCATCACATATAATTTTATGATAATGTTATTGTTACAATTATTAGAAATTACAAAAGTATATTGTATATTAAATGTTTTAAATAATGACATATCATTAATAATATCATATATGTTTAATAATTTCTAAATTGATGTATAATGTGTGATAAATGTTCATGTTGGGTCTCATGTTGAATTGGGATATTCATGAATAAATGTTATTATTTTTTTCGTGTTGAACATTGTGTTTAATGTGATGTTTAGGTGAATTAATTTTTGTTGTTCATATTTTAAGAAGTAAGTTTAATTTATTTTTCACTCTTCATTTATAGTAGTGATAAAATTAGAAATTATAGTTGATTAGGTTTGTTTTATTTCTTGTTGCTTACAACTTGTCCATTAATTTAACAAGTGAAACGTAATCATGAGGACCAATAGGATTTAATTTTTTTTCAATATAGTGGTTTTCATTTTTGTTAATTTTAAATGTTTAATTGATACTATCATAATCCAGTTGGGCTTACTTGACATTGACATTGCATAGGGCATCATCATCTTGAGCTATTTGCAAGGATATGAACTTGTACACCAGGAGTTATTTTGACCTGTTCAAAGGAGTAGCTGAACAAGTGCAACATATTGAAATGGTGCAACCTTTGGGAAGACCATTACAGATAGGAGGAAGACTTCCCATAAATTATTGTACACCTTGATCAAGTGCTAGTCTATTTACCGTTTATAATTTTACATCCATTTGGGACCAGAGAGTCCATTAGACGATAGGTAGATCATGGAGGACAGATTGTCCTCTGGTACTGGTAGCATGCCACAAACTTGGCTAAGGTGATCATGTTCGTAGTCTGCATGAGCTCAACAAGAATGCTCGTGTGAGTGAGGGGCAAGGCCGAACAAAAGCGTTCCTTAACTTTTTGTGTAGTCAAACACAAAATTTGTGTTTTTGATTTTGAAATTTCATCAAGAACTTGTCATTATATAATTTTTCCTGTGTTTTCCAATTGAATCTTTAGAATTCAAATACAGACTTCATGAAATTTGATTGTTTTACTTGGAATATGGTGCAAAGCAGCCATGAATGGAGTTGTTAGTCAGTCAACTAATGGTAGCTTGTTTGGCATGTGTAGTAAGTTGTGTGTGTTTGAATCCATGAGTGAAAATGCATGTCTAATTGAATTTCATATTGAACAGAGTAAAGTAGGATGGAGCAATTTGCTAAGTCATTGAATTGCATAAGACCTTGGACTTGGTAAATCAATATTAATCTAGAAATCAACTCATAATTTCAGACAAGCCAACTGAAAAAGATGGTAGACCAAGTTATTTCACTTGAAGGTTTGTTTTATTTCAAGTTTGCTAGAGTGATCTAAGCCGTTGGCACAAGTGTGAACCCATTACAAATTAGGGAAACTCAACATATGAACAATGTTTTGAATAGCCAAATATAAAAGGAAATCATGCTTGAATTGAATTGTAAGCCTTCAAGTGTTCCCACGTTCTCAACTAAATTTCTCCTTCCATGGAGTTTAATTGAATTTTCAGTGGTAGAAATCACTTAAAAATCAATATCTCCCACATTTTGAATCCAAATCTTACCAAATAAATTCCATTAAATCGTGCTCATCAAGATCTTTTCAACAACACCAAAGGCACATTCCAATTCCTAGGAAAATTTCAGCTACGGTTTAATTTAACTTTCAGTTTAGAAATCATTCAACATTCAAGAACTTTTGCCCCGCAAGTCCAAACATCATGGAACCAAGCCCATGCTGCAACCCTTATGGGCACAGCTTCTAGTCGAGAGCTTTCCAAAGACACCAAGAATACGATCTGAAGCATCCCTGTTCAGTGGATCTCATAACTACAAAACAAAACAAACTACCTTCCTTCGTAGATAGATGTTTATGCAAATCCCCCGTGAAAAACATACTACCCGAACTTTAGGAGACAAGTCAGAGTGCAATAAGACCTCCAGAAAAGCTACGTTTCTAGAACCTGGTCAATAAAAAATGCTACACCTCTGCCTTTATCACCTCTTTCTCTGCTTCCAGTTGTTTGTCTAGAGCGTTTTTGTTCAAATCGGCCTTAACTGCATCGTTTCCAAGCTCATCCTCGAGCTGCTTCTTGAGTGGTTCTATGAGCTTTCGAGCTTCTTCCGCGTTAGGAGAGGCTTTGATGTGGCCCAATACAGATTTGCGTGCGTGCTGAGAGGCCGCAGCATACTCATCACAAACGATGCCCAAAGCGGTCCATTTGGAGATGTAAGTGATACCAGTTGAGATGAAGCGTGGACTCTTGTAGAACTTGATACGCTCCTCAGGAGTGCATTCATATTCGATCTCGTCATTGATCTGTTCAATCGTTTTTGGATCCGCCAATTGATCACAAAACCTCTTCATGCTATCCCAGAAGTACTTGGCATTGCTAAGAGACATAGATGTTGTTGAGTGCCCAAGTTGCAATCTCCAGTGCGATCTGGGCCGACTTCTCCACGTTGATTTCACATTTGTTGGTTTCGAGTCGTGAAGTGAGAGATGCGAGTTGTCCAATGGCCTCGCGACGCTTCTCTTCCAAATCGCGCTTATACTTGATCATCTCAATGCGATCGTTGGCATACTTTGTCGCTCGATCTGCCTGTTGTTGAGACATCTTGTTGGCAGTTGAGACAATTTTATCCAAGGCTGCTACTACTGCGTCCAAGGCAGCCTCAGCCTTGATTGCGCTCTTCTCGGCCAATGCCAAATCCTCTTCGGCCTGCTTCTGCTCCTCCAGCAACTTGCTCAGAGTTATGGAAGATGCTTCGAATGCCGTCTGAGCCTCCCTCACCTTTTCCTCGTGCCCTGCATCGGCCGTGTTGGTAGCTTTTACTGCGTTAAGGAGGTTTTGTTTCGCTTTATTGTCCGTTTCGGCGTTGAACACTTTCGCTTTTGCCTCACGTTGCCTTTCACGAGCTTTTGTCTCCGCCATTTTTGCTTCCTCGTTCACCTTCTGTCGTTAGCTTTGTCTTCCTTTCTGATGTCAACTCCTCACTATTAGGCCTTCCATCTCCACCAAATCCAATTGCACCGGTGAAGGTACCAAGTATTTGAATAACAAACGCACGGTTTTCTGCCGCCTCTTCTTTGCCGATGTCAATCTTCATTTCTTCAATTTTCTCTTTCAACATGCTGCTCAGTTTCTCTTGTTCTTTCAAGGTGGCTTCCATCTCGCCGCGAAGTTTCTCGAACTCCTTGATCTTCGCAACTTCATCGCCCCACGCTTTTATAGCAATTTCTGCATCCTTCTTGGTATCGTCCTTCAACTTTCCAAACTCGCGTGCCAGCTCTCCGCAGTTGGTCGCCATCGTACGCGCGGTCTCTGCACATCTGGAGAGGATCCTCAGTGCACGCGTCTCCTTCGCTTGCAGCAGGTACGAGTACGCTTCCGTCAGTCTGTCCAACACAATGCGACTGCCGTCGCCCAGAGCGGTCATGGTCACCACACATTGTCCACACAAATCACACAACTCCTTCTGACGAATCGAAATCCTGGCGTGCAAGTCGCCAGTTCCAACGACACCCAAATAAGCCAAATACAAGAGATCCGATGCACGGTTCAGATCGGTGAGCACACTCTGCAAACCAAGGTCCTGCAAGATCTCCTTCTTCGCATTTTGTACCAAGTACGCAGTTGGCGGCGGAATCTTTGTAATTTCATAGGACTCATCACCATTCGAACCATGAACTACCATCACTCCATCAGCTGAGACTTGAGGCGTCGACATGATTCCAGAAACTGAAAACTAATGTCCTGAGAAGCGAGAGTCGAAGGGTGTAACTTAGCGTTATGCGTTGCAGTTGTAAGCGAGATGAATCTGAACTGTCAACTCCTCTCCTCCAATTCTTTTTTATACTCCTCCGGCATGGCCAATCACTTTAATCACTTGTTCTAACAAACGGAGACCTATCCCACTTATGATTAATTAGTGCATTGAAAGAAAATAACTTTTCTTAAGTTTGAGAATTTTTTAAAAAAATTAATTTATGCCAAAGCTGCCCATGTACAATGGTATTTTATAAACCATCCAAACCTGGCATATGTAGGGTTAAGCCTCTAGGTGAGGGCATTCTCAAAATAACAGCGTAGGCTAAACAATAGCCACCATAGTACAGGGGCGATTTTGGCACACAAGTGTCAAATATTTAATATATTTCAAAATTTGAATCTTAACATATTTGTTTTATAATTTCGAAATTTTTGACAACTGAGTGACATAGTTATTAAATGCACAATAATTATTAGAAGCTTTTTACACTTGTGATGGTTAACTAAAACAAAAGTTTAATAAAAGATCGATGGTCGAAACCATCTTAGGAGAGACAAAAAAAGGAAGGTCAAAAAACACACAACCTAAATGGCCGAAAAAAAGGGAAAAAGCTAGTCTTTCTCATGGTAGGAAGCTATTTCACTCACAACTTTTTTAATGTCCCAACATGCAAATTGTGAGATATAATAGTAATGGGAGGTTTAGAACAAACATCGCTTGCAAAAGAAATCTTCTTCTTTATAGCAAAGGCTAAAGCATGCTAAAGAGTAATACTAACACATTGCTTGAAAACTTGAATGCAAAAAAAATAAAATAAATGACCTCCCAATCGTTTATCGTGGAAAAAGACGATCACACTCCCTAATGAAACGGTCCATATCATGCCCAAGTGTGGTATGTATCTTCATGGCCATTGGAATAAAGTGGTGCCCCTCATGAAATTTTATATATTTGCAGATTTTAATAATGGTGATAAGTTTTGCAGCTGCACCTATTGGTCGATTAGTGACACTTGAAGCCACTGTTTGCTGCGTTGGGTCAATAACCACCACATTGACAACGAAGATTTTGGTCCTTTCGGGTCATGTAAAGATCGACTCATAATGAAACTCCTGATGTAAATGTGTACCATCGCTCTTTCCATATAACGTGCCCATTCATTCAAGTGAGGGCATACATGACGTTTCAGATGGCATCATGTGCAGCTATCCATTGACCTCCAAATGGGGAACTAGCTAAATGTGTGCTAGATGCATTTAACCCCTGTCCACATTCATACGTGAAAAGAGTAGATGTCAAGGGTTGAATCAAACCAAGTTGAAAAGAAGGGAGCATCTCCTTAGTTACAAGATGAAAGTCACCTTGTGCTACACATAAGCATGATTAGAGCAGATGTGGGCCCCCTTCAACCTGAAAAACATACTTTTCCAAAATGGGCCTATCAAAAATACGAAACCTAAAACCCAAATACAGAGCCACCAAATCCCAACTCCTTAGAAAAGCAGATGGGGCACAATCTTACATAAAGAGAAAACCTGTACCACTTATGATTATTGCATTGAAAAAAAAAAAAATCTTAAGTTCAAGAAATTTTTTCAAAAATTAATTTATGCCAAAACTCCCCATGTACAATGGTATTTCATAAAACATCCAATCTTGGCATATGTAGGGTTAAGCCTATGAGTGAGCGCATTCTCAAAATAACAGCCTAAGCTAAACATCTTAGAAAATGAAAGAAGAAGAATGGGATAGATTTGTCACCTATGATTTAGGAGTCATAGGGACCTTATCATAAGCAATAAGATCCCTCTTGTTCCTAACATGATCCTTCCTCTTTTCTAGCAAGGATGTCATAAATACTATGTAACCTTTCCTGTTGGCCCAAGCATGAACTCATTACTCAACTAATTATTCATTCCAAAATGTTTTTTTGTTAATGCAATTGAATTTCCAATGACAAAAAGTACTTAAAACTCACATTGTCCCACAATTTTAGGTCTATTTTTTTCAAATCACCTTCATTAAACCCTATTCACTAAGGTTTTCAACAACACCAAGAACATGGCAAAGTTCCTCTATAATTTTAAATTTTCATTGAAATAAACTTTTAATGAAATTTTGTTCAATATTCAACAACTTGTCTATCATTGGTTGAAACATTAAGAAACTAACAGAATGCACTCATACTCATCGAAGGCTTTCCAATAGTACCAAGAGCATGGCAAGAGGCACCATTGCTTGGGAGCTCTCAACGTGACAATGAAACAAACAAATGAAGACAAGGGGTGTGTCACACTGTTGCCTTGCCATTTACATTAAAAAGTATCTTAAGGCAAAAGGAAAATTATGAAAACTCAAATATTTCACCATGCAAAAATATAATCTTCAAAAAATCCTCTAAAAAAAACCAAAATCCTTAAAGATATTATAAATACATATAACTAATCTCCAGTTTCAATACAAGCAAAAATATCATCTTTTAAAAATCCTCATATAAAAATAGACCTATTGCCTAGGGGCCAAAATCCCTTAAGCTACTATACTCTATAATAAATCTAAACACAATATCCTTGCCTTAGTAGGCAAGACCAACAAACTAATAACCTTCATAGATAGATGAGATGCCCTCCAAATATAGTAGAAAACTTCTAGGAGTACTTTATGCAAGAATATATGTAACAACTAGATGAAGGTTTGATGCCAACTTTTTTTTAAAATCAGTAGATTCCTACAACCTATTATTTAGGTGCCTGACTTTTCATCCAGTGGGAATCAATTTACATGTTTAACCCACTGGGATTGTCTTTGAACACGACTATGCCAATTTTGTTGGGCTCTTCCCCCACAGGGACAAGGACTATAGCATTGAATAGAACTTTTGGAAGTTTTATCTTATTATAATCATTTTCACATTAGGTGAAGTTGTTTCTTTGGTGAAAGTGTTTAGACTGTTTAGATTGGAATGGATTGTTTTGGTGTTCAGAGTGTGCACACAGTAGGCAGATGTACAACATCTTATCTATTGGCAGGGCCGGCATGTTTGTGATGCCTTGTTTGGTGTTCTACAATGTATGGTGATAGGGCAGGATATCCTATAGTTGATTTTGGTGCACAGAAGAAGAGAGGTGTTGGGCCAAATTGTATGGAAATCGAGGAAAATTTTGGCCTTGAGTGATGCTGACTTTAGCCCTTAATGGCATTGTGAATTGAAAGGCTAGCATCAGCCCCATCATGTCCGTCTTCCAGCCAAGAATCATGCAATGCATGACTTTGTCCCGGGGAAAAACAAAAGCCCACACAAGTTGTATTCCCACATGTGCTAAATGTCCACAAGTGGGGACAGACTAAGCCCACTGTAAATGAGGCTGAGAATCCCAAAACGAAGGCTGGCCATGTCAAGCAGTGGAAAATCTTGCCAATATTACAAAGACCTGGTAAGTTAAGCCTGATGCCATAGGCTTTCCAGGAATAAGGGCTCAGAATAAAGGCCTGCACGAGGTGGAGCTATTGGGGTAAAGCTCGCAGCAAAGGAAACAAAACAACACACATTTCGGCCTACAAGTCCCAAAAGTCTACAACTGGGGGATAGCCCCAAGGGCCCAAGGTAGATATGAGGGTGAGAATACAGAAGCCTTGAAATAAGGCACGCAAAGACAAGGGGGGGAGATCTTGCCAATATTAGAAAGACCTGGTCAGTAAATCCTGATGCCAAGGGCTTTCCAGGAAGAAGGGCCCACATAAGGTGGAGAAATTCTGGTAAAGTCCTCTGCTAAGAAAACAAAATAACCTACAGACACAGTTTATTCCAACAAGCCCCGTAAGTCCACGACTGGGGTATACGCCAAGCCCAAGCGAGACGAGGGTGAGAATCCAAAAGCCTTACAAGCAAGGCAGGCCAAGACAGGGGGGAAAATCGTGCCAGTATTAGAAAGACCGGTCAGTAAAGCCCCTCAGGTTACGGAGTTTACCAAAATAAGAACCCAACTGAGGTTTGGGTAAGCCCGCAACGTTGTGTTTTAATTTTAACTCAATAGTTAGGGTGTTCTTATGAAGGGCTATTAGTCGAGGCCAAGAATAGTGGCAGCCAATTTTAAGAATAGAATTTTCATGCAACCAATGAGAAGTTGCATCATGGAGTGTAGGAGCATCCTTTTCTTCTTTTGGGGGCGATGGGAGGGAGGGAGGGGCTTTCAAGTTTTGTTTGGTGTGCAGAGAGGACTGTCCATTGTTCACTTTCCACTTGGACAACTTGAATTGTCTATAACTTAATGTTAATAGCTTGTTATTTATGTAATTATTTACATGTTAACATTGATAATTTATTAAGTGATGAGCTTTTATAATTTTATAATAGTTTATTGAGTCATCATTAAGTAATTATTATTTCAATTAATGTGCATAATTCAAACATGATAATTATTTTAAAAATCTTTGCACACATTAATATGCATGATTCAAGGATGTTGATTTAGTACAAAAGTCTTTACATAAATTAATTTACATGATTCAACTATGGTTATTCGTAAGAATTTTTTTTGCATTAATGTGCATGTTGATCACATGATGAAGTATGTGATATGTAAGACATTAGAAAATTTCTTGTTTAGTATATAAATAGGTGTTTGGGACCTTTGAAACATCTTCACTTGATGGAAACAACTTATTATAAAAGTTAAAACTTGTATAGAATAAACTAATGAAAGTAATTGAAAAATTAATTTTCAAAGGTTTTGGCAGTGTGTAGAATCCATGGTAGGAGAATGGTTGTGGCATAATAAGTATTTATGGAAAATAAATAGGTGAGTACAAATTTGTGTAAACAAGAATATAAATCTTCACATCTATGTAATAAAAATACATAGTTTTGGTTTTATACCTGTTTATCTTCTATAACTTTTGATTTCATAGTTAGGACCTAAATCTATGTTTTTTGTGTTATAAAACTTAATTTTGTTGTCAAAATTTGGAAAAAATATAAACCATTTTTTTTTTTATGATGTCAAATGCAAGGTTATTTATTCATCCTTGAATCATGGACAAATTTGACATCATGGATCAAGGAGGTTCAACTTGTGGTGATGGAAATTACGAGAAGCAAGCCAAGCCGAATTTTGTACATAATTGATTTTGTAAAATAAGATCATAAAAACCATAAGCATGAATCAATTTGTTTGACCCCAAGTTTTTTTTTAGATCTCATTTATAATCCTAGGCACCAATTATAATTAAATTTGTGAAATTTTGACAAGTTTCACATAGAAAGGTTACAAGTGACAAAAGAAAAAAATGGCACAACGTGTTAAGCAATATTAAAAAATGTGAATAAAAATGTTAGAAACAATAATAGGCATTCATTACACATAAATAAGTTCATATTTGTTGGACCTTGTTGAAACCTTATTTTTAAAACTTTTGAATTTTTCCAATTTAAAAAATGTTTTAGGTTTTTTTTTAATATATATATATATTTTAATGCTAGGATTAGTGTTTGAGCAAAACATTATTGTCAACATTAAGAGATGCTTCCAATTAGTTTTCAAGATATAGGCATTATCCATCATTGACATTACGAATTACTAAGCCAAGTTTACCCGTTGAAAGATTTGTTGAGAGATTTGTTGAAGAACTTGAAATTATAAATGAACTAAGAGTGTTAATGTTGCAACTACGTAAACAATGGGAAAAATCTGAACCCCAACTTGACCTTAAACCTATAAGGCAATGCCAAAAGATGATCACATTGAAACAATATTTATTCATTTGACTTAACAAGAATGATGCAACTTTAAATTATGTTAGAACTAATAACTTGCATGTATGTGGAGTGGAAGTCCCATTGATATTCGTGATGACTGTGATATTGTAAATGTTGTTTTTTAATTTAGGCATTTAAATATTATAATTGTAGGGTTGGAAATGTATGGCCTTTTTTTGAAAATTACACCAAAGGATAGGGAGAATTTTATTATGAATGTTGTTTGAACCATTGAATTTTTTTGGATTCATGAGAAAATATTATGAAAGTTAAGTGATGCTTAATCAAAAGGTGTTAATTACTTTGGTGTGGTTTTTATTTTTTGGAAGAAAAAAATTTAATCAACATGGTTATTCCAATTTTTAAAGGAAGCAAAAGTGAGGACCCTAAAGTATTTTTTAAGGAATATTATAGAAACTATAGTGGTGTTAGGCTTTAAATGGTTATAAAATGGCTGATTAATTTTTTTTATGAATTCACATTGGTTTGAATAATAGACAAAAGTTTTGAATGGATCATGGAGTGACATAACTAAGGCCCTTGTGAACTAATTATATGTGAAAAATATCATTAGTAGAAATTAGCCAAAATGTAACCACCCCATTTACGACTACATGCGACTTGTAGTCGTTTACGATTAGATTTGGGAATACTTGCAACTACACGACCAACTTTCAACTATTTTGGTCATTTTCTTAACTATGATGCAACTATTAAAAATTTCATCTTATTAGTTGCATCAATTTTACATTTATTTTCATTCATTAATAGGTTGATATGTCCCATTAGTTGCAATAATCACCAAATTACTTGCATCCTAAAGGTATTTTACAATGACATCAGGGTATATTTTAATGTATGAACTAAAATTATATATATATAATATGCATACGTATGTATATTATTCATATAATGAATCTCAAAATTAATATTTGCACTTTGAATTTTTTTATTCAAATCTGAAAATGATTATTTCAATTGTTTAAAATAGTACTTGAATTCGAAAATTTTGATCTAAATATGATATTTTCAATTTAAATACAAAAAAAATTATTTGATCTAAAAATTGATTTTGAATTTTAAATTCATATTTTCGAATCCAAAAATTAGTATTTCAATTCAGAAAATTATTAATTGATTAAAAAAATTTCATTTTGATTTTGAATATTTTTATATGAATATGAAAATTTATATTTCAGCTCTGAAAATTTTGCATTAAATTTTAAATAATCATTTGATTCAAACCTGAAATTTAAATTCCAAATTATTATTTTGTATTTTCAAAATTAAAACTTCAAGTCTGAAAATTAGTACTTGAGTCTAAAAATGGACATTTCA
>Ga0116231_10000757_pt1 | contig 60587 bp, 37 predicted proteins | sample S1TSphgellanicum_2_FD_89695 | JGI IMG/M metagenome (GOLD analysis project Ga0116231, IMG submission 89695) | Host-associated microbial communities from peat moss isolated from Minnesota, USA - S1T2_Fd - Sphagnum magellanicum MG | ecosystem: Host-associated > Plants > Peat moss > Unclassified...
CTTCCATAAGTCATTTGCATGTTTTTGGTTGTGCTGCATTTGTTCATGTGCCAAAGGAAATAAGGACAAAATTGGATTCCAAAGGTGTCAAATGCATTTTCATTGGCTATTGTGAAAAGACTAAAGGGTACATATTGTACAACCTTATAAGCCAATTTGTTATCATCAATCATGGTGTTATCTTTCATGAATCTAAAAACTTTAACGCAGAAACAATGGTTTGAAGGTTGGCTTGGATCAAAACAAATGGTTTTAAATCAGAACCAAATATGGATTCTTTTGTGGAAGGTTTGAATGGTGAAAATTCACAAACATTGGAAAAAGGTCATGGATTTTAAGTTTTAATCTTTATAAGACAATAAAATTTGGATACTTACTCCTCTTCCACCTAATTGCAAACTAATGAGTTGCAAATGGATCTTCAAGCTCAAATTAATGCTGATGGCTTTGTGGTAAGGCACGAGGATCATTTGGTGGCCAAAGGATTTACACAAGTTGAAAGCATTGGTTTCAATGAAACTTTTTCCACTATTGCACGAATGGAATCAATTTGAGATGTGTTTGCAGTTGTAACCATTGAAGATTTCGAGGTGCATCAAATGGATATTAAAACTATTTTTCTAAATGGGAATATTTCAAAAGAGATACATGCAACAACTATAAGGTTTTGTGGTCAAACGTAAGGAAAATATGGTACATGTAAGCTTCAAAAGTCTTTGTATGGTTTGAAGCAATTTCCTTGTGAATGGAACCATAAGAGTAATGCATGTTTCTTATCTTAAAAACTTGAAAAGAGTTATGGTGACCATACTCACCATAACTTTGTATGTTGATGATTTGATTTTGGCTTCTAATGACTTGACTTTATTGAAAGAAACAAAGGATAATCTTTCAAAAAAATTCAAAATGGTGGATCTAAGCGAGATCCAGTATTGTTTAGGGATATAAATAAATCATGTTCAACAAGACCAAACAATTTATTTGAACCAAAGTAAGTACACATGAAGTATATTAAAACAATTTGGAATGTTTGAAAGTAAGCCAATATGAACTCCTTTTATGACCAATTGCAAGCTTTCACTGGATATGGGTCTTCAAAATGATGCACACTTGGAAGTAACGTGGGCTATCCCGTTTCAAAATGTTATTGGAAGTTTCATGTATGCAATGGTATGCATAAGATTTGATATTGTACATGCAGTGTGGGTTGCGAACTAATTTATGGTTAATCATGGACAATCACATTGGATTATAGTGAAATGGATTTTCCAGTTATCTGAAAGGCATAATGGATTTTGGTTTATGTTTCAGAAAAAACATCAGGATGTTATTATGGGCAAGGTACCATTTGATGAGGATGTTAACCAAAGCTAGGGCCATGCACATTTTGAAGGGTATTTAAACCATAACCAAGGTTCTAGAAAGAACATGAGGGGCTAAACACATTTTAACAAGAATGTAAGTTATAGCAAGTGTTCCAAAAATAACATGAAAGGCTAATAGCATTCTAATAAAAAAGTAAGCCATAGCTAGGGTTCTAAAAGGAACATGAAGGGCCATGCGAATTTGATAAGAATGGAAGCCATATTCAGGGTTTCAAAAGGAACATGAGAGGCCGGGCACATTTTGATTTCAAACATGTAAATCGTAGCCAAGCTTTTGAAAGGAACATGAAAGGTCAGGCACATTATGACAAGAATGTAAACCATAGCTAGGGCCAAGCATGTTTTGAAAGAAATGTAAGCCATAGCCAAGGTTCCAACAAGAACATGAAGGGCTAGATGCATTCCAAAAGGGACATTTATCATAGCCAAGGAATTTATGGAAACAATATGGGCTAGGTGCATTCCAAAAAAAATATTTACCAAAGCCAATGTCCCAATATTGGGGATTATGATATTGTTTATGGAAGCACACAAATGTGCGCCTATTGTGATGTAGATTGGGCTAGCAATATGGATGACCACAAATCCATGCTAGGTTATGTTTTCTTATTAGGAAATGTTGCTATCAATTGGAATAGCAAAAATAGAACCTTTATTGCTATGTCATCAATAAAAGTTGAATGTACGGAAACTTCACAAACAACAAGGCAAGCAATGTGGTTTTCATCACTTTTTAGAAGCATTGGTGTTCCATAAATGAAACCCGTTGTCATATATGATGACAATCAAAGTTGTATATCTTTATCAAAGAACCTAGTCTTTCATGTTTGTATAAAACATATTGAAATTCATCATCATTCGGTGTGAAAAAGGACTAAAAAAAGCTTTGTTGAGTTTGTGTATTGCAAAATAAAAAATATGGTTATAGATATTTTGATCAAGGGACTTTCTGTTGACAAGCATGAATATTTCCAACATTTGATGGGTGTGATTATGTGTGTAACTTGATAGTTCGTTGAATGGGGGTGTTAGATATCAACTTCCTACCAAATTACTAAAGTTATCTTTACCAAGTTTTAATTACTCAAGTTAAGTTAGAGATATTTGTGATACATGTACATACTTTTGGGATCGAGATATGTTAAGTAAGTTTACTTAAATATTTTTAATTAAGTTTAATGTGAAATATCTTAATGCATGAGATGATGACCTTGTCCATCTATCTTCTACAATAGGTAACATCTGCAAGGGGTGTTCACCTCTTATTTAGATTAGGCAATAGCTTGGGGGTGGATCACAAGTTTGTAGTAACATCTATGTGATCCTAAGGTTGAGTGGAAAGCTTGTAATAAAAATCAGTATTTTTATCATCTCTATTCTTCCATCGATCCATGGGTCACCAATGTTCACCAAAACATATTTTTAAAAACCTCTATTTTGAGGTATATAATTGTAAATGAAAAACACTTGGAGTGCATAGAATTGAATGGCTGATAACCTTTATTATAGAGAATAACGTGAATTACTCTGAACGCAATGTAGCAAGCTACGATCCCTCAGAGTAGCACAAACACACCTCCAACGAAAATTCATGACCCACATAGTACCAAAACTATACTGGATGCAATTTAGCTTTGAGTTTGTCAATGTATATAGATGGCCATAATGATAATGGAGAATTTGATAGTGGCACCATCTGTATTTCCAAATTTGGGTTCAGTACCAGTGTTGGATCAGTATACAGGCCTGTGCCTGGTATCAAACAGTGTTGTGCAGTTATTAGAATCTGCTACAAACACCCACCAGTTATCAAGTTAAAAAAATTGATTTGGTATATAACCACGGTTTTTTTTTTAATCAATTTTTCAAATAATCATTTTTATGGCTTCTAATTCTTTCATGAAAACTGCCAATTCTTTGATGTTTCTGAAATAACTGGAATTGATGACTCTCTGATTCTGATTTTTTTCTTAAAAAAATTGGAACCAGTGGTTGTTTGATTATGAACATTTTAAAGAACAGGAACCACTAGTTATTTAAAAAATCAAATAACTGCACAACACTGGTATGAACACTGCTATCAAGGACCCAATGACCTGGAGCAATATCAGCCTTCTAGGAACCTGAGGTACTGTACGAGGTATATACATGCCTCACACTAATTTCGATACCAGGTTTATACCTACATACCACACAGAAATCAGTCTCTAGACTAAACACCAGGCGAGGCTGGTATGAAAGTGTTTAAAATTACCCAATATACTAGGACCAGGCTGGTATGTCCAAAAGTCAATACCAGACCATCAGCGCTCAACACCTAATCCTGTCCTAGGATATGGTTTGCATCCTCACCTAGTATTTCACATCCCATGCACACAACAAACAATGGGCTTGGTGGTTTTGTCAACTATCATTCATGTTGCTGAAGGATGACAAACAATATGGATTTGCCACACAAAGCAAACTGCAAAGTTGAACTCTCTTCTCCACATCTCTGAAGCAGCTTTCATCCTTGACGATTCAATGACCATGTCTGTGATGCCCTGCTTCCACTAGATTAAATATCTCATATCCACAACAGCACAAAATTGGTAATCAAGCCAATGTTGTCTGCTACATGCAACAACAGGGTATGTCTATAATGTAAATACATGGAAATGCAATAATTGAATGCTGAAATTTATGTTGTCCTACAAATTAGGACTAATCATGACTTGTAACAATCTCAAGTAAGGGTTAACTAATGGTTAAGGCTAACAAGTGGTGCCACTCTCTCTTATATGTGGAGACTTTTTTTGAAGTGTTGTTAGATATATTGCCTGTATAAATTAGTCTATAAGTCATTTTGTTGCATCTTGACGTATTTGCACCTCCATGCTGCTTAAAATAAATTGTCTTGGAACTTAATCTCATTGAAACCTGCAGAATATTTTTCTCAATTTGCCATGTGGTGTACATCAGGTTCAAAGAATAATCACATGCCAATAGCTCAGAGAATTAAAGATAGAACCTCAAGAGAGGAACTTAAATTAAGAGGTTAAACAAGAAAGTAACCTCTCGCACAAACTACATTGAGAATACTAACGACTGTCATCATCAAGATTTGGCTTTAACTAAACCAAATGTCTTACAACCTACTCGGCTAGTTAACACAACAATTTTTGGATGATATTAACATAATCCACATGCTAAAAGAACAGAGTCAGAACTATTTGACTACCTAAGTTTATTAGGTAATTTTATTCCTATCTACTGCACATGTGCACAAGTCTTGTAAATTGGGAGTGGTGGGAGAGTTGCTCTTTGAAGGTCCAATGATATACTTTCTAGTGAGTATTACAATTTGAAATTTTGACATCCATTTGTCATTGATGAAGCTAATCCAAAACATTGATGACATTGCATTTTGGATATATTTTCCCCTACATTCAGTACATTTACTCTGTGGTATGTAACGTGCCCTTTCAACTGCAATACCATTTAGAATATTGTTCAGATCTTGAGCATCAACAATACTACAGCCTGCAGCAGAACTCCACTTGGAGTTCACAACCACTTGGAGAACAACAATTCATCTGAGGTGACTACAATTTGAATTCGCTAGTCATCAATTCATACAGTTGGAACAGCAGAAGATGTTCTTGGAAAACCTTTCAAGGTCATGAAACTATTGTGGGAAGTATTCTCACAGATATGTATACCAACTCTCACAACAAGGATGATGCTTTTGCAAGATGGATGATGATCTTGCAACAATGCATGTTCAACAATGCATTATCATCAATCTGCACCTTGGCAATTTTTCAATGCTGTGCATGAACTGAAAGAGCCTTGTTCATGATCATTTTTATATGTTTCGAAGAAATTTGATTCATCAGTCACAAATGTACATCATGTGGTTACTCAATCTGCTAAGGCTGCAGAATTGCACTCAACTGGGAAGAGAGGGGTTCTACTATAGCTTGCTTTTACATGCTGAACCAGGCACAAAAAATCAAACCAAAAAAAAAAAAAGCACAGGCATGAGATCTTCTGGACACCTGCACCTACATTGTATGTCACATCTCGAGTACCAGATCTGCACGATCCACACAAAGCACAGGTGAATATTGTTTAAACTAGTATTCATGAGCAATTGCATGTTTTCACAAGGACCTGAATCAAGTAAATGATCATGTTTGAGAGCACCATGAGCATTGCATGTCCAATTTCACAAGAACCTGAATTGACAAGTAAATGATGGTTGAGAGCACCATGAGCAAAGCCATGTGTTTCATGCAAGTACCTGAATCAAGTGATGATCTTTGAGACCAATACCCAGCACAAAGAGAGAGGGAGAGGAACAACAAACGAACAGCAAAACAGTTCCTTTTTTCAGAGGGCGAAAACTACACTACACAGGGAGGGGAAAAGAGGGAGCACTGACATTCAGAATCTGTCTTGATCCACTGGCCTTGCTGACATTGTTGTTCTCCAAAGAAATGCTCTGCATGTGTACTCTGGAGCTGATTCAATTCCTTTTCAGACGCTCTTACGATCCCCTTCTTCTTTGCCGTCCCATGACTTGATCTGCAAGGCAGCCATTTCCGTGGTTGTAGCCTTTGCCTTAGTCCTCCTCCATTGTCTGCAACCTGCCCATGACCTGCAGTACCGTCTAGATACGGCCACTTCTTCTGTGTCTTCACACTTCTAGCCGGGCTTCTCTTCCGACGTGCTGCAAAATGCTGCAGGCGCCAAGAGTCCCATGAAGGAACGAGACATGACCATGAACAACATCTAGGCAAGAGGATTTATCATGTAGCAAGAAGTCCAAATTGCTCAAAATTCTACGACGTCCGCTTTATACCTCTTGTTGCTGTTGCGTTTTGAAGGTGGGAATTAATTTGATCAGATTCTTCTTCTTCTCATGAACTGCCAATGCTTTTGGGGAGGCCGCATACTTCGGCTGCCATAGATTCCGAAGCCTCTTGAAAGTAGTCCCTTTTGAACTCCGTTGCTGCCGAACATGACATTCCTGCAGATGTGTACCGTCGCTATTGACTTCCTGCAGCCGATTCTTTGGACTTCTTCGACTGATGCGAGTAGAGAATAGGCCACAGGCAAGTCCAGTAGCAGGGCTGTTCTTCGCACTAGGAGGCGGTAAGTTGCAGGCCGGGTCTATGGCTGTCTCCAAGTCGGACAGAAAAGGGCAAACCTGGCTTGGGCTTCGAGACATTCCACCAGAAGACCTTGCAGCACTCGAATTTCTACGTGAGCCCTTGGAAGTGGCTCTCGGCGGCAGGGTCTGATGAGCAGGAATTACAGCTTTCATTTCGCTGCTAGTAGTTTCATTCAACTCCGCGGCAGATGTTACGATGCAGGACACTCTAGCTTCTCGGGATTTGTGAATGCGTGGCGTGACCAAAACTCTTCCTGCTGCAGAAGAAGCTTTTCTACACTCGTATGATCCAGCAGCAGAAAATTCGTGAGAATCAACAGCAGTGATATTACATTTGTGCGGTTGCTGCTCATCAAGCGAGTCATGTCCGAGGCAGCCTTCCTGCATCGGATCCATTGCAAGCGTGCCTATTGAAAGACGCCCTGCATCCTGCTGCTCACGGCTGAAGATCACCCCAAGTTTTTCGTTTAGTTTGTCAACCCAGCTGGGCGGGAAATCTTTTCCCGCCGGACTACTAGTACTATCCTCTTCTACACTGGCCTCTTGGAGGATCATTCGCTGAGTAGAGCCTTTGAACGCACCACCGAATGAGCAGAATGAACCTGCATAAGTCTGGTCTTCTTCCAACCCAATTCTTGGACCGAAAGGCACAACAATATTGTCTGAACCACCAATACTTTGCTGCTGATTACTTCTTGAATCTGAACACACAGGCACACCGAATAAAAAGAAGAAATTGACGATTCCAAGGATATCAACTGCTAATAAGCCTTACAAGTGCTCTGAAACGCCAACTTCATGACCATCCCCAGCTAACATCGACATCATCAGCATCACCAATGAGATGGGCAAAATGCAGAGCTGTGTACCTTTCCTGGACTCTCTTGCAGGCGAGCGTTTGAGCACTACTGGACCTTTCTTGCGTCCCCACACAAAGAACTGCAAGCAAAGAACACAGGACGTAAGACTTAACTCCTCTCAAAATCTGCTCCACTCCGGCTTTTGTTCAATCAAACTGAACCAAAAGAGTTCCTATTTCCAATGTGATGGAAAGAGTTCCTCCTTTCAATGTGACGAAAAGAGAGTTTCAAGAGTTCCTACTTCCAATGTGACCAAAAGTGTTGCAAGTATTCCTAGTTTCAATGTGACCAAAATAGAGTTCCAAGAGTTCCTACTTTCAATGTGATCAAAAGAGAGTCCAAAAGAGTTCGTAGTTTCAACGTGACCAAAAGAGTTGCAAGAGTTCCAGGAGTCCTACTTTCATAGCGGAATCAGCTCCAGCAGCTATGACAGACCAAAGTCGGCGATCTGTTGGGTGTCGTCCAGGGAGCTCAAGCGGACATCAGAATCTCGCGGCCATTTGTATGAAAAAAAACACCTTAGCGAATCGAGATCACTCCAACGTTCATCAACACCAAAGAAGGATACACATTCACCACCAACAAACAAAACTGGAGCCCAATGTCAAAAAACACAAGACAGCAACTAAACTGCAGACCGAATTCCAGAAAATCCAAGTCACAACAACACAAGACTGAAGGTCTCCGAGAGAACTAGGGAAAAGATAGCGCTACAACTGAGCAAGAAGGCCAATCCTATTATTAGAGACGAAATACATGGGTGCTTTGGGGCCAAGTTACAAGTGTAATTAATTCTACTAGTAAGTTCATATTTGTTGGGTGTAGTGCCCAATCATGGAGCTGGTTGGGGCTTAATGACTAGTGTATTAAATTTTCCACTGGCTGTTTAAAACTTAACTTCTTTAAATGAAGGTGCCTAGTCTACTGATTTTGAAACTTGGAACTTTAGATCTGAAACGTCTTAATGTTAGTAAGTAGCCAAAGCCCATAATTCAACTTTATGGGATGGAGCAATCTATATAGGTAGTATAAAGCCCAGGGGAGAGGACACTCCCAAACTAAGGGGCTTAGGATGTAGTAAAGATGACAGGTGAGACGTGCTCCAATTTTGTTAGTGTAATTGGAGGGCACATTACCTAGTGTATTTTTTTCCTCCACTTTGTGGGGAGGGGTATGCGGCATTTCAAAAACTGGAATGCCTACCATTTTTGCCAGTTCTCACGGGCAGAAAAGAATAAAATCATAGCAGGTCTCTATGCTTGGTAATGTCCACAGCCTCCGCCTTAACTGTAATAGAAACTTATCATAAGCCTATACTTATGCAGATCATGAGGCGGTGATTTTTTTTCCCTCACTTCTAGCAACTGTAAACCTCCAAAATCACTTTTTCAAACCTTTTTTCGCCAGTAGAAAAAGTCTAAGTGGGATATTCACAGATTTAGAGTGCTCACTGATCATAGTTAAGAAATTTCAAGAATTGCTTTATGTAGTACTAGTGAATTGAACATTGTTCTTGTATTGGTTCAACACCCAACGACACCAAGTAAGTCTTATTAGTAATCTAGCTCCAAGAAGCGAGGCAAAATCAATTCAATTGCTTGTAAACATGAAAAAACCAGTGGTTTAGGGTAGGTCTTGACCAATGTTGGTCAGGTATCATAGTTTTTTGATACTCAGTTTTCACAAAATAACTTACAAAAGGTTTTGGTTTTTATTTTATTTTATTTTAAAATTTTATACACCAAAGTAGGGTATCAAAGTTTTTTAAAAACAAAATTGAATCGGTTCTCACAAATTTAATTTTCATGAATTTAAGAATAATCAATTATCATTTGACAGTTCTCACAAGCGGGTTAGTACTTTCAAATAAAAAATCATAATCATAATCATTAATCATAGTTGGGATGCCACTATCTTCTAATGCACTAAATGTTCACTGGCTTGCATGTTTATCCTAATCAAGGATGAATCGAAACATTTGTATTCTTGCATTTTCACATTGGATTTGACCTTTAAAACAAATTTAATTAGATAAAAACACAAACCTATTTTTACCCCCCTTGAAGTATATGATAGAAGGGGTATTTGAGCTCTAGCTATATACCAAAAATCTTAATTTTTGTATACCCAAACCTTAACATACTCTTACCAAATGTATAAAAAACATAGTGCTTACACAACATTGGTTCTACCTTAGTTCCTTGTTTTTCTAGAATCTTAATTAAGGGTTCAAAATGACTTATGATTTTTTGAAACTTTTAGTCAAAGGTTAGAATTGGTTCTTTGATTTTGAAAATCATTTGGGTATAAATATACCCTACCCTTACCTGTTGGTTGTATGTTTGAAACAATAAGAACCTCCGAACATGGTAAAACACCCTGAAATTTTTATTTAAAAAGACTTTAACTAATTCCCATCATATTTTGGCAAGCTTAGGAATGACTTCACATGTAGTAATAAACCTTTTATTTCTCTTATGATATGTAGTGAAACTTCATTTATTGAAAAAATAAAAACACTATAATTTGGGTAATTACCCAAGTTCATATCATTAAAGATTTCGTATATAACTTGCAAGATAATGGAGAGGACCATTAAAAAAAGTTGTGATTTTTCAATTTGCCTCAATAGATGGAATTGAATATTTTTTCAAATATGATGGATCTGATAAATTACAGCTTCATCCTTCTTTTATGTTTATGAAGGTTTTGATCAATGTCGGGTGGGCATCAAAAATGGCTGAAAACTGGGTAGGGTTTTAAACTAAGTTTCAAATTGAATATCTTGGGGTATTACTTATGATCATACCTTGTTTGAAACATGTTCACCACTTCTCATTGGATTAAAAACTAATCATTTGAAATCTTGATCTTATTTTATTAAATATTGATATTCTATTAGGATATTAAAAAATAACAAGCTCAAGGTTTTAAATGTTACTGAGTACTTTAGTACATTTAACAATCATTTAGATGTTAAGTAAGATTTAAGGTTAGGTTTAGGGTTTGAAAAGTGTTGTTAGAAAATGACGACCTTTCAAATTATAAATAAGTTTTATCTTCCAAAGCTAGTTATTGTGAAAAAATAAATTGCAACTTATGTTTTGAAGGGGTTTGTGCATTGTGTTTCTTAGTTGGCTTTTGTTTTTGTTCCTTTGCCTAGTGGTTCCTTTTTTTTGCTTTTTCTGTTTTACTTGTTGATGCATTTTTTGATCTGTGTGCTCCTACTTGTCAATGCCTCTCTCTGTTTGTGTGCTCCTACTCGTTAACACCTTTCTTGGTTCTACTATTCAACACTTCTTAAGGTACCTTCTTGTTGTTTCTTAGTCCTCTCTTGATTATGCTATTCTTGTTTTTTTGTTCCTCAACCCCATTCTTGGTTATGCCTTGCTTTTCAAATTGCTATTACCCCTTCTTTTACTTTGTGCAAGTGTGGGAAAGGTGGAGGCTTTCTCAAGTTTCAATTTCAAATTTAAGATTTTTTTTTTTCAAATTCCATTTAATTTCAAGATGTTTCAAGTTTCAAGGTGTTCTTTTGTTTTTGAGTTTTTTGGTTTGTTGTATACAAAGCCAACAAACACATCTATTCACAAAAAATATTAGTTCAAGTTTTTTACACCTTATATTTTGGATGATGAAAAGAAAGGAAATAAATGACCAAATTTTTCATAATTATAAATGCTTGCAAATGTTTTGATTTTATTTTTCATAACATAGTTGAAATAACTAGAAATTAAAATCAGTATTTTGGCAAAAAATGATTTCTTTTCCATTTTAGGTAATCGTATTGTAATTTTCTAGTCGTAAATGGAGTCCATTCAAAATAAGAATATAATATTTTCAAAAATGAAATGGAATTACATGTCAATGAAATGAATGTTGGAGAGGAAACTCTAGGAACATTAGAACAAAAATCTTGTGACTAGTTTAATGGACATAATGAACATGTATTTAAAAAATATATATTTTTTAAAAATCTTTCAAAAAAGATAATGAGTAGTAAAAAAAACATTGCAAGGTCTTTAGATTGTGAAAAATCATTTGCCTTTATAGTTTATGGAAAGTGTTTGGTTAAAGCTTTTGATTTTGCATTTTGTGTTGTTGAATTGTTTTCGCTTTCAAAACTAGGACTTTCAATAAATATTGCCTAACTTGGTGAAAAGAACAAAACAAAATTATATTTTGCTAAAATTGATAGATTGTATTTTTGCAACAACAAATTTTGATTTATGGATGTCCAAGGGAGCATATGATATATTTTCTTTTGTTATTAATTTTGTGGGATCTAATTAAAAGCCTCAGCAAATGATTATTAGTTTGTTGAAGTGTACCCCCACAGGGACTATCACATTGGATCCAACTTTTGGAACTTTTATCTTAATAACACCAGTTTCACATTAAGTGAACCAATTTTTTTGGTGAAAGTTTAGAAAGTTTTGATTAGAATAGATTGTTTTGGTGTTTAGAGTGTGAACACAATAGATGTACAACCTTATCTATTGGCAATGCTAGTGTGTTTGTGATGCCTTGTTTGAAGCAATAAATATAATTAATCAAATTTTGGCCAACAAGCTAACATAATTGCTTCATCGCTATGGGTTGAGAAGAAAAATTCATTGCATATGTCAATTAAAATTAAGGGTCAAATTTGAATATTATGACAACTACCTTGGAATCTATTTTGAAATGTGAAGTCCTAAGTTTGGATGAATGTTTTTAAGGTACTTGTTTTATCCATGTTTTTTTTTAAAAATTGTTAATATGTTATTATTGACAAAAATGTTTGCATAAATGTATAATTTGGCTTAAATTTTTTGGGAAAGGTAGACATTAATGAAACAAGGCTTGTTTAGATTTTAAACTTCACCTAAGAAAATTGAATACTCTAACTAGAAAATAAGGTGAACTTTTAATTATCTTTTACAACATATTTTTTTTCCTTTTGTTTTATTAAATTTTGTTCATTATGTATATTAACATAACATGATTAAATGTTTTGGCCAATTTGCTAGCAAAATCATTATGTTCCAAGAAGTTGTGCAATTCAAAGAAGTTATTATCCTTTCTTACATTAAACCAAATACTATTAATATCAATGGGAAAGTGCCACCTTTTCTTACATGGCACATTCAAAAAATAATTCTGGATTCTTTTCTTCCTCCAATGAATGCTTGTGTTTTGAGTCAATTTAATAGCCATTTGTTGGTTTCTAATGCATAGCAATACGCACCATTATTGTGTTTAAAATTTAGGGAAACAATTACAAATTCGTTAACCCAAGTCAATTTGACAAATGATGATTTTAGATTATTTTCAAGTTGTTTGCATTTGCTTCCACAATCAAAAGGGAAGTTTGTGATGTTTTGGAATCTTTCCTTTTCAAAAAAAACAATTTTTGAAAAAGAAAAAAAAAAATTCACAACTTGTTGTTTTTTATGTATTGAAAAACCTTTGTCTAATCTTTTTATTGGTCATGGAAAAGGTGTGAATATTGTTGAGAAATATGATAGATAATCTTTATATTTTATGTTTTTAAATTGCTATTATCATTTGCATTCAATGACAAAATATGAAGTTATATGTGTAAAACAAGCATTTGATGAAGATTCCAATTTGAATTTTTTGGACAAATTGTCAATACAACCGAACCAATGAAAAAACTTGTCACCAAGAAGTTGTTGATTTTTAGATGCTACTAAATGGATTCCAAGAAAATCAAATGTCTTTTTCAATGGTGAGGAAAGCATGAAAGCATATTTTCTACTATTGATTTTTTTGCCCACCAAATCTTAGGCATTGTAAGATTGTAAATTGAGACTGAAATGATATTTTTTTTAACATACATATTCACAAACTTAAGGAGATGTTCTTCACAATTAGATAATTTTTAAAAAATTTACTTTTATTAGCAAAATTTGGCCAATTAATCCTAGAGATGGTTGTAAACCATCTTCCAATGTAGTGGAGTTAATTGAAAATTATTTAGATTTTGAGAAGGAATTAGAGGAGTTTGAAAGTCCATTTGAACATAATGAAATTGTGGACATATGAAATGTTGGAAGATTTTTTTTTTAATTCCACAATTTTGTGTAATTTTTTTAATTTTTAAAAATAAAAATTACATGTCTGAAATAAGATAACTTTTGAAAACTGGAATGTGAAAACCACACTTGAGTACCACAGTCCTAAAATGTGTGAGACCCCACGCTTTGAAACCTAGGTGAAAATATTTTTCCCAAATTTTTAAAACCTTGCCCAGGTCTCTTGAAAAATAATTATAAAAAAATAAAAAACTTAGGACAATCTTGTAAACTCTTCTAAAACCTGGACGCAACAGGTCTTTAAAAAAGTTTGAGAATCGCCTAACACACAGGTGAGCAGTTATTACAAATAGGAACAGACCCTTCACGGTTATCAGGGCAGTTCTTAGGATTCATAATCATAGTTCTATAAAAAAGTCAAAGAACCTATTCTGACACATAACTATGATCATCAAAAATATTGAAAATAAACCCACCTGTTCTTCATCATTTATTTCATGAAAGCTCCAATTTTTAACTGGTTCCTGAGACAGGCGATTCTTTGATTTTGATTTTTTTCAGAGAACCGGCACCAAGTGATTCTCTGATTTTGAAAATATTTCAAAAACTGGAGCTGGTGGTTCTTCATAAATTCAAATAAGTGCATAACTAGGTTTTCACCTAGGTTGATTTCAAAGAACGCTTTAAAATTTTAGTGCGTCATCCTCCTGACGTCTTCTACTTGAATGGACTGTGTTTTGGATTCAGCCTTACCTGATATTTGAGTTTTTCAACTGTTCAGACTCCAAGCTCTCCATAATTTCATGGGAAATTGCTTCTGCGGAGTTGGAGCTGCAAATACAATTTACTGTATAAATTTGAAGATGAACATTGGAGCTCTACACTCTTAGGAGTTGCCACTTAGCTCTTGGCCAGGAAGAGCCTATACTTGACGTTGGATATTATATACACTATTGTGGCCTGTGCTGTTGGCCCAAGTGTTACCGCATTTTCAACTGATTTTTCCTTCCAAAACCTGGTTTTTTGGAATTTATTTGTCATAGAAATCACTTTTAAATCAATATCTCCCACATTCCGAATCCAAATCTTGCCAAATAAATTCCACTGAATCCTGCTCATCAAGATCTTTCCAACAACACCAAAGTCACATTCTGATTCCTCCGAAATTTTCAGCTATGATTTAATTTGATTTTCAGTGAAGAAATCATTCAATATTCAAGAACTTTTGCACTGCAAGTCCAAACGTCAAGGGACCAAGCCTATGCACCCCTCCTCCTTGAGGGCTTTCCAAAGAGACCAAGAACGCAATCTGAAGCATTGCAGTTTGGTGGATCTCATCAGTACAAATGAAACAAAACAAAACAAACTACCTTCCTTCATAGGTAGATGTGACCGTAAATAAAATGGTTTTAAAATCTTATGTTCTACATGTGATCATAAATTCTTTTTATTTAAAATTTTTGTTCCGTGTGACCATAATATCGCTATGTTTGTTTACTATTTATAATTTTACGTCCGTTTGGGACCAGAAAGTCCATTAGACGAAAGGTAGATCATGGGGGAAAAATTGTCCTCTAGTCCTGGTAGCATGCCACAAATTTGGCCAGGGTGACTGTTCTCATAGTCTGCATGAATTCAACAAGAGTGCTCGTGTGGGTGAGGGGTAAGGTCGAACAAAAGCGTTCCCTAACTTTCTGTGTATTTGGACAGATAAGGAGCAAGTGCTCTTCATCCTTTACCTTCCCCAAGTCGCAACTTCAACAAAGCCTCTCTGCGTATGGCACACCCTTCCACGCACCTAGCATTGCCTCAGCTGCGTGTTGCCACATCAAAACCAAGCCAGAACTTTCCGCAGCTAAACACATTTGATGTCACACAAGTATTTTTCGCTTTAATACAACATACCCTTAAAGCGCAAGTATCTTGTTTGCACGCTGGTCCGAATCTCGCGATTGGTAAAGAGCTTTTCAATGAAAGCCAGTCGCATATTATCCTTCACCCTTTTTACATTCAACATTGTGTGGGGAAAACCTGGAGGGGGTGGGGTCCCAACCTCTTGGTTGATCGGGCCTCTCATCGTGTATCTACCACCAATTGGCTGCACTAGCCTTGCTAGACAGGTCGGATGTATGTGCATTGACCCAAGGACTATTCCCAATGGTAGTTCAATAGTCCCCACCTGAAGCACATGGGTCGTTGCAAGCTGAAGTGTCGTTTCCAGCGGTGATTAAGCCGGAGGCAAAAAACCTACCACCTCTTGGGGCTAGTTCTAAAATAACCATTTTTTCACAGATCCAGCCCAACATTTATTTCCCGCAACAAGCATAGTGAGCTGGGCTTCCCATGCCTTTCCTAAGATGCGGTCTTTAATGACCGTGCTCACACGATTATAATACAGCAATGTTTGTCCCCATGCAAAGTGTTCAAAGGGGAATTTGCCAAATTCTACCAGCACGATGGACGTGCTCATTGTTTTCTGCACCCCGAGTAGGGACTTGAGGAACCCTCGATACACTACTTCAATAGCCTCTATTTTCTTGGAGTCCACCCAAATTTCACAGGCGTAACTTGTTATGGAACACACCAACGTGTTGAAAAGGTCACAATGTAACTTAATGTCCATAATACTTAGTTCTGCCTAACGGCGGTTCAGTGCCAATAACGAGCGCCTACTGGCAATTACTAGATGTTCCACTGCACTATCCAGGTTCAGCATGGCCTCAAGTAAGATCCCCAAGTAATTGAAGGTCTACACACCTTCAAACACAAACTTTTGGCATGGGTCAACAAAATTGAACACCATGACTTTTGTTTTTTTCACATTCACTATAAGTCCACGTTTAGCACAAAACTAATGGAGTGCGTCTAACTGTTGTTGCAGTCCCACCTCTGACTCCGATGTTAGAACAAGGTCATCTGCAAAAAGCAACAACCATACATGCACATTTGCTAATGTCGGTGCATCGCATTCTCTGCCGTCTAAACGCCCCTCTAGGGCATCCAAATATAGCCCAAACAATAGGGGGCTAAGAGGATAACCTTGTTTCACACCTTAATGGCACCTGAAGCTGGAGGTGACACCCTCTCTTGGGTGGTTGATGTGTATGGTATCCTTGGCATACATCGCCTGTAGGCATCGCAAGAAGCGTCCCTTCACCCCAAGGCCAGCCAACACTTGCCACAACACTTCACACGGCACAATATCGAACGCCTTTTTTAAGTCCACAAAGCAGCAATAGAGTGGCTTCTTTTTTGCCTTGTTCTATTTTATCAAAGTTCGCAATATGAAAAGTTGGTCAGTAGTGTGGTAATCTTTGCGAAACCCAGCTTGACCCTTGGCACGCAGCCCATGTTGTTTAGCCCATTCGCTCAGCCTTTTGTCAAGGATCATAACGAACAACTTTGCTAGGATAGGCCCAACCGTTATCCCCCTGTAGTTGTCAAATTTAGAGGCATCACCCCCTTTAAAAAGCGCATGGACCACCCCAGTGGAAAGGGCTTCTAGAAAGCCCTCTGCCAGAAAGCAATTGAACGCTGTCAATAGTGGCATTTGTAGCAATTCTCCTACATCCAAAATGAACTTAGCTTTCATACCATCCAGCCGACAACCTTGTTTATTTGTAACTTTTTCAACGCCTAAAACAGCTCAGCAAATGTGATATCTACGTTCAGGGTGTGGTTACGTGGAAATTTGGTCACCTGAGCTGAATGATCAGTCCGTAACTGTATGGGTGGCGGAGACTGGCCAACTAACGCGCGAAAGCCCTCCAAAAGTGTAGCTGCACTGATCTTGTCCATAATGGGCGCCTTTGGCCGGTACTTTTTCCAGAACAAAGGTGCATGCACCTTAGCAAGCGCACACATATGTTAAACTCTTACAGTTTCCCAGAAAATTCTTTTCTTTTTTGATAAATTTTTGAGTTTACTTTTTTGATGTTCAACGACGTGTGAGTCGAGGTTGGCTTTCATCCAGAGCTTCAATTCACGTTTTGCTGTATGGTAGTCAACATCAAACCAGGGTTTATGGCAATGTCTCTTTTTACAGCTCACTCCCGAAGGCTTGTTGTCAAAAGTAAACTTTATTGTAACACCCACGCATTGTTGAAGTAGGTCAGCTAATTCGTTTGCCCCTAGATGCCCAATTGAATCAATAACCCACAGGTTTCCAAGACTCGTTGTTAGGGCAAACTGGTAGTCTTCAACTTTTGATTTATCATAGTTGAACCTAGGTAAGAAGAATTTTTTTGCTACCACCATATGTTGCGGTTCAACAAAGCTATAATCAATGTTCAATCGTAGGCGCAATGGCCTATGGTCAGAGTCGCCCCCCATCGCTCGATAGCGAGTGTCATCTATTATCGCCTTGATTTGTGTAGCAGCTTGCCAAACTGCAGGTGAACCAACAATATAATCGATAGTGCTGCACCCCCCATTTGCTAAACAAGTGAACTCCCTTAATTCGTCACTAGATGTCCGACCATTAAAGATGAGTAACCCAACGTCACAGCATAGGTCTAGGAGCTCACGGCCCTAGCCGCCAACACTAGCATCACGGTTTTGTCACGTAGCCACAACGCTTGGTTGCTCAGTTTCAGCGAGCTCAGGCGTTTGTAACAGTTCACAAAGGTCGATAGTGTCAAGGGTATCTGGTAATGCTGCAGTACGCGCATTAAAATCCCCTCCCAATAGTACTATGCCCCCCAAAGTTTGAACTTCAACAATGTGTTACCAGGTTTTGGAACAAGGATTCATTCTCATGTTTGGAACCAATAGGGGCAACGTACACGACGTAGACAAACAAGTCAGGGGCAGCACCCCTGCTGACCCATAGCCATAAATAAGAATTGTGGTTTCCTTCCTTCCACTGTGACAGGTTTGGCCTAAGGTGGCTACGAAAGTAAACAGCAACCCCCCCGCTATGTTTTGTCGCTTTTGTATTTCCCAGCTGCATAGTGCATGCTACCACAAGTGAATCAAACCTTTCAACATGTGGCAAATGTTGTCCTAGGAAGTGCCAAGTTTCGGTTACTAAGACGAGGTTAACACCCTGAAACAACTCTAGTATTTCCACCCTCGTTTCCAGTTTATTTACACCACCCCCATGCATGTTCCATAATACCACACATAGGTCTCTTTGGTCCCCATGCCTTTAGATAGTGGAGGGCGGGCAAATCTAAGTGTCGTTGACGAAAAGCTTAGCTACGTGCCAAAATGCGCGTTTGCCTACTACTTTGGGCTCCTTAAACAGTGGCCATAGCTCTAACTTGCGCGCCTGGTGTGTGGGCGTGAGGTCTTCATCCAGGCCCAACTTGGTCCATGTTAGGCCTTTGTGCCTTCGTAGCGCAGCCTGGCAGTCCTCACTCGTTGCAAACTTGAGTAGCACCGCGCCGAGGCGTGCGCTTGCCGTCGAGGTGGAGGCCTGCAAAGTTGTAGGCCGTTGTCGCATGGTAACAATGACCTTGACGCGCAACCTCATATGGCCCTGCAACAATTCTGTGTTGAGCCATTACACCAGCTCATTTTTGGTATCGCCCTCTTTAGCCTCAAAGCCTATGAGGCGCAGGTTGAGCTTGGGCTCCTCTTGTTTGGGTGCGTCAGCCAGGGTCTCCACAACTCAACTAACCACCTGACGCACGTTCTTGGCCATCACCGTGGTCCACTTGGGCTCTTCTACAGACGTAACCTTGGTTGTGACAGTTGCAATCGCCTCACGCTCTATCAGCTGGTTAACCGCAAGGTTATTAGCGGTTGTGAAAGATGCAATGTTCTCGATGGCTGCCTCCATCTTAGATAGTCGCGTGTCAATAGGTGAACTGTCGGTCTTGAGGCCCATGACTAGCCAATGCCCGACTAGGGCTACCTGGTAGACCGCTAGGGGTGCGTTGTCTGGGACGTTGAACCCAACATTGCTACAATGCATCTTGGCAGTGTCCTTCTTCAATGTGAAAATGTCTGATGCTATAGTGAAAGGACACAGCAACGGTGCGACATTGGGCGCCATCGTGGAGTTCTTCAAATCTTAAACCCAAGTGAATGAACACAGGGTGGGGGTTGTTCTGCTCCTCCCGCTCCTGCCGCTCTTGCTGCAGCTTAGCTGACTGCTAGGGCCCGTCACCGCTGTCCGTTGCAGCAAGGACAGTGGTGATGGTGGGCCCAACCTCTTTCAGCAAACACACCCGGATGACTCGACGACGGCCCCTCCTTCTCTCTACCTCTTCGCCCGGCAATGGAGTGCAAGGCAGAGCTTCTGGAGCTTTTGCAAGGCAAAGCTTCTGCTACAGTCCACACACACACACTCTCTCTCTCAACACCAAGCAATCAAGACAACGGCCAAAGGTAAAAATTGTCCTCTTTTTTCACTAGCTTTACCATGCCCTCTCGTCACATCTCGTCGCACGACATCGTTGCGTGCTGTAGTCGCCGCTTGTTGCGCTCTGTCTCTCTCGCTCTGTCTCTACCTAGAAGTGTATGGCATGCCATCTAAATTAGGTTGGGCATTTTAGTACAGAAGACTGATCTTGAGAAATTTTGTTTCTTGGACCAGCATATTAAGAGGTGCAAGTGAATAAATCGAATTCAAAGAGTGTTGTTATCTCCAGTCCTCCAGTCTCCACTGATTAACTTAACTCATTTACCCGTGTGAAATTATGGATTTAATATGCAGCTTGGGCACATAACATTGGCTGTCATTTCAAGTTGCCAAACTTTGTTGGCAATAAATTTGGCTCCTCAATAAGTAATGCTCTGGTGAAGGCATGCTTGTAATTGCAGTGTTCAGTTTTGGAATTGCTCCAATATTGATTGGAAGCCTTAATGTACCTCCAATTCCTGAGTAGGTAAACGAACGCAGTCCAACTTTAAAGCTGAAGACAAGTCCCAACATGTGAACCTATAGAAACATCTAGTTGTCAATCATTATTGGGGCTGTTGCACAGTCAATCCAGGTTACCACATTTAGGGGGCTGTTTACACTGGAGGGGTGGGCCATTGTCCATAGAACCTCCTGGTACCCCACTTTTTGGACGAAACCATGGGAAAACCCATAGGCTATGGCTCAAGGGCTTTGTTCACAGTAACTCAATATGGACCAAAAGAATGGACCAGGTGCATCTTTTTAATAAAAAAATATTTTGTTAAAAAAGACTTTGGAAATGTGGCTGCATTAACTTTTTATTCATCTCTTTTTTTCTCTCTCTTTCTTTCATTTTAGGTTTCTTTCTTTTAAAATTTAAAATTTTTATAACCCTATCTTTTTTTGTTTGTTTTTCTCCTCTTTTGCACCTTTTCATAAACAATCACACATCATTGATTTCCTGCCAATTTTTTTTTAAAAAAGAATTTTAGATTTTTTTTTTTTTAAATGATTGTGTTTAGACTTTGAAGGGACAATTTTGTTGGGAGGGGGTGGGGGGGCACCAAAAAGTCCGTCCCATTTTTATTTTTTTTAATAATAGGAAACAAGTTGAGCCCATTTTATTTTTGTTTTAGGCTTCAAGGGGTGCCAATTTTGTGAAGCCAGCCATTAAAAATTCCATTCAACTTTACTATTCATAAAAAAAGAAAATATATGTTTAACTATTATTATCTGTTTAGGCCTTAAAAGTCAAACAATTTTATCAAGAACCACCAAAAATTCCTTCCAGTTTTATCTTTCAAAAAAATTATAAATATTAATAAAATATCATAATTCAATGGCTAAGCTTGTTTTGGAACCCATGGGCCCTCACTGTTTTCATTAGGCCAACCTCTTTCAAGTAGGCCTGAAAAAATACCCCAAGGGCCAAATAACATTATTCAGAACTATCCATGTAAGATTCCAACAAGTTTTTTCATCCAAAATGATTTGCTTGGGCTGTGGCCCTAAACTACCCTAATGTAAATCCAACCACCCTTCATAATTTGGACCAACGAGGGATTTTATATTTGTGTGGTCCTAAGCCCAAACCCTCTAGTGTAATCCGGCCCTAAGCTCTAATTTCTTACAAATTAATGGCTAGTCCAAGAAAGATATTACCAAACAAACCCAAGTTCAAGAATCAAAACCAATTTTGGTATGGTATGGTATGTAGTACTAGGCATGCACCTAATATTAATCAATGTTGTTTGGTGTTTGATTTCAAACATAACCTTTGGTTCCATTGATTTTCATAAAGAATTTAGAGTCGATTTGGGTTAAGATTAAGTCTAGTTCAATTTCCTTTGCACAATTTAAGACATAGATTATGTAATATTAATTATGTACAACTAATCAAAATCAATAACTTTTTAAAATGTAAGGTGAAACTTATATATAAAGTTGTATTTTTCTATCTAGAGAACCTATTCAAAATGGGACAACATTAGTGTATTTCTTATTAAAAAGATTTTTGTTCATACCCAAAGTGACGATCATCCTTATGAAAATTTAACTAGATCTAGCTATAAATAAAAAATAAAGTATAAATCTTTAATCATCCTTCTGTATTTTGGGCTACATAATGAAAATCAATTTATGATATTAACAATTTATATGGATAAATCATTGTGACATATCCAAATGAAACTTCCAAAGTCTTATGTTTTAATTAATAATTTTTAATAATTCTTTTTGACAAAATTTCACTAATGAAAAATACATTAGAAAATACCTTGGTTCATGTTCTAATTCAATTTTGAAAAGAGGTTTGATATGTTGGCAAAATGAAGTGATCAATTGATCTTGGGGCTAACTAAAAATCACCTTACTTTTAACATTAATTTGTAGCAATCATGTAATCAAAATGATTTGTGAACTTTTAGTAGAGCTTTTGGTGACTTTCTTCAAAGTTTCAATGACTTACAATCAAATAACAGTGACTAATCCAAATTTCTATTAATCTCTTAGTTTACATCATAATTAGTTGGCATTCATTTAGTTAATCTTTGTTAATATATATACCAAGTAATGTGAACATCAACTTGCATTTGTTGATAATATATTTTGTTACCTAACATGTGTCTTTTAATTTCATGTTTTTTTTTCTTTTATGTTTACGACCACCACTAAAATTTGTACACACTACATCATGGAAAATGTTGAAAGTTCATAGGTTATGAGCCCATAATATGGCGTTTTGAATAAGTTTGAAAGGAAAGGTTACATGTTTTGGAGGTTCAAGATGGAAACTAAAGGCAAGGGAGCTATGGGGATTGATTGATGGAACTAAAAAAAAACTAGATGAAAAAGATGAAGAAGCTCTACTAAACTAGTTAGGGAAGGAGAATATAGATTTGAACTTACTTGTTTAAAGTCTATCGGATAATCAACTTATGAATATGTAGAGGGAGACCATTACAAAAGGCATTTGGGAGACCTTGGCCAAACATCACATTAATAAAGGTTTGGCAAATAAAATTTTTTTGACAAGAAAATATTTCATGGCCTAGATGAATCCTTTGGACACAATGGAATTTCACTTCAATAAATTGGTGATGATGGCTAACGAATTAGATGCCATTGATGTAGGAGTGTTGGATGAAGTAAAGGTGATGGTCCTTTTGATAAGTCTACTAAAAAGTTATTAGAATTTGATCACCACCTTGGAAATTTACCAATCAGGAAATCACATGGGATGTAATCAACACAAGGTTGTTGAAAAAAAAGATAATTTGAAAAAGGAGAAGGAAAAACTTAAAAGATTGGAGAAGTTGTGGCATTTACAATTGAAAAATCAAACTTTCAACATGGAAGAAATCATAGTAAGGAAACTTGCAAGTACTATAAAAAACAAGGACAATGGGCTAGAAAATGCAAGAAGAAAAAACAAGACTTGTGAGCAAAAGAAGAGCAAAAATATAATGTTGATTGTGATAAAACATTTGTTTAAACTTTGTTTGCTTCTTTTGATGATAATGCATGGTATGTCAATTTTGGCACATCAATGCACCTTTCTCATAGAAGGGAGTGGTTTAGGAATTTGAAGAGATTCCACCTACAAAAATTTATTTTGGAAATAATTTAATTCAAGACGTTACTGGCAAAGGTAAAGTCATGGTGATTCTAAAGATAGGAAAAACTAAGATAAATGTTTCTTTCAACAATGTATTTTGTGTGCCAAGACTAATTTAAAATCTTTTTCCAATGATACAAGTTGTCTCCATGGGTCACACAATCAAGTTTGAAGAAACTTGTTGCATTATAAAAAATAGTGGTAGAAGGTGCACAAATTAACCAATTGTAAATGTTAAATTGTGAAACTTAGTCTATTGTTGAAAGTGCACAAGTGGCAAGTAGTTTCAAACTTTCTAATCTTAGCCTATGGCACCAAAGATTAGGTCATTTCAATAGTGGAAACATGAACTACTTGTTGTTCGAATAGAAGCTTAAAAAAGGAATCCCAAGTGGGACTAGGTTTGAAATGGTGTTTTGTGATGATTGTACATTTGGAAAGTGGCACAAAAAACCATTTCCAACAAATGGAGCATTTCTTGCACAAGAAGTACTACATCACAAATTTATTAATTTCATTGGTTTGTTTGAAATTCGCACGAAATCTATTATTTCATGGGTTTGTGTTTTTTGCACATAAATGTCATGGGTTTAAAACACATATGATGTAGGTATAAATAGGATGAAATATTTTCAACTAGTTGAAAATATTTCATCATATTTATACATGCATCATATGTGTTTGAGACGCACAACATTTGGGTCCAAATAACACAAACTCATGGAAGAACAATTTTCACACAATTTCCATTATCAAATCATGAGATGGGAAGTTTGTGATGTAAGACTTGTCCATTTAGATATATGGGGACCTATTTGAATGTTACCTTCACATATGATTTTTCCAAAAGGACTTTGTGAACTTTCTACAAAATAAGAAAAAGTTTTTTTCAAAGTTTCAAAAATTCAAAAGCCTTGTCAAAACACAAGTTAGGAAGATGATAAAACTATTCAAAACTAACAATGATGGGGAATATTGTTTGTAGGAGTTTGGAGATCTTCTTGAAACTTAAGGGATTATGTATCAAACTTATATTCCATACACACCACAACAAAATGGTGTCATTAAAAGAATTAATTTGCACCATTGTTGAAGTTGCTCATCGCATGATGCACCAACAACCCAAGTTAAGTTCAAGATTTTGGGCAAAAGATGTAAACACATTAACATACATCAAAGTTTGAAATCTGCACAAGATGACCTTAAAAGAGGTATGAAGTGGGAAAAAACCTTTGGTTGAGTATTTTTTGCATTTTTGGATGCAACACTTATGCATCATAGACTAATTTTAAAAAGGTCAAAACTACCACAATCTACAAAATGTGTGTTTGTAAGCTACAATTTGGAGTCCAAAAGGTATAAATTAATTATTTTAAAACTTGAAAATTTAATTATGAGTTGGAATGTGATCTTCAATGAAGAACCTTAAATGAAGATGGAGTAGAGAAGGTTGCACAACAAAGTTAAACTAATGTTTAAATTTTCATACAAGATTATGTGTCATCATTAGAAGTGGGAGGTGGACACTTCCAGAAAGGAGATTGGGAACCTAGTGAAAAAGTTGGGGCGAAAGCATGGTTAGGTGGTTTAAAAGTGGCATTTGAGAGTCCATAATCTAACATTAGCAACTTTTTTTGTAGTTTTAACAATTATCAAACCATAAATTGTATAATTATCCCTTATGGTTTTAATCATAAATATTAATAAACCCGCCTATAAATATCCCTAAACATGTGATTGATAAAAAAATCCATGAAAAAGATTAATTTTTTTAATGTAGCATGGATTTTCAAAGATAAAAATTTATGGCAATCATGTCATTTTAAATATTTTAAAATTTTAAAATATATATTAGGAAAGTTTCAATGCATTTCACTAATAAATTTTTCATTTGATGATGTTTATTTTTTTAAAAAAAATTTGACACTATTTTGACACATTTCTTGAATCCACATTTTTCATATTTTCTATGTGACAAATGTAATGTTGTCATTTCAAAAGTTGATTATGAATCCATAATCTTTTTAGAATTCATCCAATTTTTTTTTGATGATTCCCGTTAAAGTCTATGATAACATGAATAATTAAAATTTTGACAATGTTAATTTTGAATATGGCTTTAGATTTTATGTTTGTATGCAATCCATAAAAATTACAAGGGTACAATACAAATTGTCCTCCTATTCATGCTTTCACCCATTGATGAAATTTTTCATAATTCAACCATGCCAATAACACACCATGTAGCAAAACAGATTCATGAAGGATCAACAAATATCAACATTCCACCACTTGATGTAATTGTGGAATGCAAAAAGGGAATGTAATTGTAACTCACCGCGAGTTGGAAATAATTCATACTTAATCATGTAAACAAACATGACACTATGAGAAATTGCATCCATTGAAATCACACTACCTTACAATTAAAATTCAAAAAACAATTCATATACAACTATTATGCAATTATCCCTTAGGTATTATAACTATTGTGCAACTATCACCTTAAAAATGGTGTATCAATTAAATGGCCAGATTAAAAAATTAGTTAGTTGTATTATAATTGAAAATGAGTTGAAAATGGGTATTCTATATGGTAATTTATACACATTGTACATATATATGTAGTTAACCATGTTTGATTTTTTCAAAAGTTTGCATGTGGCAACTACTTTGGAATTATTGTAAATGTGTCACTAAAGCAACAACTATGTTGCAATTACTATACGATGTACATACATGCAATCATGTCATGTGTCCACATTTACACCACCCATTATGGGATACATTTGTAACTAATTTCCGATTATGATTCCCATTGATATAATTAGTATGGCCATTAATGCGCGACTACTAAAGTATTATTGTTTAACTATGTTCTGACTATAATATAAATGTTTATAACTTAATAAGGATACATATTCATATGTAATGTTTTATAAAGAATTATTGTTTCAATAATCTAACTATTAATATGAATAAATAAATGTAATTCATATGATTAATTTTACATTAATTAACAAATTAATTATTTATCCAAGTTGGGGATATTTCATAATGAATTGGATCAATCATTTAAGATAATTATTAATTCATCAATAAGTACCAAATCATTAATGATCTAAATTCATGATGTGAAATTAAAAACAATGTGTATATTATATTAAAAATTAAATTCGATGTACATATGGATATGCTTATTTATACCTTCATGTTTTTTACCTAAATTCATATTTAACATTTATTATTTAATAATGAATTTTTTTTCAGTAATTTATTACTTATCAATTATTAGTTTATATGTAATTTACTTAATTGTTATGAACTAATTATTAAATGGATAATGAATTATAAATAAGTTTGATTCATATAATTAGTTCATTGATTTTTTTTAAAATAAAAATTTCAAATAATAATTGATTAATTATATTAATTTAGATAATTATTCATCTAATTATAAATTATCTAAAGTCAATTAATTAATTCAAATAATCATTCCAAATAATTAATTATCATATCTTTAATTCAAATAAATATTTCAAATCACTAATTTAATTGTATAACTTACATAATGAAAAACAAGCACAAAACATGTGGGACAATCTTTCTACAGTTGTAACTCAATTTGCAACTAAAGAACAACTGAAAAATTTAACCCATATGTTTTTTCTTTGAATCTCATGTTACAAATTATATAAAAAAGGCTTTTTTTCTTATGTTTTCACATTAAAATACATGTGCCATTTTGGGACAAGCTCAAAAAAGTTTAACCCTAAAAGCAAAACACAATTTCAAAAAAACAAATTCATAATTATTTTTTAGTTCACTTAGTTTTTTGTTTTCCTACTTACTTACCTACCTAAGTAAGTAAGTAGGTCCTACTTTTCTACCTACCCATATAGGTAGGTAGGTAGGTAGGTCCTAGGTAAATACATAGGTACGTAAGTCTTAAAACTTACCAACCTATTTACCTATGGTTATGTACGAACTACCTAGCTATTAATATATATATATATATATATATTTATTTATTTATTTCAAAATACAACTAATATGCCATGTGGCAATTTTTAATTATGCCACGTGTCACAATTCTTGAACCATCATTAATAATCATAATGGACAATTGAGATCAATATTTTGAAAAGAAAGTAATTTTTATGTCCAAAAATCTTCATAGTGCCACATGTCATATTTTAATAGATGGATGACAATTAATGATGTTAGTATGACATCATAGGGGCAACTATAATAGAATTGCATAGTCGTTGAAAATGAGTTGTTTTGACAAAGTTGCAATTGAGTTGCAATGAGTTGCACCATATATACAATGAATTGCAAGTGTCCAAAGCAACTCAAAAATTAAATTGCAATGCCAGTTGTAAGACAACCTTTTTTCTGATAATGTGATCAAAAAAGGTGCAAACACAAAGCTAGTTGAAACCAAAATCATAACAATTTAGAGGAGCATTGGCAAAATTTGTTGATCATTTTGCTTCCATGGCATTTGCAAACAAACTAGTCATTTTAACTAAAGTTTTAAAGGAGGTGGATGGTGAAAATTGGAAGAAAGCTACAAATGAATAATTCCAATCATTTAAAGTGAAAAATGCATGGGAACATGTACCTTTTCATGAAGGAAGGAACTAGTAACTTCAAAATCCAAGTTTTTTAAATCAATGGAAAGAAAATGGAGAATTGGATAGGTACAAGGCAATACTAGTGGCAAAATGATTTTTTCAAACTCATGGTGTTGATTTTGGTGAAACATTTACACTTGTAGTAATATTTGTTTTTATCAAAACATTTTTGTCCATTGAGGCATTGTTTGATTTTGACATAGATTATATGGACATCAAATGCACATTCTTAAATGGAGAATTGGATGAGGATTTTTACATGAACAATTTCGATGGATATGAAGCTATTGGACAAGATCTTGTCTATAAATTTGAAAAATTCATATATGGGCTTAAGTAAGTGTAGAAAATTAAGAATGAGAAGATAAATGGATTTTTCAAAATGTTTGGTTTTTTCATATGTGAATCAAATCATAACATTTATGTTATGAAAAAGATTATGTGTGTCAACTTCACAAAATTTCCATCTCAAGATTTGATAATGGAAATCATGTGAAAATTGTCCTTTCATGAGTTTGTGTTTTTTGTACATGGATATCATGCATCCAAAACACATATGATGCATGTATAAATAGGATGAAATATTTTCAACTGGGTGAAAATACTTCATCCTATTATACATGCATCATACGTATTTTAAATGTAGACATTTATGTGGGGCGTTTGCACACTATGGTGTAAACAAGTTTTTTGAAAATGGTGGATACTGAAAGTACATAACTTGCATATATTTTTGTGTACATTTGATTTTAGGCCAAAGAACTTGTGAATCATATATGAAGATCCAAGGATAGTTAGTTTTCCTTATTATTTTGCTTAAATCAAACTAAGGGTCCTCATGAAAGCACACCCAAAGTTCATAATGTCATTTGTCCTTCTAGTTGAATTATTTGTGTATTATTTTAACTATAAAAGTCGATGATGATAAGGGCAACCTAAGTCTGGTTTAAAATGGCTTCCTACTAGTATGCTAACACATTATTGGTTCCTTTTTATTAGGCACACAAAATGCAAATCATCATGCCCTCAATGCCTTGAATTTTTTTTAGCTTTTATGTGTAGGTATTTTGTAGGGCCTTACAAATTAGTATCATCTCTCTTCTTTTGTCGCCACTAGAGTTTGGTTGTTCTTCATTTGCTCCTAATTTCAGTTACCTCTATGCTTTAAACTTTCTTATAGTTGAGAGCTTTGTGCGTGCATTTGTCTTTTCACAAGTTTTATGTGTGGTTTTGTGTTTGGTTTCAATGTAATTAGTGTGGAGTTTGTGGTTGAAGCTTAAGTAATATGAAATCTCCGAGTGTTGAAGATTTTGAAGAAGGCTATGAAAATGAAGATACATTAAACACTAGGAGATCGGATTCCATTAGCAAGTCCAAGGACCCCCTTGCAAAAATAGATGCTAGAATAGAGAGGCTCAAGAAACTTCCTCCAAAAAGGGACTTCACATATTTCATGCACATTGGGTTGAATGGAATGGGCATAAATCCTCATCGACTAAAAGTGGGTTGAGATGTGGCGCATGAGAAACTTGTTTAAACTTTTAGAAAAGCAATTCCATGGTCAAGGTTTCGTTACACAAAATGTCGAAACCTAGAGATCAAAGCCAAGGTTGAGAAGATTTAGCCTTTATGCTATGGAAAAGCAAAAATGCCCTATTCCAAGATGATTGTAGAAGAATTTGTTTTGGGGATTGTTGTTACGTCAAAGCTTAGCAAAGCTGTTAGTTGGGTTGTGTTTGTTGAAAAGACAAACACAAATTAGCGAAACAAGTTTTTAAAGTGAATGGTGAGGATGGAGGTGCGAAAGGATGAGTTGATGAAGAAAAAATGCTTGTAGCCAAAACGACCATTGCTTGTTGAAGAGGAGTCCATGGCCAAAGAAACAAAGTCGAAAGTTGCTGCAAAGGAGCACGTATCCGAATGACCACAAATTGATTCTAAACCTTGGATTTTGAAGCTCTAAATTGAGTTAACTCAACTACTACAAGTTGCGTCCATGGAGCTCGAAGCCTCAAAGAGAAATTATGAACAAGCCTAAAAGGAAAAACAAAAGCTAATGGACCAATTGCAAACAATTTGGATGCTTATGGAATTTGTCCAAACATCCTTTTTGGAAAAGAAAGAAAGAATTTGACTTTTGGAGATTGAAGAATGACAACTTGAGGTAACCCCTACATTCAATGCCATTGCTAAAGTCACTGAACTAAATTGGATTTTAATGCATTGATAGCTCAAAGGATGCAAGAAAAATGTTTTGAAAATTTGACCATCAAACGTGAAGCCTAATTCAAAAAATTGGGGGTAGAACTAGATCTAAAGGAATTTGAACTCTCAGAATTAAAACAGAGGAGGAACTTTTGTGAATTGCAATACAATTATTTGGGAGAACAACACCTTGTTCTCGTAAAGAAGGGTGTTGGATCATCAATGCATCCCCATCCAAACTGTAACCTGAAGGTGAAATCTAACATTGCGCCAAGTTTCTTAAAAATTGTCCCATGCGTTGTTTGTTTGTATGAATTTCCACACAATGATATTGTAACATTTGTGTGTAGGCATTTCTATCACCCATGGTGTGCCCTGATGCACTTCAAACATAGTAACAAGTGTGCAGATCCTCATTGTAAAACATATATGTCCCTGGAGTGGTTTAAGAGCTTTGGCTTCAAATAATTTGACAAAGACTTGTTGGAGAGAGAAATATCTTAAGGTTGTGACGAGTATTGGCTACAACAACTCAATTTGCAAAGACAAGCTACATTTGCAAATTGTCCAAATGTTGGTAAGTTGTGGTTTATGGTCTTCATGGCATTGGAAAATATTCACATTACTATTATTTAGTATTTCCACTTTCTGTATGGACATTATTAGATGTTGGTGTTCTCATCTGGAAGAGGGAAAATACTTAAATTCACAAATCCCATTTTTTGAAATTAGGTTAAGAATTTGTTTGCCTTGAAAGCAGTTAGGTTTAGGGTTTAAACCCTACTAACCCATTCATTCCACAAGTTGTTGGGAGTTGGGTAGTCTACAAGGCGAAAAGCAATACCCATGTCTTAGGTTAATGATAAATTAGATGCCTTGCTTCCTTCTAACTTTGTGTGCATCACAAAATCCATCTTTCATTATAATGCACACAAAAAGCGAGCTAGAATGTTAGTTGATGATGAAGATCTTGTCACATATTGCGATAATGTATAGTGCATGGATCCCATTGTGCATTGCATTTGTGCATGCAAAAGTGGAGGCCGGTATGCTTATTCTAAGTGTGCGCATTTGTGCCCATGATTTTTTTCTAAGGTACAATGTGTTTATTGTTTTGAATAATTGTGTGTTGTATACATGTAGCATACATTATGATTGTTACATCCTATCAAATAAACTGGGAAGCTGATAATCACATATGACATGTTTTCAAGTGTCAAAGCTTATTAAGGGAATGTTCCAACAAATGTGGTTGTTATGAAGACTATCCAAATATAATTGTTCAAGGAAGGATACGCCATAAACTACAAGTTTCCAGCTTCACCTTTCACCTATCAAATTTTTTAGATCTTTCTAATTTGCAATTCAATTACATATTATTGTCATACTTTGGAAACATTAAAAAATAAATAAAAAATTTGAAGGTCATGACACCAATGGTTCTCAATTTTGGCTAGGTTTTATGACTACAAAAGGAAAATGATGGGGCATTAGAACAATGGAGGACATTTCAGCGGGTCTTTTTGTGTTTGAATTTATTTGTGAAATTGTACCAAATGCAAAAATGTCTCATCGCAACAAATTATATGAATATTGCAAAAAACAGGCATACAATATGGTTTTAAATGTAAATCATGCCATGGAGAACCTTTTGGATGATGATGGTGCTTTTGTTTGGATGGAACCATGTATAACATTGTCTCTAGATTTTTAAATCATTGATGCCATGGTGCAAATTTGGTGGACATCCTTATTCAAATAAAGAGTAGCACCAAACATATATACCATGTTTGTCTCTGCATTCCCTTTTCATGATCTTTATTTATGTGCATTACCATCTGTACGTGGCATTTTTCACATGTTGCAATGTAAATGCCATGGAGGAACTTACTTAGGTAGGTTTTCAAATTTTTACCAAGTTTTTGAACTTTGTATGATTTGAAAGTAATATGTTAATTATGCCATCTAGAGTTAGCTAACATTGTACCCAAATTACTATGACAAGATTATGGGATAGATTTTACAAACCATCAATATCCAATACCAGCTTTTTCATGCCTATGTGATGATGTGTATTCTAAAGGATTATAGGAATTAGATTTCCTTTTCATAGAAGAATGGAAATGAACTCCTTCTATACAAGCTCATCCTTCAATTTTTTGAGTATGTAGATAGGAAGCTTTGATTGGTTTCAACTATAAATGGAATTTACATAAGTCTTGAATGTGATATTTTGTTACCGCACATTTGTATTTTTTGATTGCTTCAAGTTTTCCCTACTTGAAGTGTTCTTTGGCATTGATGGTGTTGTTGACAAATGTACTGTTAGCTAATTATGAACATACATGCATCGGGTCAACATTTGTAGGATTGATAGTACATGGCTCCACCTCAACAATTGACAATGAGGATTGCACTTTAGCGGTGTTTAACTTTTGAGTACATTTGGTTTAATTTTGAATGGTGTTGTTTTTCATTTTTTGCATGTTTTCCTAACAACATTTGTAGTTTTTCTAGTTTTAGTTCAAATGTACATTTCAAATTTTATGGTTTATAAAATGAAATATGGATTGAAAATTTAAATCTTTGAATTTTTTTTGCAATGCATGTGAACAAATGTTGGTGGGCCCAAAGTTTGGTTCTAAGAAATAACATATCAATTTAGTTCCTAGGTGCATTTTGGTTTGCCTTTTGACCATTTGTTGGGATGTGGCAATCTATGGGTCATACATTTAAACATTTAGAATAAATATTTACTAGGAATTGCAAGTTGAAGGTTGTTGAAAAACTACCTTTGCAAAATTTTGGATACATGTGTATTATGCTCAAACTTGCTTTTTGGAATCATTGCGGTTGTTTTGAAGTATGGGTTCATTTTTCACATATCAAAACTTGAATCATTCTAAAATATAATTGATGTCTTTGCTTAAATATTTTTATTAACATAGTTCCCAGTTAATCTCATAGTATTGACTCTTTCTTAGATTTCTATTCAAGGTAGGGATTGCAACTGCCAAGTTTTTTTACCACAACAATTGCACCACTGATACTTTCACATGAATTTAAAAGTTTCAAACATTTAAACATTCAAACCTTTGTATTTTACATATGTCCATTATGCATATTATGGTTTTTTTGTATTGAACCTTGAACCTAAAGTACAAAAAGACAATTAGTGATTAGAATTCATATGTTATATGCAATCCCCACACATGTTAGGCTTAAATGTATTGTAGATTTATCAATAGTGTGCAATAATAATCAAAATTGATGCCCAATTATTGGGCATTTGTATATGCTCCAAACCTTCATTGTTTACTTAGACCTACAAGTTAGCAGAAGCCCACTTCTTAGTTCCTTGTTGTTTGTAATAGACTGCATATTAAGACTTGCAAAAAAAGCCAATGACAAAATTTTGATGAATTAGTATAAATTATTTAATACCTTGAGATCATTCTTCTTTTTGTTGTTTGGTTCAGGATAATAGGTGTGTGTGTGTGTTTGTTGATGTGAGTAAAGATTGGGTCTCAATTTAACAAATAGATCCAACACACTTGTAAAATTAAAAACATGGTGAAAATTAAACTGCATCCAAAAATATGTCCAATGAAAAAGCTCACACATAATTTGCATAAGGGGAATGAATAAAAGTAGATGGAGTAGAACCCATAAACTTTGGTTTTTACATCTATGAGAAAGAGCAAAGAGAATACATGATTGCCACATTTGGATCTCATAGAATAATTTGTACAACATGTGCAATGATGAAGACAACAATATGTTGATGCGATAGTTTGATGCTATTAAATTATGGTGGTGTTCGCAAGTATTTTAAAACTTATTGTAATACTCACCTAAAGGCTAGTTATTTAATGTGCATCAATTCACAGCAATCCATCAATGTTATTATAGCTCACATGCATAGTTGAAATAGATTTGCAATTGATAGTTGCAACTTTATAATGAGAATAAGACTAGATCTTTGAACCAAAATAAAGATTATTCAATGTCTTTACAAACTGCTTTAAGAAGCTTTCAACTTCAAATTTAGACAAAAACACTTTTAAAATATAGAGATTTGAACAGACAAATCTTGGCATCCACTTTGTTTTGGACCCAACAAAAGCTCAATCACAACAATGAAACTTCAATTACTTCATACAAGATGTGCTTAGTTGAAGGGAACATTTTACAAAGTTTTTCAATTCAGATTTTGAGTTGAACATAAACTGCAATTTATAAATCCTTAATTAAGGAGTTTGCATTAATGTAACATAGTTAACAACCAAATGTAATACTACATTTTTAGTTGCGACATTTCTAGAGGCATGAGGAGAATTCATGATCAAAGCAAAGGCCTTAAACTAGTCTATAAATTGACCAAAAAAAGATATTCTAAACCCATAAGATATTGTATGCTAATAAGGCAGTTGTTATACTATATATTGACGGTGATTATGGTAGTCAAAAACATTACAAACCTAATCATCTTCTTTCAATACAACATATATCATAGCATCATGTTGTACAGACAATTTATAAATTGGATCATTTCTTTTGACATGATGATCTTGTGGCATCATGGGGAATTTAATTGCTTTGACCAAGTAAACATCTATAAATGATATGTTGGAGTTATTCAAATAAACATATGACTAGCTACTCCTCCCCCATTTTTGGTAATAGGTTTTAGCCACAACAAAGTCACTTGCTTCAAATTCACAACCCCAAACACAAGTAAATGATTCACGAACCATGTGTTTTAATCATTGACATTGTAAGATGTAAAAATCAACTCCTTTTGCATTCCTTTCAATAGCTAGAACTGCAAAGTTGTTTCCAATCTATAGCATATCAAAAAGTTCCTCAAAGTCTCCTCCAAACTCCCATTCCTCTTGCTCTTTAAACTTTTACATTTACTTTCTCATCAAGAAAATATTGTTGGGTTTGAGTTTAATCAACCACCACTAGAAAACATGAAACTTGTTTTGGCATGCTTCCCACTCCTCCACAAAAGGAGGACAAAATCATGCAAGATCTCACACCATCGATAATGTAGGATCAATAGCAGGTATTGAATAAATGGAATGGAATTTTGAACATCCAAGGATACTATCACACCCATGAGGGTTTGACCTATCTATATCATCAATGGTAATGTGCAAAAACTTTTGAAAAGTTTTTGGCCTACTTTGCAAATAAAAAGTAGGAACCCTACTAGATAGAACTTCCTCAGGGAAAGAAACCACTTTTGCTACATATTGTAGTCTTTTTTCAGGATTATGCAATTGTTCATGTCTTAGTCATCTCTTCAAGACAACTCCTGCCCCATCCCACTTTCTTGTAAGATTTCCATTACAAAATCAATAATGGGCAATGGAAATAAAAAATGATCAATATACGTTCTTTTTAAGTTCAAATAAAAACACAAGATAATTTGTGAAAAATTAGTGACCTTGCATTTACCTTTTTTGTGGCCTATCCTAAAAAATTGCCATTTCAATTTGCATCCACTTGTAAGACCGGAATACTTAGCAACAAAAAAATGCAACTAACGCCTTTGAATTGGCTAGCACAATTGTCGAAAAACACCCAATGTTTTCGAGGTTTTAGACCTTGGCGAACAAGCCACTCCCAATGTTGCACAAAAAGTGCGTCATGCTCCTTATCATTGCTCACATAGAAATGTGATTGTTTGATCACTTTAGTCTCACTATTAGTCTCGGAATAAAAAGGGTTATATGTAATGTTAAGCCTATATGTAATGTGGACCAATATTGTTACTTGGAATGAATGCCAATGCATAGACTGGATTTCATTTCCAATTTGGAATGTATAGTTCTTTGCAAAATCTATGTGAGACAATATCACATCTTTGGGTAGGTTTGACATGGTTAACCTACACTAGGTATCTTGCCAACGAGCCACAAAATTGTGTTTTATAATTTTTTGCAAATTAAGGTTCAGGTAAGTTAAAAACTCTATTGTGGAGATCTCCTTGAAGACTTCTCTAATTTTTTTCCTTGGTTGTCCATCATTAGATTGACCAACAACACCAGTTTCAAAGCATTTCCATTATACTTTATAATCTAAATTGCCTATTATTTCTATAGGACATAAAGGCAATTCATCAACTCTGCAATTTTGGCACTCACTCAGGAGGCATGCACACTTGTGCCACTTTTTTAATTCACCCATCCTACATACACTATCTTGCCACAGTTGGGTGATGCTTTTGTAGACCTTACTTTTAGCTGAACACATGATTACAACCTGAGATTCATCAATAGGGCAAGAAACAATATAATGGCAATGACATCCTAGCTTTTCATGCATTCCTTTCTTTGGATCCCTCAAAAAATTTAGACCAACCTTTAACATATCTAGCTCCACATGGTACTTACAACAACACATGTTTATGTCCTTCAAAGGTTTGACATAATATGGTTTTAACTTTTGGAATGCATGTTGCTTGATCCTACATTCTGGGTGGGATATTTGAAATTAGAAGAAAAAGATAGTCTATTGTCCAATAGACACATTTGTACACATTAGTAATCTTATTAACCATACAAATATTGTTGAAATTGCACATTGAAGTTCAAAAAATGTACAAAACAACTATAAAGTTTTTATTATGTACATAAAGTCTACCATGTGTATGTAAACATGGGTTATAGTGCATAAACAATATATTCAAAATGTATAAAACATGCAAATAATGCACATAACATTGTCAAGTTTTCACAAAAATAATATATATTATATATCAAAACTACATATAATACCTTAAAGTTGTATAAGGTGTACACAAAATCTACAATTTTGAATAAAAAATGCACCTTACACTTTTATGACTGCAACAACAATTTGGGCATATTACAATAAGTACATTAAGATCCACAAGAAATGATCACCAATCCTATCATATACACAAAATGCACATTTCACTAACAAGTATCCAAAAACAATTTTAAAACCCATTTACAAACTACATATATTACTTCCAAATCAAATAGTTTAATCATGTACAATATGCAAATTTGATAAACTACGCACAATAAAAATAGATGAAATAAAATTGCCATGCCTATTGCACTATCAAATGTGATTTCATATTCCTCATACAATAGCCTACAAAAAATGAAATGGCAAATTTGAATCTTGAAAGAAAAATTCAGAAACAATGGTTGCAAGTACTAGGTTCATCAAAAAATGTACTTATGTCATAACAACTATGTAGACAAAGATTAAATAAAAGTCTTCAAGTGTTTACACTTTTACATAAATTGAAAGACTCACACTATTGATACTACTTATGATAGATCCTTTGTCTTTATACACATTCAAATCATGGTGATTACACATGCTTATGGTCTACAAAAAATTCATAAACTTCTAGTAGTAGATGTCTAAGATTAATTTAATCAAAAGGAATACATGTCTTACTTGGGTTTCAAGTAGCAGATGTGTGGCATGCTCCTCATACACTTTAGTATCAATTCGCTTCCTTGTGACATCAGACCTATTAGGATTGACCTTTGTTTCACTTCTCCACCAGTCCATCACATGAGAAATAGTGGCTTTATCAATAATATCTACCTTTTGCTTTCTTGTAAGAGAGCCCATTGTGATGAACTAGATGCTTCAACTTGTTTTCATCTTTGCACAATAATAGAAATGTTGTATTAAACACTATGCTTAATGCCCTAATTTTGACTTCTTTTTTGACCACAAGATTCAATAAAACACCTTTGTAGGCTAATTTTTCCTTGGATTGCACCCCTTTCATAAGGTCAAACTTAGTTTTCAACCCTTGGATGAGGGCATGTTGAGCCTTTGCTTCAACAATAGGAAGATAATAATATGGGAGATGGGTCTAATCATCTTGCTACCCAACAATTTTTCCATGACCACTTGTTTATTAAGTTCAGAAACAAAAGACCCAAGCTCAAAGTTTATGAAAGTTTCAATCCATAGACCAGGAGTATTTTCTTCTAGTGTTGTGACACTACAAGATGATGCTAAATCAATTGCAGCCCTAGCCAAATCCTTCTTTCAGCTTGCATCATTGAGTTTTTTCTCTTCCATTTTCTCTTCTTCTTTGCAAAGTGATTTCATTTAAAACAACCTTTGTTGTTGTTCTTCTTGGATCTAGTTCAATAAGCCCAACCCTTTTTTGCTGGTTTTTAGCATTTCGCATCAAGGTGATAACACTTCTGGAAACATAAAAACTTTGACATCCTATAGAATGACATGAGTGACACAAATGCAGAGACCTCAACTTGACCCACATTCACAAAGAAGTTCAACTAGTTGCAAAGTTTTGAAAAGTAAAAGATGTAATTTTTCCCTAAGAAAACATAGCTTCAAAATTGAAGCGCGCATTCCTACAAAGTTCAAAATTTTGCTACAACATGAGAAAGACAAAGAATTGTCGTTCTTTGCCTCCAACAACCACCCATCCCGCTTGGAATTTAGCTTCATTCTATCTTTCCAACTACCATGCCAAAGCACTTTGCATCACAAATGCACCTTGGTCCCATTTACACATTGATTTACCATGTCTTTTCCTTTCGAAAATAGTTTGAAAAGCATTGATGTGCCCCTTTTCTCAGCCATTACCAACTTTATTGAAGGTTTAGTTCACTTAAACTATGTGTCAGATGGTCAAGATGACATGGGATGAATAGTCATATTCACTACGTTTGCCAAGCAATACACATAATATTGAAATTATACACATAATTCACAACAATGAAGCCCTAGGTTGGGTTTTTAAGAAGTCCACCTAATCCAATCCAATTGTTAAAAATAAAACCTTGCAAATCTATAATTCACTTGTAAAGATGACCCCCAACTAATTTTTTAAAAGAATGAATACTTTTAATACTTTAATGTACTCCTAAAAATAATATGCTTCAATGTAGATGGATTTCCAAATAAGTCGGCAATTTATGTGAAAGATCATTGAAGATTTTTTTTTATACTTTCATATTTAAATGTACAAATTTTTGTTGAAAAATTCCATGTGAAAACAATATTTCTTAGTACTTTTTTGAAAAATGTCGTTTCGTTGCATGATTTTGCAAATTGGAAATGTACTCCAAAGGACAATTGTATCATTCTTGTATGCGTCAATTTTTGGACATAATGACACATTAAGATGTGAGCTACCATTAATTATACACTTCCATCACTAAACCTTCTTTAATTATCTATTATATCACATCAAACATTGGTTGCAATGAAAATTGACAAAGTGTTACAATTTTTTGTGTACACCATACCTTGCAACCACTTATGCAAAAAAATAAACATATGAAACAACAAATTTTGTGCAAATTTCAAAAGACCTATGAAGCCAATAAATTTGTGATGAATTTTTTAAACCTTGTATATTGATAACATGTTCATCATCAACATAAAGATGTGGGTGGTAAATGAAATAAAAATATACCTTATCTAGCAAATTTGAGATGAAAGATCTTTGGGAAGTAGAATATTGTTTGTGCATTATAGTGAAGAGGAATTGGTGATCAAAGAACATATGATTGGGCCAATCAAATACATTCATGACATCTTATTAAAATTTAATATGTAGGATTGCAAACCAATTAGCACACCCCTTGATGTGAACATCAAAGTTTTTATAATGTAGGAAAACTATGACACATGGAGAGCATGAAACAATGTAAAAAGTTCTTTTTTAGGAAGTTGTTGGCAATCTCATGTATGTAATGATTGTTATAAGATTGTAGTTGGCCATGGCCATGGAAATAGTGATTCAATTCATGCATAGGCCACAAAAAGATCATTGGCAAGCTTTTAAAAATTTACTATGTAATCTATAAAGAACAAAAGACTATTGGTTGCAATATGAAACAATAGGTGATGTGATTATTTGGGGTTATTGTGATTTAGATTGGGGTGGGTGTTAGGGGAATAAGTAGGCAACATGAAAATAAGATAGGTAAGTGGAATAGGATTGGATAGGTAAGGAGGTTAATATTGAACATGTAGGCAATTTTGACAACTAATTCAAATTGGGACATAAGGTAGATTGTTTTGAATTCTTGTTGTTCCAAATGGAGTTTTGGAGGGAAATGGGGTAGCATTTCCTCTCCTCCTTGTTTTGGTTGTGTATCACTTTTCTTTGTAAGTTTTCATATTTTTCGAAAGCACTAAATTGTGTGGTAGGATTGATAAAGGTTGGGTGGGAAAAAAAAGAAAGAATAAGGTTTGCGTAACAAAATTTGGTCGGTACTTGCAAGTAGAGAACTTGTCAGGACTCTAAGGAAAATATTGTTATTAGATCTAGAAACCAATAGTTTATCCATCATTTTGACACTTGTTTTGAAACTATTTTGCATAAAACTAAAAGTTAGTACTTACTAGTGGGGATCTAGATAAAAAGGAAATTGACAATAAGCTATGTTTTCCTTTTGAATAATGTGGCAATAAGTTGGTCCTCATGTAACCAACCAACAATTGCTCTCTCCACAATTGAAGTAAAATATATGGTTGCTTCACAAGCAACTAAAAAGGCCATGTGGTTGTGTAGTTTTTTCAATGAGCTTGGATTCATTCAAGGAAAGAACATGACCATATCCTTGAAGAATCAAGTGTGTCTCATTCACCAAAAATCTAGTTCATCACTTTAGGACCAAACACATAGACATTCAACACCATTATATGCAAAGAATGGTAAATGTAGGAGTAGTTAGATTTGAATACAAAGTCTCAATTGTAGAAATGACTACAAACATGCTAACCAAGGCTATTCCAAGACCAAAGCATTCTTGGTATATGGAAATTTCTGGCTTGCAATCTACATAAAATTGATCACATAGTTGGAATGTTGACAAAATTAAGTGATCAATTGATCTTTGAGCCAATTGAAGATCACTTTAGTTTTAATGTTGATTTGTAGCAATCAAGTAGCTAGAATGACTAGTGAACTTTTGTAGAACTTTCAGTGACTTTCCCTAGAGTTTCAATGACTTGCAATCAAATAATGGGGACTAATCCAAATTTTTGTCAATCACTTAATTTACATCCTATTTAGTTGGTGTTGATTTAGTTAATTTTTGTTAAATTTTTGTGTATATTTGTGCACCAAGTAATATAAACATCAAGTTGCATTTGCTGGTAGTTTCTTTTGTTATCTCACTTGTGTCTTCTGATTTTTGAATTTATTTTGTCTTATGTCTATGACCATAGCTGAAATTTGAGCACATTGCACCATGGAGAACACTAAAAGCTCATAGGTTACCTAGTTAGGCTTCAATGGACAATCCAGAAAAAACTCAAAAAGTCTCCTATTCAAATACATTAGAACCTATGCTATAACTTAAACCTCCTGAAGTCCTAAAACTTGCCAACATTGGTACAAGGACCCTACCCTACTAGTTTAATATCAGTTGAAGTAATATTAATCATGTATTAGTTTTATGCTAGTCTCAATATTATACTAGTGTTGGGCGGTTTTTTACTTTAATGAAGAACCAAAGATTTTGGTTCTAAAAAATTAAATTAGAACAATTTAGACCACACATGTGCTAAAAAAATGACAAAATACAAAATAGCAAAAGGTTGGGGAGGGCAAAGCCAGAGGAACTTGGCTAGGTTTAGACTCATGTTTTAGCCACTGGGGTAGCCCCTGATCCTTAGTTACAAAACATTTTCAAATTTTCTTGAAAGAGGGTATGCCATGTTCATGAAAATATAACACACTTTCTTGTTCAATGGTGGTAATGTTGTAATCAAAATTTAATTTTTTTAACAATTTCCATGCCATTGTTCCAAAGTTGCACCTTCACATCCATTTTCATACATTCATGCAAATAACAACACCATGGTTTAGAGAAAGATATGAATTGTTGAGAAGATGTACTTTGTACAATCACAAAGAGGTAGCAAAAGTGAGATGAATTGGAAGTTTTGATGGCCACAATTTCCATCATGTTCATTTTCACTTGTCCATAACCTTCTCAAACATGCAAGTAGCTCAATACCATGGTGTACAACAACAAATAGTTGTGGAAAGAGGTAATAAGCGTGAAGGGATTTTAAATTTGGTGACCACCATCTCCAGATATACACATATAAATTCTTTTGAGTTTGGGGGCAATTGTATGAGATTAAGAGTCCCCCATTTGGCACTTAGGTTCAAATTTCAAGGTTATAGGGGTTTTTGCAATCTTTTGCAGGTAATAAGATAATTTGAAATGGCAAAAAGGTTGCACATGAATTATAGGATCATGCATGCATCTATGGATTCTCTTGGCATGCATAGATAATATGGGTTACATGAATGAAATTATATGTTACAGACTATAATGTGTGACTTGCATGCGTGGCAGAGCTACGCATACAAAATAAAACTGGAAATCAAATAGCTTGAATGGCAGATGTGGTTCCACTGCAGTCCCACAAGATGCCGATGTGGCAGACCTTTGTACTTGTCCCATTCAAGACCATTTGCGTGCTTGACATCAGTTAAACGATTCATGATGTTCTCATTGAAGGCTAGCATAAGCTTGTTCAATTTAAATATTTGGGTGACATGTTTATTGCGCTTTTAGTGTACCCTAGGGTGGGGGTATTCCCTAGGACAAGGTGGAGAAGAGTCCAGGCCCTCCTGACCTTGGGAATGTCCCCAAACGTAAGCTCTACCTATCATAAAGCACAAACGAAGGCTATCATGAACCTAAATATATGAACATCATGAGGCATAGGACAGGCAGTGTTCTTGAAGAGTCTCGTCTTTAAGACAGGGATGGATCGTACACCTAGGGAGCTTATAGGTATAAGATCCGTCACACCTCCCACTTTTAAGGAGTAAGCATAATATATCCCTTGTCCTCTTTTCTAGGAGGGATATCCAGGGATATGAGGTACCCTGCCAATACGCATAGAAAATGTCCCATGTGCTTTACATCTTGTGTGCAGCAGAACCCCAAGTTTTGTGCAACTCAATCAAGTAATATGAACAGGTCATGAACGAATACAGACACAGCAATGTGGCCTCACCAGCTTCCAGTATTTTGGGACAGTTCTCATAACCTCAAACTAGTTAGCAAGATCTTGCAGCTACCGCAGTACCACGGTGGCTTTGGCACACAACTGCCCAATAATCAATGAATGTTGAAGGTTGCAAACCAGAGAAGAGAACATTCCAGAATTCTTCATTTTCCTTCACAAGAAATTTCTAATATTTTTTGAAAATTTCAGCGTTTCTAAAACTAATGTAATTTGTGCTGAATCTGCCAAGGTAGTACAGTAATATGTGTAATATCTATCTGTGAAGGAAGGTAGTTTGTTTTGTTTTGTAGTTATGAGATCCGCTGAACTAGGATGCTTCTAATCGTATTCTTGGTGTCTTTGGAAAGCTCTCAACAAGGAGGGGTGCATGGGCTTGGTTCCATGACGTTTGGACTTGTGGGGCAAAAGTTCTTGAATATTGAATGATTTCTTCACTGAAAATTAAATTAAATTGTAGCTGAGAATTTCGGAGGAATTAGAATGTGCCTTTGCTGTTGCTGGAAAGATCTTGATGAGCAAGATTTAATGGAATTTATTTGGTAAGATTTGGATTCACAATGTGGGAGATATTGATTTTGAAGTGATTTCTGTCACTGAAAATTAAAATAAATTAAAAAAAACAGGTTTTGGAAGGAAAAATCAGATGAGGACGTGGTAACACTTGGGCCAAGGGCACAGGCCACACTAGCCTATATGATAGGTGAAGACTTCATCCACTGAAGAAAGTACTATGCCATATATATTATGTACCAGTAATTGCCAATGACAACATCAATGTGATTACACTAAGCTTATTTGATGTCACAATTATTAGTGCCAAGGTAATTGTGTCTGCTTGGAGTTAAGCATAGACATTTGTTGCAGACATGTTTTTAATCTGTCGTCTTGTTGGTAGAAAACTTACCAACACTATGACACTGTGGTACACTTCAACTTCAAATGGCAACCACCCCCTGGAAAATGTGGGCAAATAATTAAGGGCGTCATCTTTTTCAAACAAGCAGGTTATCACAAAATGGCTTTGCCCCCTTTAGGCAAGTTCAAACTTCAAACCACCAAAGGTTAAAATAAAAAGTTCTGGGGACTCCTTACAAAGTGGCTGCACCACTTGAGGCAAGTTCAACCTTCAAACTAGTGAGAGTTAAAATAGGAAATATTTGTAGTTCATCTGAAAATGTCTCTTGTCAAAGTTCAAACCAGCAACAGTCAAAATAGGAAATGCTTTGTGAAGTTCCCAAAAAATGAACTCATTGTTCACAGCAACACCCTGATGAACATTCCTCAAAATGTTCATCATCCAGGTTGATGAATCCTCTCTACTTGAGGATGCTATTGATTGCAGGTCTTGCTCCATCTTGGTTCCAACTTTCTGTTTTTGTCATCAGCTTTGGCTGTTATATAAACCTCACTATTTCTTTCCTTTCTCCCATCCTCTCTTGTCTCTGGACTAGATGTTAGTGACTTTCTCATTCATTTCTTTTTGCTTTTGAAACATGTACAAGGTGAGGAATTGACAATGAGTTCATCAGGCATTAAGGCATCAGCAACTGGTTGCTTCACACAACCATTTGCACATATTTTATTTAAGACAGTAATATACAACAAGGGTCCAGCTTTAGACCCTTCTGGATTTGAGACTCTTGTCATGAGGGTGGAAGGCTGAATGGAGGGGCTGAAAATCTGAAAGGGTCTAAAGCTTGACACTTTACATGCATAAGGAAATGTTCAATTTTTTTCTGGAAAAAAATCCAGAAAAGGAACTTCTGAAAGCCAGGAGCAGTTGACAGCCTTGTGGGGACCTTCCAGATTTTCAGGAAGTTATTGTGACATCTTCAGCTCAGTGAGCATTAGAAAAAATACATTAGAAAAAATCGGCTGATTCTTTACAACCTGCAAATTGTCATAATTCAAAAATTAGTTGCTATATAAAACCATTGTTGATTCTCATACTGAGACATTTTTCATGATTATATGTTTTATAAACTAGAATGAATTTTGAGACTGAATTCTGTTGCAAATGTTATTTGATATTTGATGTGTCATTGGATTAACAGATGTGAACATTCTTCACTCATGCACTTGAGGATTATATTATAGCAAGAGTGCAGTAATCAGATGGACAAAACCTTGCTTGTTCATCCTATTATAGGCTGCCATCAGATGGCAACCTGCCCTGCTTTGATCACAGGTGATTGATTGTCTGATTAGAGGCTGCCATCTCCCCTCTACCCATATATGGCCATCCATTTGTTTTTTTGCAACCAGTAGAATTGGACAATTGCAGAAAAAGAAAGACAGCAAATATCCATTAGGATGCAAATATGTGACATTTGGAAGTGTTTCTTCGCCTTGTGGCTTTGTCCTTCGAACACAAGAACTTCTTAGTGCAATCCACATTGTTACAGTCACTCAAAACTTCATGTCCAATTTCTACTACCGGTAAACTGTGGATGCATTAATATGCGCACTTGAATTGACTGCATCCATTCTCCATCAGGAGGAAAATTGTCTTGGAAGTTCACTCTCTGCATGACTGTAAACTTGTAAGCCAAAAAACATGTGATAATAGCATGAACAAAGACATTCTTCGTCCCTTCTTTAGACAATCATACCAGCCTACAGTATTATTGTCAACATCCATTTCACAAGGACAGCACATCATCTCTGGCTGATAGTTGGCCCCATCAGCCTGAGACTCGTCTTCTTCTTCCCCTTCTCAACTCTGCTCAAAGGACCAAGTCTCTGTGAAGCATTATATAACCAAGAGAAAAAAGAGCAAGCTCCTGGTCTCCTGCCCACCAAAATCTTCAAACTCCAATGCCTACTATACCTAGCTGTCTAACTTAAAGTTGGGCCAACTTGCTTCAATTGGCACAACACAAGGAAATTCTTCCCCCAGAGCTTCCACAATTCTAACCAAAATAGTTGTTTGATAATTTGCAGAGCCCAGTATTGTCATTCTGGACCACTTCATGAGATTTTCAAGCTTGGAGAAAAGCCTAAAGAAAAGGACACCTAGCATGAAGAACAAGTTGATCATAAGCCAAACTAGAAATTGAACAAACAGGTGAATCACAAGCTTTCGCTGCATGTAATTGATCATGTAACATGAGGATTTGAAGTTTTGTGACATCTATTGCAATATCACACAGAAGGCCATTGATGCTTACAGCCATGAAAGATGGCAGCTTTTGTGGGTGAATTGAAGACAGAGGTCATATCTCTTGATATGTCTCCAAATCAATCAGAAGAACTTGACATGCTGAGACCTGATTCTGTGTGCTAAAATTCTGGGGGCAACTCATGGACACAGACGGCAATAATACCTTGGAAACTGACAAAGCCTGTGTCCTTCACTCTCAAACAATTCTGTTCTTCACACTCTCAAACAAACAATTCCATCCCTCTACAATTGCAAAATTCTAAAGAGATCTGCTCATCGTGTCAGCTGCTCCCTTGCACATCATCAGTGAGCACAGGAGCAATGGACCAATAAATTAGGGTTCAACAATCATACCTTGGACACAGACAAAGCCTGCGTGGCTGACTAGTTTACTCAGGCAGACAGAAGATCCAACATTGAAGCACTGTGCAATGATTTTTTTCCAAAGCTTGTGCCAAGCAGCCACGGTCTCCTGTTTGCAGAAATCCTCAAAAACATCACCAACAACATTTCTCTAATTCCCTACAAACAAACAAAGCAAACAAACAAACAGAATAGGCACTAAAATCAAGGATCTTCCACTGTGCACCTGAGTCCAGTCTTCTGATTTCTATGTGAATGAGGATTGGATCATTAATCTTCTCCTGTGCACCTGAGTCCATTCTTCAGATTTCTGTGTTGGTGTGTACCACATGGGCGATGCAGAGTCCAGCAATGGTCCAAGCAGCTGGACAGAAGAAAGAAAGTGTGAGGGGTTGTGAGTTGTCTGAGGCTGTACGTACTTATGTATGTGTTGGCCTTCACAATTCCTTAGGTAGGAAGTACCCCATTCCGCTTTTGATTTCAAAATGAATGTAGCGTGTGGAAGCATACACTTTCAGAATGTGTACAACTCAAGAAGTAGGGGTGATCAATTGTTTTATGCATAAATTAACAAGCAGAGTTGCTGCTTCTTACTTCAGTGAATTGTGGAACCAGTGTAGTGGGGGTATTAAATTGTTCAGAAAATTGAGTGAACAAGAGTGTCAGCTTGCTGTGTGTGAGTCAGGGGATGGAGAATATTAACCTGGCTCGCTGTTAACATGGTTTTCTCCACAGGTTGCAGAACTATATCTCAAGCTCCAAAGATAAATTCATAATGCAGCTGATGACAATGAGGACAATCACTATGCAACATCTCTGACAAAACTAGCAGACTGTGTTTATTTGCTCGGCCCTTCAGGTAGAGACAATGTGATGCACCCAGAAACAGGTCAAAGTTCAGTATCCATACATTCTAGGGTCATGTGGAGTCCACTATAGAAACATTTCCAACATAACTCAAGGATCCACTTGGGCTTCACCGTGCCAAACCAACATGTGTTTTCAATTTAGTATGTTGAATATTTATCATCATGAAAAGGCTGAGCCATTATGCAACGAGCTGCTTGTTAGTTTGATGCAAGATCTCCACCCTCCTTATGAAACCCGTGAAATGTGACAACAGTTTTTGGTCCACACTGACTAGGAGACTTCAATGTGACTATTTGCCAGAAAAATGTTGCCAGATTATTGTATTAACACATACTGTGGGGAGCAGATGAAGTCACGGCAGCGATTCACTGGTATACATGATTAAGGTGATGGTCTAATACTTTGTGAGTGCAGAAATTTCTCTGCAATCTTTGTTGGTATATTGATCCATGTTGTCCTCATGGAAGACAAATAAATTTTTCTTGAATTCCAAAAGATTGGCCACTTGCATCAAAAGATACATTAGGAAAATTGTTGTGATCTCTAAGGGTAGCTAAGATCCAAAAGGTCCAAATGAATCACTTGGGGAGGGGGAGGGGGAGGGGCAAACCACAAGATTCTTCCCACTAGTTTTGGTTGCCTTTGTGCTTGCAAGCTTTCGGGGATTGTTGCCCAATCCATATTGATGCCTAATGTTCTTTTTCACATGAATGTCATGCCAATGTGCTTGCCAACATTTGTCCATTTGACACCAATTGATGTATTGACTTGCAACATTATGTGTCCAAAAGCTAGGTACATTTTACCATCCATCACATGCAATTGATTAGGATCTACGAGAATGTCCCTGCTACTTGCCTCATGCCCCTTGCGTTTCATTCACTTCTTTGGGAACACATAACTTGTCCATTAGTGACATAACATCCCTTTGTTCATCCCTTAAGGCTACAATATTGTCCCTAGGGCCTTAATAAAACTAAAAATTAAAAGTCTAATTGCTAATTTGTCAAAGATACACTTGCAAAAAAATCTAAATTTTTATCATTTTTTTTCAAAAAAATTTTAAATGAAAAAAATTGACTAGAAAAGATGCTTGTTGAATAATTGTGTTCTTTATGGAATTTCTAAATGTAACTTAAGTGGCCATCAATCTTAGGAAGCTATAGGAATAATGGTAATTTTATTTAGAAATATTTAGCCAAATTTCATTATAAATTATATATCTAATAAAAAATTTAATCAACTTCTAATATATTCATGGCTACACATAGAAAGCCAAACATAAAAATGGTTATTTTTGCTATTTTATTTCACTTTGGGCTGTTAAAACCTTCCAAAAAATCGCTAAGTTGTCGATTAATTAATTAATTAATTATTTTTGAAAAATTTCCAATAAAATAAAAGCTATTAGAAAAGGGGTTCATGGCTAAGCTTGTGACCAAAATTCAATTGCAAGTTGGACCCTTAACTGTGCCCTTGGATGACAAGGGTTGGAAAGAGGTCATCATGGTTGAGCTTGTGATTGAAATTTGGTTGCATGTTAGACAAGGGCTTAGACCATATGCTAGTGGCCTTTGTTTAGCTTACAACCAAATTTGTTCACAAGTTAGACTATAAAACCTTTGTGTAATAAGGGTTGGATAGAGGGGTAATTTGTGAACAAAAGTTAGCTGCAAATTGGATAGGGGTTTGGAAATTTGATCATGAGGATAAGATATCCATTTTCAACCATTCAAATTGCAATTCAAATTCAATCACAATCTTGATGATGGATGTAGTTTTTTAAGTAATTGTGAAAAACTTGTAGGATTGCATTTATGGTCCATTTGGCAAGTTATGGTTGGTGTCATACATATGGGCCCTGGTTTCATGTGTGAAATGTATAATGTGCATAAAATATGTATTCATTACATACATGTAAACAATAGTGGTAAAAATGACTCCAAATGTTTTTTATTACACCAATGTCAACATGTGTGTCAAGAATGTTAAACAAACCAAAATGTTTAGATAGATGTTGACATGATGGCCATTGCAAAAATGGTGTGTTGCATCATTTTTGACAATCGTAGTGTAAACTTGACCAATCCAATTTTTAGAATTCAATTCAAACGCAAATCTAAACCTAGGTAGAAAATCAAACTAGTCTACTTCGGTTTCCTTGGGGTACAAATACATTCAATTTTTTAACTTGTTATTAAAAATACATGTAGCTGATTCAATATATCACATGTTTTGTGTTATTCATTGTTGAATAAATATGAAAATTTCAAGTGTGTAAATTTTGTCAAATTTTGCATTTTGTTTTGAAAACTTATCATAATTTCAAATCATACAAAAATATGCTAACTACTTTAGGTTTTAATTCTTGTATCATAAGCTACAACTTTGTTTATATGTCGTGTACATTACACCCCATTTACATGTGGTGAAAGGCTTTTGGAAATTTGAGATTTAAAAACATTTTGAATTTTTACAAATTTCAAATTTCATAACTTTTTAATTTTGCGTGTTTTTTGAATGTGGGTAGTAGGTTACTATCATCTAAATGATTTTACCATCAAAATTAATTTATTAAAAGAATCCCTTACCCTAGTCCTTTGCAAAATTGACTATTTATAACATAATTATTGTTCAAGTTCAAAAGTCCTTTACTAAAACCAAAAGAAAAAATTAGATTTAATGAATTTTTCATTCAAATTCCTTGATTCATATTAGTCATTTAGCACAACTTAAAATGATTAACATAATTTTAAAATGTTAAAACAAAAAAATATGTAAGAAACTTAATAATTATCACCAGTATCAGACATGATTTTTTACTTTTTGTAGCATATTTGCACCCCTTGAATATTTTGATTCATCAAAATGCTTTTGCTACCATAATATCAAGTTTGTTGAAAAATGGGTAAAACTAGGAAATAATCCACCAAGGATAAATAATTTGGGTTGATCATCCAAAAGTTTGTCAACCATCATTACATGAGGGTACAAATTTGTGCTTATGAATAAGTTCATGGCCAATAATGACCCAAAAAATATCATTATTTTTTATTTTCAAATCAATGTCCCTTTGATCAAATAAATTGTGCAATAACAACCAATTTTCACATTTATTTGAAATCTTGTTATCACTTCACCCCCCCAAACCCTTAACCCCTCCATTTATATTATTTCCCCCCTATATTCCTATATAATTTTCAATAGTTCATCATTAATTATCTATGCACTCAAAATTATATTGTGTCTTATCCATGTTTGTGTATGCAGGTTGGAGAAAGGGGTTAGATAGTTGGGTTTTGAAAGAAGTGGGTTATTAGATTATATAACATGGACACAACAAATGCATCTTTTCATGTCCATGCAAGTGGGTAAGGGAAAGGCAAAAGGTGGTTAGGCATGAAAGAAATAGGATTTGATGGCACATATTATAGACCAACACCAAAATATATATATATATATATATATATAGAAAACTTTCATGATGAGTAATAAAACATGTCTTATGTTGTTTGGGAACATTAAATAATTGTTTAATGAATGTCAATGCAAAATGGTTGATTATTTTTGCAAGTGTGTACACGTAAGGGATCAAAACAACAATGAAAATGACTTAACTTTCTTTGAAAGTGAATGTAAGCTACAATGAACCAAAAGTCAATAGTTTAAAACATCCACCAAAGTCCATTTCCTTTGTATTGTTCTGAACATCGATGGATCAAGTAATAAAATAATGACAATTCATTAATTCCAAGCAATGATTTTTCATTTATCTTTAACCCCACCCAAAGATAAGTTTTTGTACATGTGTACACAAATTCACATAAAATGAATGATTTTCCATATTGATATCAACTTTTGAAAAGACCTTGTTTTTAACATAACCAAAAAAATGAAAAAGCATTAAAGGTAATCTACAATTGTTATATTCCTTAAAAAAAATTATTTTATTTTATCGATATATTGTTTAATTAAGATTGAGTCTTTAACGATCAAAATATCAATCATTGAACCATTTTGAAGTTCATATATGAAACTTGTTGTCTTGGGTGTAGTCTATAAGTTTCTATTTAAAAGCCCATAAATTTTTCAAATTTGTAAATTATGCATAACAACCACCTACATCATTCAAGTTAATCATTTCAAATTAAGTTCTTATTGGAAAATTTGACATGTGTAAATACGAATTGACCATTGCATTTACATTCACATCACAAAAGTTGTTGGTATGACATGAAAAGTGATCCACTGTATTTTGCATTGACCCTTGAGAAAATGAAATGTATGAGTATCATCCATGGTCTACTTGTCCAAATAATAGTTTATTGGTTTAAGATGCATTTAAGTCCATGAAGTTTCAAAATCTTAAATATAACAAAATGCTACATGGGTATCAACAATTGTCTATGGATCTATGTGAGTGGTTGAAACATGGTACTAAACAAATGTCATGTCACCCTACTTTGTGATTACAAACCATTTTTAAAATATATTAAGTTCAAGCATGAAAAGGAGTAAATGGTAGGGGGATGATCTATGTTCTAAAAAACTCCATTCATATTTCTATATGGGTTTGCACTAATGTTTATCACATTCAAGATGGTGTAAAATTGTTTCCCAATCCCCACCCATAGACATAGAAATTGAAATAGTGTAAGGTGAGAGGCATGTGATGAAAAAATAAAGGATGAAACCCTATTTTGATGGAACAATACAATCAATTGTCAAAAGTGCAATATGACAAGGCTTTCAACAATTGATGAAGACGGGAGGTGTCCATATGGTTTGCTATTGTTGTTTTTGCTTTGTGTTTGTTTTCTTGCAGGTCATGAGTGTAACAGGTCTTAATTGTTTGATGGCACTCACTATGTGATTAATTTTCTTTGGCTAGACCTTCTATGGTGTTGTTTTTGTGTGATGGCTTTAATGGATGTCAATTGAACATGATGAGTGGGATTAGAGATAAATGATACAATTTCGATACTTAAAAGCTAAGTATTTTTCTAGTTGAGACACCTTTGGTTATGTTTTTGTTTGTTGTTTTTTTGGGGATATCATAATTTTGCAAAAGTGATAGAATGGCAAGAATGCCCATTTATTTTAAAAAGTTAGACTTCTTTTAAGGCAATGCACTAAACGAAAAACATGTATTTTTTACTGGTCTTTGCAACTAAATTTTAGTCGCAAGTGACATTTTGTACCTAAAATCTCCTTAGTCACCTAAGACAAGTCGCATGCGATAAATTGATCACAAATGACAAAAGGTATTGGATGAAAGAAAAATCAACAAATATAAATTCATCCTTTGATTCCATTGCATACATATTGTCACATGTGACTAAGATGCAATTTTTTTGGTCACAATTGAGGGCAAATGATGTGCTATCACATGTCCCAATATTTGATTATTTAAAATATAATAATTTTTATTATTTTGAAAAAATCTAACACGTTCAATTCAAATGTTTGGATGATCTTATATTATGACATGTGGCCCAATGTAAATATGCCATATGGCATTTTAAAATGAATTTAGGAAAAAATATTAATATTATGTTGGTAGGTACTTAAGTAGGTACATAAGAAGGTGCCTACAAACCTAAGTTACATACCTACCTACCTACCTACCTACCTATTTAAGTAAAAATGTAAGTAAGTAGGTTTTACCTTCCTAGGCTAAATACCTATTCATATAGGTAGGTACATAGGTCAACCTAGGGTAGGTCAAACTAAGTACCTACCTAGCTAGGTAGATAAGTAGGTTGGTGACGTAAGTACTTTAGAAATGTGCATAATTTTTTTTTTGTTTTAGGTTGAACTTTTTGATTAGTTCATCCCATGTGCATAATTTTTTTAATATGAAATTGGATGACCACACCCCCTTGTTTATATATTGCTTAAAATAGGAATGGAGAACAAACAATATGGGATAAGTTTTGAAGTTGCAACTTTCTCACAAACTATGTTGTAACTCCAAATTTTTCTTCATGCCTTATTTTCTTAGTTTTTAGATTTCTAAACAATTCAAGTACATGGTTCACTAAATAATTAGATAATCATTTAATTAATAATGATTAAATTTACATAAATTTAAATTATAAACTATACATTACAAATATTCAGTATTCATTATCAATTACTTAAATAAGTAATAACCTTTTAATATTTAACAAACTAGTTATCTAGTTACTAACAAGTTATTAATACATAATTCAAAGATAATTAAATAACTAAAATATTTAAAAACATTTTTTACCTTGAAAAATCTGATCAAATTATAGATAATATAATTTATGTAAAATTAATTTAATGAGAATAATTTAAAAACTAAATAATTTAAATATTTATTTTAAAACTATAAATAATGAACTAACAATTGTTATTAGAAAGTGAATTCATACACAAATTTTTAAAAATTAATATTCAATTAATTACATTATTTACTACATAATTACATTTATTGATGTAGAGAATATTATAGGTTAAGTAATGTTTTTCTCTTGGTAATTATTAGCTATAAATAAAATAATTTGCTAAACATATCATTAATATTCATAATTACTGTAAAATTATTATAAAATATATATCATAGAAGATTAATCACAGAATTTTAAAAATAAAACCCAAAATAATGTATAATAGTTCATGAAATTAAAATCATTAAAATAATTATTCTAACTACATTATAATTTTTCCAAAAAATTAATTCAGGTTTAAAGTTATAAATTACAAATCGCAAATAATTATTTTCAATTAGAATATAATTATGCATGTACTAATTATTTCTTATTTGAAGTAATTATAATGATTTAAAAATAATGTAACATTAATTACATTAATTAATTTCTTTTAATGTAAGAATATAAGTTATATAATATACAAATCTATGTTATAACAATAATTATTTAGTGTAACTTAAAATTAATAAGAAAATAATTTATAATTATTAATAAAAGTGATTTTATTATGGATAACTTTAGTGGAAAAAACCTTTAAAACTCAATCAATAATTTTCTAAATTAAAATATAAATTTAAGATTCCAAAATAGTAATTCAGAATTCAAATATCAATTTTTAGATCAAATAATTTTTTTGAAGCTAAATAAAAAAATTCAGAATTGAAATGTCAATTTTCAAACTCAAATAATAATATTCAAAAGTAAAATGTCCATTTTAAGACTCAATTAAGATTTTTCTAAATTGAAATATTAATTTCGAAAATCCAAAATAATAAATTTCAACTTTCAAGTTAAATAATTTCTTAAAATTAAAATTTGAAAATTCAGAATTCAAATATCAAATTTCAAAATTGAAATGCTTGTTTTCAGAATCAAATAACAATATTCTAAATTGAAATTTCAAATTCAAATCAAATAATTATTTAAAATTTAAATGCAAAATTTTCAGAGTTGAAATATTAATTTTGAGATTCATTATATGAACAATACACACACACACACACACACACACACACATTAAAATACACCCCTATGTCATTGTAGAATACCTTTAGGATGCAACTAATTTGGTGATTATTGCGACTAATGGGACATATCAACCTATTAATGGATGAAAATAAACGTAAAATCGATCCAACCAAATCTAGTCACAAACGACTACAAGTCACATGTAGTCATAAATGGAATGGTTACATTTTGGTTGATTTCTACTAGTGATGTAATTTTGTTATGTAGTTGGTTTAAGAAGAAAGTGTGTGACTTTAAATGCAACTTGTACAAGTCAAAATCAAGGAAATTCTGAAAAAATATAAAAGTTGCAATAGTGGTAAAGTGATTGGGCAAGCTATGTGATGTTTGGGTGTTGTGTTGATTGTGGGAGTGAGTCTTGTTGGGTTGTTTAGGTGGAGAATACCCTTCATTTTGGGAACTCTAAAGTTGGGAATTGTTCTATGGGATTTGGTGTATCATGGGCATTTTTATAAACAATCAAAACATTTTTTGGCTTTATTAAATTCTTGAATCGACATCTATAAAAACATGTTTCTAAAGTGAACTATTGAAGTTGAAAACATTAGGATTGGGGATCTTGATATTTTGTTTGTTGACCTCCAAAAACAGTACATGTTTCTAGTTTGGGTGCAATCATACTAACATGTACCAAGATCAATTGTAACCACTGTTTAATTTTTAAAATTTTGGATTGTAATTTTTTTAAATACATAGAATAAATTTTTATAAAATTTTATTGTGAATACATTATGTACATGTCATAAAAATTTGGAATTAATCTAATGAGTGAAAAATACATATAAGGATTTATAATCTCTTGTAACCATTATTTAAAAGTTGGATAAAAACAACTTAAACTAGTTTTGACACTAAAAACACAATTTGAAAATATTTTTTAATGACATGTTTCTGGATTTTTTTAAATATACACCTTAACATAATATTATTAAATTTTAAAAAAATATTTTAAATATTTTTTGAAAGATGTATTAAAAAAATTCCAATGAGATTTTAAGAATAAAACAATGGTCTAAGGGGGCACATGCGGCTCCTAATAGAGTGGTTGGACCCAATTGTGAGTGTGTAGTGGGTAGATATGTTTTGTTTTCTATAGGAATTAAAACATTTTTAGTTAGGGAAAGGTTTTGCCAAAATTTGTCACCAATTGACCAGTGGGTTCAATGAGAAAAAAAACAAAGTAATCTGATCCTTGACAACTTATAGAGTAGATTATGGTGTTTGGAGAATTAATTATTGGGTGCATTCATAGTTGGGCTACCACAACAAGAACCATAACACCCATTTGTCCTATGTCCTGAGTTCTAAAGTAAGGATTTAACAAAATGAATGTTTTAAGATGTTAAACAATGAAAGGGGGATATGTATGTTTAGGCTTTCAAGCAATAAGTGTTATAGTGAATGATTTTAATCAATTGAACAAATTTTGAATGTCTTATTCAACTATAAACCAAAAAGGTATGCATGATTACTTAGACATTCAAAAATGACATACTTTCATTTGGAGTGTTAAAAACCCTATTAAAAAAAATAAAATAATGTCTTTTTTTTGCACCCACGTCTTTTATACTTCTTTCCAAACCTTTGGAATGTAAATTTGTAATTTTAAAAATTAATTTGATTGTCCTTATTAACGCATCCATTTTATGAAAAAATCCAAGATTCTAACATTAATTCCACAAAATGTAATGATTTATCATACAAAAAAATTATGCTATCACATAGAACATATTTTATTTAATTTTTGGTTAAAATATGGAATAATTTGAACAAATATTGCTAGTCCTATTGAGTCCTTAATGATAAAATTGAACAATGAAACATGGTTCCTGAATCATCTTTCAAGACATTTGAAAACATGTTTTAATCATCCAAATCACAAAAATCACCACCATTTTAATCAACATGTATGTGAATATCTAATGGGAAAAAAATTTATCAAATAAATTATTTTGTAAATGTAGTGGTCATTCAAAGTAATGTTTTGGCAATGATTTTGGGGCAAGACAATCCTATGTACCCCAACTATGAATGTACCTTATTAGACATGTAGTTTACACAACATTGCTAGTTGATGTGTGTGATTTCTTCTCATCCACTTGTTGTGTAGCCCAGGTGGGAATTATATGACCCCCTAGCCTTTTCATATCAAAGCATGTATGATTCGCTAAACATTTCTGCAAAAATAAGGTCATGAAGATTATGTGAAGGTGACATGAACAATAAAATCATTGTATTAAAATTTGATCAACATCACACTATTACAATTCATGGTTTTTCAAAAGGTCCAATTTGACTAACAAGTTTCTTTTTACTAATGGACATGTACATTTTGATTACAAGCCAAAGTTCGAATGACATGTGTAGTTCTAATTTGTAATATTGATTAAAGTGATCTATTTGATTATATGTCAAATTGAACATTTAATCAAGTTAGACAAAAAATTGACCGCCTTGGTCAAATTGACCAATGGCTAGTTCTAGTCAATTGGGACATCTAGTCAAGTTGGACAAAGCAAAATGGCATCTTTAGTCAAAATGGACAATGATGTTTTAGTCAAATGTGACATTTTATGTTACCTAATTGGTCAAAATAGCTATTAATTAGGCTAAATAATAACCTAGACCTACCTACCTACTTACTTCGTACTTCCCACCTACCATCCTACATGCCTACCTACCTACATATTTACATGTACCTACCTACTTACCCATTTACCTACCTTTTACCTACCAAACATCATGCAACTTACCTACTAATTACCTAACTTGCTTACTTACCTACATAATTAATTTTGTAAATTAATAAACAAATGAAATAAAAAACTTAACAAAATTTGTTAACTTTTTAAGGTGTAGTCCAAATTGGTAAGGACTTGCGATAGATGTGGATTTAATTCCTCCAAGACCACTCCACATTTATTGTAACAACATATTTGCACTACAAATATGCACTCATTCACAACTTTGCATTAAATCTAAACACACATCTATTTGCAGTCTATCAATACACTAAATTCATGATTATTTTTTATAACCAAAATCCATAATCCAGAATACAATGTCAAAAACTACAAAAAAAATTACAATTCATTTTCATGTTATTTTAATACCACAAATGATTCCCACATCAAATTAAATATAGAAATTAATGGAAAAGTTTATACTTCCTTGTTTATTGAAAATTTCAACAAAATTACAGCAAAAATCCATGTTTTACGAAAGTGTAATCAAATAGCAAATCAAATATGTAATATTCAACACTAGAATTTGTAGTTTTTTTCTACAAAGTATTTACATATCTATTTTTATTCCCAAGATGTGTGTCTATGAATGTACTCAACTTTCCCAAAACTCCCATTCTTGGGTAGTCCCCAAGTTGTCATCAACATGAACAACAAAACAAAATTCAACAAGAATTCAAAATTCAAACCTTCAATTGTCTAATGGCCTATTCTTATCTGTAATGTCTTATAAGCCCTAAAAACTATATAATTTGCCTACTCCCTTAATAATTTGGGTTATCATTGTGGAGGTGACGGGTTCAATTTTTAATATTTGTAACCTATATACATGCTTAAAGGGTTAGGGTAGGTAGGCTAAATTAAGTCAGGAAGATTAGATAAACTAAACTAGGTTACTATCTACCTACTTGCCTTTTTACAACCTACCTACCTACACAAATGTTTTTTGGTAATAATCCAAAAAAATTGGTAGAAATTTGAATAATCAAATGGTCCATTATTTAGTAGTTAAATTAGTCAAATAATCCAATATTCTACCAGTAAAAAAAATTTCCTTAGCCACGCAAGATAGGTCCAAATAGTCTTGTTTAGATTGATGAGATGGTGCTTTTGACACCTATCCGAATGGGGTCCTTTTCTACTAGATTCTCTAGTCAAAATAACCTATTTTTGTAGTAGTGTCAGTTTAAAGGATAACCACCACCAAGTACCTTGGTGATACATATATTTGGTGTTGTTACAATTGAAACCATAAGATTTGATCCTAGAAAAACAAAACCAGGGGATATTGTTGTTGGTGTAGCGTTGTTAAGATTATTCATTTGAACTACAATATGGTTCACCACCTCTTAGGATGATTAGAGTTGGGTCTTCATCAACACAAGTAGCTCCAAGCTCTTTTACATCTCTAAATGGCCTTATAATATAAAGTGAAAAACTTTGTAGACTACATGAAAATCCTAATAATGTACCTAGGTTGGACAACATATGGGTGCCTATTGACCAATCATTGTTAGAAGGGCCTATGAAAATTTTCAAACCTAAATATAGTGGAAAACTTAAGGTAGGACATAGGACTGTTAGTTGGAGATTGTTGGCCATTTTGCTTGTATTCTAAGCTTTCCAAGAGTGGAGAAAGGAACTTGGTATGGGCTTATGCAAGTTCTAATGACATACGTTTTAACAATAAAATAAAAGGTAATAAGTTTCTGGTAGTAAAGTTGGAAGAAAACTACAATGAGATGGCTACATAACCTTAAATTTGGGAGAAGTGTAAATGTGTTTGTGTTGGCATGGCAATCATATCACACTACAAGGGAAAGCAAACAGCTACAAATATACCTTTTGATCCCTCACCTTGGAATTTTTTTTATTCAAATTTAAAGAGCAAGAAGTTTCCCCCTTATGCTGGAAACATCTAGGTTTTGACATTTTTTGTTGATTAGAATAGGTTTGTCAAAAAAATTGTACTTGGTATGGAAGAGTTGCTCAAACCTAGAGATATAGTGGTAAGGTCGAGCATGCTAGGGTGACGTATAGGTTGTTGAATTGGATTTTGGAGGTTGACCAAGCTGGAGTACATAGTTGGGTAATAGAAAATGAAGACCATGTGGATTTTTGTGATTACTTTTAGTTAAATTTCTATGACAAAATTTTAATAGTGATTTGGTCATTGATCCGTTGATGCATGATGATTAGTTTAAAGGCATGGACAAGCTACTTTGGGGCAAGAAGTTCAAAGATGTTCTTCATTATATAAAACATGTTGGAAATAACATATGAAATATGGGGTTATGATGAAATAAAACTTTTCAAAATTGCAAAGTTGAATCTTTGTGGAAAGGCAAAGGATTGGTTCAAAAAATCATAGCTTGTGTCTATTGATAAGAATGAAATGAAAACTAGGATGCAATAGAAATTTGGTGATGTGGACCTGTTAACAAATAAGAGATCTACTCAAGTGCAAACATAAATCTTTATTGAAAGGAAAGTACAACATAATGCTCACAACACAAAACACAACATCAAGAATTCTCCAAGGTTCTTGTCACAAGAAATACACAAACTTGTGTAATGAAGAAAAGAGGAACAAACCATCAACACCAAGGTATTTAACTACAAGACCAAACCACAAATAACCAAACTAAAATAAGTA
>Ga0116231_10000758_pt1 | contig 60564 bp, 52 predicted proteins | sample S1TSphgellanicum_2_FD_89695 | JGI IMG/M metagenome (GOLD analysis project Ga0116231, IMG submission 89695) | Host-associated microbial communities from peat moss isolated from Minnesota, USA - S1T2_Fd - Sphagnum magellanicum MG | ecosystem: Host-associated > Plants > Peat moss > Unclassified...
CCCCCCCCGCCGTTTTCCCCCCCCCCCCCCCCCCCAACACTCTTGCAATCCATGAGTATATCTGCCACCCCTCGCGCCGCCTCCAAGCATTGCGCACAATTCCACTGCTCTTGCCAATTTCGCTCTCTGGGTGGACTTTCTTTCTACGGCTTCAACATCGTCATTTTGGTTTCGTAAGTTTGCATTTGCATTTTTGGTTATATATTCGTCGTTTTGGAAGCCAAGTTTTGGTACCAGTTTTGAAGAGCACAAAGCTCGCTCAAGAAAGATACATAGTCGGGAAAAGATACGGCGTGAAAAGAGACAGCAGGAGTGGGTGAAGAAGGGACGACAACGCACCAGGGCCTCGGTTTTCTTCTTCCGGTTTTGGTGTAATGGGGTTTAGTAATTTGTTGTCAGGGATTTTGAATTTCGTCACATTCGTGTTGTCGATTCCGATCATCGGAGCCGGCATCTGGCTCGCCAAGCAGCACAACACGGTGTGCGTTCGTTTCCTGCAATGGCCCGTCATAATCATTGGGGTGTTTATCCTTTTGGTATCGTTAGCCGGCGTGTTCGGTGCATGGTGCCGAGTGTCATGTCTCTTGTGGCTGTATCTGTTCGTCATGTTCGTGCTCATTCTTCTGCTCTTCGTGTTCACCATTTTCGCCTTCGCTGTCACTAACGCCGGTGCTGGCGAAGCTTTGTCCGGGAAAGGGTACAAGGAATACCACCTCGGGGACTATTCCACTTGGCTGCAACGGAGGGTGAATAACCCATCCAACTGGAACACCATCAAGAGCTGTCTTAGCGATGCCAAGGTTTGCAACGGCTTGGATAACCAGTACCCGACCTTAGCCCAGTTCAACGCTTCTTCCCTCACACCCATTGAGGTATTGGTTCCATCTGGACCCTGTTGCTATTGTTTGTTGGGTTTCTTACAAGGAGGTCAAGTAGGCTATTTTTGCAGCTCCCAGCTTGATGCACTGTATGTTAACATCTCTTGTTCAGCAAGAAAAGGTATTTGTGCAATGGTTTCTGCGATGTTCCATTGCCCCCATTCTCTTAGTCACAAACAAGTCTGCCATGACCAGAATAAAACTGACAATCTTTTGTTTTCTTTTGGGTATTGCAGTCGGGATGTTGCAAGCCACCTTCCACTTGTCGTTTTGCATTCGTGAATGCTACAGACTGGAACGAGAGTGGAATTACTCTTCCACCATCTGCAGACCCTGACTGTCGAGTTTGGAGCAATACTGCCACAGACCTTTGTTTCAACTGTACTTCATGCAAGGCTGGGGTCCTTCAGGAAATCAAGCAGGACTGGCGAAAGGTCGCAATTGTAAACATTGTCATGCTTGTTTTTCTCATTATTGCCTACTCTGTAGGCTGCTGTGCTTTTCGCAGCAACAGGAGGAATGGTGCTTATGGAGGTGGTTATGGTAAACAAAGCTACCCATAAGTTTACCCAACAAATGCTCATTTTGGAGTTTCTTCTGAGCTCTGTACTGGGTGCTTTGATTGCCCTACAAATTTCTGGATTTGGTAATACCACAAGGGTACTGAATTCCAGCAGTCATGTGGTCACTATGTAAATAACCAGGGATCAAAAGGATATTAGTGCTCAGTAGTTTGAAATGTGAAGTTTAGACAGTGGAATCCTCTCTCTATGTGATTAATGAACTTCCCCACTCAAATTGCTAACATCAAGGAAAGTGGATTTTGCATTGATGCAAATAGAGAGATAGCAAGAGGATCAGTGCCTTAGTTGACTTGTATCTTGTATCTTGTTCTTGGTATCTTGTCCACTGGAGTAAATTTATTGCAACAAAATTGACCTGTTTGAGAATAGTCTTGTCTTGCTTTCTGCTATTGCTTCTGTCCTGTGCATAGGACATTTCTCTTACCTCTTGTATTGTGGGAAACATTGATTGATGTCAAGGGAGCCTTCAATACAAATATGTTCCATTTTGTCTTTCCAACAGCGTTTCTTTGTAGCGCTGGTTTGACTGGTATGATGCAAGCTACTTTAATCACGTTACTCATTTTTTAACGTGGTGATGAATTCTTCATTTGTGTTTGTAGTTGTTATGCATGGGATTACTAATCCCTGATCTTTGTATCAGTGGATAGCATTATGTATGGAGATTTATAGCATGTTTAAGCGGCAGAGGTACCAGATATGTTGCTGGTGAAGGTCACTGAATGTTGTGTGATGATACCTGTTGTTTACACCACTAAGTCTTTTCCGGAGTCATTTCTCTTTTCCTGTTCACTGATATATTCCATTGTGGAACATGCTTCATTTGAGAACGAGGCTGAATTTCATATGGACAATGTGGACAATTCTCATCTGAGTACTTCAGGCTACCAGTCGTCAGTGCTGATCCAGAATCTATAGACCCTGATGCTCCTTTCTAAGATAACCTATTTAGAAGTGGTAAACCTTCCCTGGAAATGTTTGACACGGAGAAGAACCATCAGGGGCCATTTGGAGAGTGGTTTCTGGGGTTATGGAGGCCTTCATGAGGTGCCAGCTTTTAACAAAAAATCATGAATTAAGCTTCAACCCCCTTGAGTTTGGATCAAAAGGGTCCATGTGTTTCCATGAATTTGCAAAGAACCTATCAACTTTCTATGACTTTATCAATGGAACAAGTTCTTGTTGTACATGTTTCATCAAAGTTATCTGAAATTCAAAATGACCTGTTGTTAGTACAATGTGTTAAACATTCATCTTGTGTCACCAAATCCTGAGATTGGGATTTGTTTATTGTCAATCAGATTGAGGTTTGAAATAACCACAACTGATGGGTTTTTTGTTCTGAATTTTTTTTCAAAAAACCAGAGCCAGTGGTTCACTGACTCTAGAACATTTAAAGAACTGGCATTGATGATTCTTTAAAGATTCAAAGAACCACACAACAATGGTTGAAACCCTGCCATAAATACATAAAATGTCACAATTGTAGGGACTAAGGATATACACCTTATTGTGAAACAGCCAGTTGGTTTTCTCTATGTAAATTCCAATGAATGGTGTGTTTGTGGTATTGGCTTGGTTCGATCACCATTACCAATCCTGTAGGAAATAGGTCTCATAGGTAGGAAAATAGGCAACTAGTAGGTAAGTAGATGGTTTATACATAGGTAAGGGCTGTTTTTACTACCTACCTACTAACAACTCACTTGTGGGTTGTTAGTAGGTAGGTACGAAAAAAAAGCAACTCAACTAACCACCCTGGTTAGCTAGGAAACTGGGACCCAACAGAAAACTGTTTCCTGACCACTTACCATTCATCCTTCATGGTTCACTGGTGGGCGCCAGTTCACTGTGGCACTATATAGCCAACCCAAAAGGAGGAGGCTACAATATAGCTCTTTGGGATTGTCCAAAGCTTGAATAATTTTTTTGTGATGGGCAAGTCAATGGTAAAGAAAAAGAATTGAACTTTGGAGGTCCCCATAACTAATTAATATGACTCACAAAAGTACCCCTAGTTTATAATGGGAGTATTAGTCCAGGTTGAAAATGGTGACAAATCATTTTGGAAATAAAAATTTCATGTTATTTTGGGGAAGGATGCATATTTAGGCTTCTATGTTGGAGAGTGCCTGATGTTCCAAAAATATTGGTGATGGGCCAATCAAATGGGTCCTTTAAAAAAACATTTAAAAGTGCACCCCTCAGTAATTAATAGGACAATGAATAAGTGCCCCCAATTTACACTAGGGAGGAGCATATACACTATCCATGAAAGTTATTTTATCCATCCACAAGGTGAAAAATGATGGATCAAGCCTTGGAAGATGCGACACAACACCTTGCATGAACACAAAAGCAAAGAAGTGAATATGGGGTTCCACATTAAACTATTTAGCATGAATGCAATGGAACTAACTACCTAGTAGTAGCCTTTATTGTGCATGAACAATGTAAATTCTCTTGAGCAACGATGAATTTTGTAGTTGCATTTCAATGTTGTAAGTGTGAATAGTCACATATATGGTGTGTAAATCTGATGTAAATAATTTACAATTACATATTTGAACTTTTTACACTTACATTTATATTGTTGTTGTGTATAATTTTTTTTAACATTTACAAAGGTGGTGTAAATATTTGTGAAATACATTCACACAGCTTCATGTAAATGTTTTGGGTTTGTAAGTGTATATATCATATACCCATAATGACCAAACCTTCTTACAAATCAATATTAATTAATTGTGGGTGCATCCCAAAATTCTATTTATTTATTTTTGAAATGGGCAACTTTGATCGGGCTTTCACAAAAAAATCATGAATTTTTTATATTCCTTAAACATTAGCATTTTCGACCAATATGGGATTATGGTGGTGCTTTTATAAGGAATATTTTGAATGCACATTTTGTACCCACCTCATTGTTTGAGTACAACTTTGATTCCTAACTTTGTTCATTACCATTTTTGGCCTAAGCTTTTCCAAGAACTTAGGTATTTATTGTGATTCATATTGTTAATTTAATTAATTTTGATGCATCCCAAAGCACAAATGTTTTGATTTTTTTTTTCCCTACAATGAACCATTTGGTTGGCTTGTCATCAAGAACATTATGAGACACCCCTGCCCCAAAAAGAAAAATCACATTTTTACATTGTTTTTACACAAAAACCATATAATTGTGTTTTTTTACACTTAACATTGGTTTACACTACCTCATATAACCATATAAGTGTATTTGTTTACACTTGCATTGTTTTACATGGCATAAAATAGATTACATGGTTTTACACTTATATAAAATTTAAATCTTAAACCATTTATTCATACAACATTGGTGCACAAAATTTCATGTTTGGATTAAACACCTATCATTTTGCAATTAATGAAATAATAGCTGATTTTCTTTTGTAACTATCAAAATTGCATGGTATGGCATTATTTTGTAAGTAGCAAAATTGTTGATGGTTTTATTTTGCAATTTGTTTAAAAGCATTAAAATATGGGTATAATGTGTGAAAAGTGCAACCAATGTGCAACTTTTGTTGCAATGTTTGACAGTTATTTAAGCATTGTGGATATTATAATGCCATTTCATCACTTTTGGTTATCATGTCCAAAAATCAATAGAAAAAAATGTCAAATTCGAAACAAAGAAAACAAAATGATTATCTATGCAAACTTTTGTGAAAAGGATTTGCTTTCGGAAGGTTAAACTACCCTATTGTCTACAATTTTCCATTTCATTGACTTACAAAAGATCTTGAAACAAAATGAATTGAAAAATTATCATTCCTTGTTAAGGGCCACCTAAATGATGCCCACATTATCTTGGATTTGTTGAGAAATAATGAGTATTAAATATCTTGTATTCAACCCAAGAAATTATTATTATTTAAAATTTGAAAAGCTTTATTAATGTTTTGAAAAACTCAAAACATTACAATATTTTTCAACTTGAACTTAAGTTGTCTTAAACAAAGGTGGGCCCATTTTAATTTTCCCAAAGTTCATATGGTGTCCCTCTTCTTAAGTTCCAACATTGTCATACTTCTTAAGGTTCAACCTTTGTCCAATTTCCATGAAGGATTTGGGGCACTTCAATTTTCTGAAATTCAACCATTGTTTCATTCACCAAAGTCAATATTGTCCAAATTCTTTGAAAAAATTATGCCAACTTTAGTTTCGTTGTGGTCCATTTATCATCGCACTTCAAATTCATCCATTGTCCACCTTCCCTTATGAATTACCACCTTGTATTTACCCTTTATCCAACTTTCATTAAAAATTGCCAACTTTAATCATCCCCATGTTTATCATAATCCAACTTCCCTTAGGAATTACCAACTTTAATCATCCCATGTTTACCCATTATTTTATTTCTTTCAATTCATCCATTGTACCATTATTTTGAATCCCATTTCTATATATGAATGAACCAATTTTCAATATCCTCAAAAGAATTAAACAAACTTTAGGCTTCTTCATGTTTGCCATTGTTTAGCTTCCTTGAAGGAATTGGGCCAACATTAATGACGCACCCCAAAACTCCTGGATAGATTCAATTGTGAATCCAAAGGTGAAAACAACGAAAGGACAAGGAATTGGGGCACACTCAATGGTTCATAACACTTTGGGGGTAGAAGACCATCCTGGATCTCTTGGATGGGGACTATGACGAATGAAAAGCAGATCAATTATTCACATGGACCTGCATAAACCGAACAACAAGTTGGTTAGTGCATAGTTGGAGCATTTTTGGTGCATTGATGAACCACAGGCAAACACAAACTCACAAGACTCACCATGGCCTAAACTTGAAGGAAGCCATCACCTTCCCCCTTATAGTATTCTCTGTGCCTGACCACAAGGCCTACACCCAAATGTCATTTTGTCCTGGGACTCCCAAATTAGAGTCCCGAAATTCCTTAAATTAAGACTTCTGCCATTTTCAAGGCCCATAACTTTGTGTGCATACTTCTGATTGAGGTGAGGTCTAAAGAAAAGTTGTAGCCCTCATTGAGAACTTTTCAAAGGTATGTCACACACCACCTTCACGCACGTAAATCAAAGCGATTTTTGACTTTTAGTGGTTAAGAGTCAAATTGGCAATTTGACCCCCGGCCTTTCTTTTGGCCATAACTTATGTTTTAAGTACTCAAATTAGTCATGCGAACCCATTTTAGACATCTACATTCCAAGAAATTTTCAAGAATATAAGGAACTTTCCAATCCAATGAGTTTTGATCTTTGAAATTGCCCTATAAAAATTCAGGAGTCTATCGAGACTACAACTCTCAAAGTGGGAACTCATTTGGAAGTGTGGGGTTCATTCCCTCACACTTTCCTACACACCCAAAAGCATGAAATGTGACTCTCGGGCTTCACTCTTGGCGCACACCTTTATAAGCCTTTGCCTTGATCATGAGCCCAAGGTTAGGGTTGTGACAATCAACCTTCTTAAAGTGGAGGTGCAAATGATAAGATTGATTTTTTGGGGAAAAAATCAACCCAAGTCACCACATTATGAAAAAAGAAATTCAAAAGTTGTCATGTTTAGATAATAAATTTTAACATGTGACCATAATAATAAAAATAATCTTAAACTTTTCTATTTTCTTCTTTAACTTAATTTATAGCCCAATTTGCTAAGTCCTTTTGTGCATGATCACTAATGCAACTCCTTCATAATTGAAAAAAAAACCTAGTTGGTGTAGATGATTAATAAGTAAGGGGTGTAATTATAATAAAATAAACAACTAACAACAAGGTTAAAATCTTTACCAACGACTACAATGTGCACATGGCCTTCTCATGTATTAATTTATTAAATACTTAAATTACATTTTAAATTTAATTATTTTCCTTTTAAAATACATTTTTAGATTCAATATTGATCTAATTAACATTATGATAAAATGGGGTGATTTTCAACTTGCCTTGCAACTGGGTTTTTAAGTTATAATGACCATTTGTAATTCATTACAATTCATTACAACTCAATGTATTTTTATGAATGTGATTGTTATCAAACAAGTTGCATGAATTGCAATAGATGTAACTCGTTGTATATGAAATTGAATACACATGTAACTCATGCATTTCAGTTACAACTATTAAAAACAACCATGGTGTAATTCTAATGCAACTAGTTTACAACTACCATGGTAACATTATGTTGATATCATTTTTCATCGATCCATCAAAGTCTAACATGTGACATTATGGGGTTTTTGGATGGAAATTATTATTAATTTGAAATATTGATTTCCACCATCCATTATGATTGTTCATTTATAATGGTTTTATATTGTGACATATGGCACAATCAAAGTTACATGTGTGACATATTAATTGAATTTTGAACAATAATTAAATAGTTATTTAAATAGTTATGTACGTAGGTCAATACATAGGCATAGGTAGGTGGGTAGGAAAAATTAAGTAGGTATGACATACCTATGTACTTAGGTTACATACCTACTTACCTACCTAAATAGGTAGGTAAAAAAATAGGACTAGTTACTTATTTATTTAAGTAAGCAAATAGGTTGACAAGTAGAAGTGTAGGTAAACTAAAAAATAACCATGTAATTATTTTTTTTATTTTATGTTTTGTTTGTAGAATTATGTTTTTTTTAACTCATCCCAAATTGACACATGTATTTTAATGTGGACACACAAGAAAAACACATTCTTTATACAATTTGTGATATGAAATTTAAGGACAAAACTTATGGGTTGAATTTTTTAATTACACATTAGTTAAAAATTGAGTTGCAATTAAAGAAAAAATTTCACACATTCTTTTAGTTTATTTTTAATTTTTTAATTATATAACTAAATAAGAATTATTTGATAATTATATGTGTGAATTAATTATTTGTAATAGTCATTTGATTTTTTAAAAATTATCAGTCTAATTTAAATATTTATTTATTTATTTATCAAGATGATTAATCATATGGATACCCTTTTTTGGATTATCTGATAATTAATTATTTGAATTAACTAAAAATTAATTATCTAAATTAGACTAATTAATTCAGATTAATGAATTAATTGATAATAATTAAGTAAATTATTGGAAAAAAATCATTATTAAATATTAAAGTTAATATATGAATTTGGGTAGAATATGTAGTTATCAAATAATTAATTATCTGAATTTTTGAATTGATGATTAACATTTTTATGAATCAGTTTAATGTAGAAAATTAATTAATTAATTAATTAATTGAATCAATTATCAAACTAATTTTTTGAATTAAATTGATTAATTTAGATTAACTATTAAATATTAATTAATATGTAATATTTTAAAATAACTCATTATTACATATTAAGGATTAAATGTGATTTTTTAAAGTTATTAACTAATTAAAAATTGAATAACAATCACAAAATAATGGAAAAATAATATTTCTATAGTGGCAACATAGTTGCAAAATTAATTATAAATGTCATATGTAAGGGGTAATGGAAATGCATACATGTGGCATGATCATATGTGTTGAAACTATACATTAATTACAACGTATTTGTTAATTGGATGTTACATTTACATTAATTGTAATGTAGTTGTTACACGTAATTAAATGCAACTTGTTAAAAAATCAAACATGATTTATTTCGAGCATATATATGATGTGCGCATTACACCATATAGGGGTCCCATTTGCAACTAAATTACGACTATAATACAATTCCTTAATTTTCTGACATTACATTCTATTTATTAATCTTCATATTTCCATGGTCTAATTGTAGTGTAGTTGTATATTAATTGTTTGGAATCCTAATTGAGGTAGTGTGTTTCTAATGAGCATGATTTTTCATAGTTCAAATATGATCCATATTATATATATAATCAAGCTTTACATTACATTCAAATGTAAAATTTTGATATTAACCATGATCACAAATTTTGAACCATTATAATCATTAAAAACATTCAAAATTACAATCAACAACATGTAATTCCTACTAAATGGATACAATACATGTGCACCTAAATAATAAACACATGCACCCATTTTTTATGAAATATGTTAAAGCACAATAAATTTGAAAATGCTTGGTGGAGGTTTGAATAATAAAAAGCATGTTCAATTTTAAAAGTGTTAAAAAAACATTTTGTCAACAAGTGCTTTGTGTATAAATGACTATAATAAAATACTAAAATGATTTCAAATTCATGGGATTTTAAATTCATGAATAAACAAACACAATTCAAAAAAATTGATAATTATTTCATTAAATTCAATACAATCATTATTTTCATTGCAATCAATGAGCATTTTGCCTCCTTTTATTGTGATTGCACTTTATTTAATGATCTTTGACCTATTCCTTTTAATGAATATTTTTATTGTAAATGTCACTTGTAAACTAATGCACAACATGTCAAAAGTTGATGATTTAAATTTTTTTTAATAAATTGTTGATTATAATTCTTTTTATCAAGATTGAAAATTGGTCTAATTTTGGGGCCCCCTCACATTTTCAATACCTAGCCAAGGTATTAGATTTGACCCCAAAAAAAAGTTTATATGGTTTTCACCCAATTAGTTTTCACCTTTTGAGAAGCAATTTTGAAAGCTAGCGATCAAGTTGTATGCTTCTTCCCATGAGGGGATTAAAACCCATGATGTAACCCAAAAAAAGAAAATTACTAGCCATGGATTCATTTGTGAAACAAGTGTGTGATTTTGTTTATTCACTTAATGGTGGAAGAGATAAAAATGTTCTTGACAATTTAAACTTGAAACAAAACATTCATACAATTATTTCACAAACCAACTTGTGGTTTAATGTTGTTATTTTCTTTTTTTATGGGAAAGGACTTGAGTTCAAATTTGACTTTGAGAGGAAGCTTATGACTATATTTGAAAACTATTGATCGTTAAACCTAAGAATTCGACTCATGTGTCTTCCATGACCTTGCTTGAGTATCAACATTTTGAAGGATACCTAATGGTGCCCATGAATGCTATTTTGTGAATGTGTGAGTGTGAGCGTGAACATAAAATAATATTCCAAAGCATATTTTTCACACGTCATCCAAATATTCCTTGATAGATCCATCCACCATGGTAGAATATTCTTTGATAAGAAGGAATGTCATGAGGCCAACTCTCCCAACAACGAGATAATTTGTTCTGTGGACACCTGACAACATGGGCTATGATTAATTTAATCTGAATACATAATTCTATTAAGGTTTGTGCCCCATATGTTGAAGTACATAAAAGTTTTTCGCAAACGTTTAATAGATCTTGCCCCCTTGAGCTCCAAAGGACACACATATAGTAGCCATTCAATCCCTAGAACTCCAAAGGATGCATATATAGTAGCCATTAACATTAGTAGAAATCAACCAAATGTAACCACTTCATTTGCAACTACATGCAACTTGTAGTCGTTTGCAACTAAGTTTGGGAGTATTTACAACTATAAGATCAAATTTCAACTATTTCGATCACTCTTACAACTATGATGCAACTACTGCAAATTTCATCTTATCAGTTGGATGGCTTTTAGGTTTATTTTTATCCATGAATATATTGATATGTCCCATTAGTTGTAATAATCACCAAATTAGTCACATCCTAAAGATATTCTATGGTGACATAGGGGTGTATTTTTATGTATGTATAAAAATTATATTTACAATATATTACATATATCATAAATATATATTTGTGTGTATATTAAATATGTGTATGTATGTATATTGTTCATATAATGATCTAAAAATTAATATTTGAACTCTGAAATTTATTATTCAAATCTGAAAATAAATATTTCAGTTATGAAATGTATATATATTTGAATTTAAGAAATATTTATGTCAATTTGACTTATTTCTTTACATTCTGATTTTTTTGTTTAATTAAAAATAATTATTTGAGTCTAAAAATTGTTATTCCAATTCTAAAACATTTATTTGAATCTAAAAATCAATATTTGAATTTGAAGTTTTAAATATGAATTCTTAAAATTTTTAGTTTTATTCAAAAAATATTTTTGAGTATAAAATTATAATTCAAATTATGAAAATTATATTTGAACATTAAAATCGATGTTTCAATTCTGAAAATTGTTACTGGAACTCATTTTTATGTATATAATTAAAAAAAGTTTTAATCTAATTTTTTATTATAATCAAAAAAAAATTTATTGGAATTATTTGTTTTAATTATTTCAATTTGAAAACAAAACTATTTGAATTTCAAAATTAATATTTCAATTCTGAAAACAATTTTTTTAATTTTTTAAAGAATTAGGTGAATTTGAAATTTACTATTTTGATTCCTTAAAAAATTATTTGAATATTCAATATATATATTTAAATTCAAAAAGCTTATTTGATCTAAAACTTGACATTTGAATTCAAAATTATTATTTTTGATTCTACCAATAAATATTTGAATTTTTAATTTTTAAAATTTAAACTAAAAACATTATTTGATTTGAAACTTGAAATTGCAATTCCAAATTATTATTTTGGATTCTCGGAATTAATATTTCAATTAGAAAATTATTGATTGAGTCTTAAAATGGACATTTCAATTTTGAATTTGAGAATTGACATTTCAATTCTGAAATTTTAAACTGAAATTCAAAGACTTATTTCATTTAAAAAATGATATTTGAATTCTGAATTGTCTTTGTAGAATCTAAAATTAATATTTCAATTCGAAAAATTATTGATTGAGTTTTAAACCTTTTTCCACTAGTGTTATCCATAATCAATCACTTTTATGAATAATTATAAATGATTATATTTATTACTAATGAATTAGACTAAATAATTATTTCTAAAACATAGGTTTTTACATTATAATTTTATATTCTTACAATAAAAGAAATTAATTTACTATAATTAATGTTACAGTTTTATAAAATTATTGTAATTACCTCATATAAGAATTAATTGTAGTATATGCATAATTATTTTTTAACTGAACATAATTATTCACAATTTGTAATTTATAACTTTAAATCTGAATTAAAATTTTGGAAAAATTATAATGTAGTTAAAATAATTATTGTAATGATTGTAATTTTAGGAATTATTATAAAGTAATTTAAGTTTGTATTTTCAAATTTTCTGTAATTACTTATCTATGATAAAGTTTTTTACAATAATAAATGTAATCATATAGTAATTAATGTAACTTTTTTAATATTACTTTTTTCATGTAAGAATGTTTTTAATAACAATTGTTCGTTCATTATTTATAATTTTTTGATATTTATTTTTAAATTTAAATTAATTATATTATCTATAATTCGACTAGATATATAATAATAATAATAATAATATTCTAATTATTTATTTATCTTTGAGTTATTTATTAACAATTTGTGAGAAACTAGAGAGCTAATTAGTTAAATATTTAGAAATTACTATTTATTTAAGTAGTTGATAATGAATACTTAATATTTGTAATGTATGGTTTATATTTTAAATATATTTTAAATTTAATCATTATTAATTAAATGGTTATCTAATTATCTAGTGAGCCATGTACTTGAATTGTTTATAAATCTAAAAATTAAGAACAAAAGGCATGAGAAAAGTTTTGGAATTATAATTTAGTTTGTGAAAAAATTGCAACTTCAAAACTTATCCCATATTATTTGTTCTCCATTCCTATTTTGAACATTATATAAACAAGGGGTGTGGTCATCAAATTTCACATTAAAAAATTTGTGCACATGGGATGATCCAATCAAAAAGTTTAACTCAAAACAAAAAAAAAGTCATTCACAATTTTAAACTATCAACCTCCCCAACCTACTTATCTACCTAGCTAGGTAGGTACATAGTAAGACCTACCCACCTAGGTCAACCTATGTACCTACCTACCTAAATACCTATTTATATGAATAGGTATTTAGCCTAAGAAAATAAACCTACCTACCTACATTTTTACCTAAATAAGTAGGTAAGTAGGTATGTAGACTAGGTTTGTAAGCACCTATTTATGTACCTACTTAGGTACCTACCAACGTAATATTAATATTTTGTATTAAATTCATCTTAAGGTGCCACGTGGCATATTTACATTGGGCCACATGTCATAATATAAGACCATCCAAGCATTTGAATTCAATGTTTTAAATTATTTCAAAATAATAATTATTATTATTTTAGAAATAATTCAATATTAGATCATGTGGCAACACATCATTTGTTTCAATTATGACCAAAATAGTTACATCATGTCACATGTGACAATATATATATAATGGAGCCAAAGGATGAACTTATATTTGTTGATTTTTTCTTTCATCCAATACCCCTTGTTGTTTGTAACTAATGTTTCATGTGACTTGTCCAAGGTGACTAATGAGATTTTAATTGCAAATGTCACTAGCGACTAAATCTTAATTACAGAGACTGGTCGAAAATACTTGTTTTACTTTTAATGTAAATCCCTGAACTCCAAAGGACCCACATATAGTAGCCATTCAATCCTTGGAACTTTGAAGGAGGAAGCCTATAAAGTATCCATTCAATCTTCGAAATTCTGAAGGATACAAATAAAGTAGCCATTCAAACCCTAGAACTTCAAAAGACGCATATACAGTAGCTATTTTGACCCTGAAATTCCAAAAGACACATATACAATAGCTAATCAGACCCTGGAACTCCAAAGGTAGCCTATATATAAAGCGATTCAAACATTGCCTTGTCACTACATTTCCAACAAATATTTTATTATATTTTGTAGGTCTCTATTGTGTATTTGCATGTTTTGTATCATCACTATTGACTTCCATTTGGTATACCTCTACTATTATATTGCATTCTTATTTTTTCAACTAAATATTTTTATCCTCCCGCCCATTATTATTAATTTGCATACTCAATATCTCCATTTCAATTGGTTTTATCCCAAACAATGACCACCAAATCACTAATTACTAACAAGCTACCACTCACAATTCAATGCATGATTGAGAATGCATTGTTGCATTCAATTTTGAACACAATTTTTGAGCAAATAAAACAACCATGGCAAATTCCTCAAGATGACAATCAATTTGACCCTTTATGTGTGGACTATTAAACATAATGAAATGAGGCAAACACATATGAGTGGGCCGCCTAATGGTGGGCAAATACAAAAACGAAAAAAAATCCCATATATTGTCAAGAAAAGGCTAAGGCCAAACCTACAGTTAATTGAACAAGATATAAAATATTCTCATTGGGCAATGTTCAAACATGTGGTGGAATTTTGGAAACAATGCACAAGCCTAAAAACGCCATTCCCAAAACACTACTTTATTAGCATTTTGAAAGACATATCCAACAACGTTAGCGGGTGTGCAGATGAGTAGGTTCACATGAATAAATGAGCTTGCTCACTTGAGCATGACAAAATCTTCAAGAATATTCCATGCCATGTCATGGAATATTCATGGAATATTCATTTTCCACATCGCAAATTTCAAGTGACGTGATAGAATATTTGATGACATGTCATCAAATATTCTACCATGTAACCAAAGTATTTAAAAAAATTAACAAAGGTTTATTGACTTTGAAGATGGGCTTGGTGAATAAAACTCTTGAATGTAGCCTCATGTGAAGGCTTGAAGACAAAAGAAAATAAAAAGATGCATTTCATAATCCCTAGTGCAACGAATATTCCGAATGTATAGATATTAAAAAATTTATTTGATTTTAAGAATTGCTAAAATGGGTGGAAACTGCATGGTTGAAAAATATTTGTGAAATGGTCAAGATACTACAATATTATACACAGAGAGACAATATACAAGGAAACATGTTATTATTGTCAAAACTTTTATTATAAGTTTCATGAATGAAAAAATCACAATTGATTTGATATAAATACAATTGTGATGTACTATCACTAGAGTCCTAAGGCTTTAGAGCCTTGTAACAAATGTTGAACTTCATCCCAACTCCACGATAATAAAAAAAACATTTTTTGTGAGGCTATACCAAGTCTTTTAAGTCCTGGCCTTGCACATTTTGAACTGATAATCTAGAATGACCTCTTTAAATTGTTGCAATGGTATCATTCTAATACTTTGGATCTTAAAAAACTCATGGACCAACGATGGCTTGACATGGTCTGATTCAATGGACCTACATTGCCATAGTGCCACATAGTTAACATTAGATTCAAATCCTCATCCTAAAGTATGGATTGAAATGTAAAAATAGAACAAATTTATTTGTTAAGGTCTGTCATTACTATTTAGATCTCCACTAGGCCGCTTTTAACATCAATGACACAACTATCCATGCATATGTGCCAATCCTTTTCAAATGGATGCACCTTTTCTATATAGGGGAACCAAACTTGAAGTTTGTGGTTCTTGTCCCAGACATGGAACATTTTTCTAAACAATGGCCTAAAATTCAAGCCCCTTATAAGAACCCCTCAAACTTATCATTCTATTTCTTCCAAAAAGGACCCCAAGAATGTTCAACAATTGAAACATAAATATCTTCACCTTGTTAATCAGTGGGGGAAATAAAAAGGACCTTCTCCCTTGCCTATAATTCATTTGAAAAACTTGCTTCATTTTAAACACATCTATTTTGAGAGTAGGCCTAACAATGGGCATGGCAATGAGTTGACATAATGGAATGTTCATTCATGACTTTTACTTGGGGTAGATCTTGAACTTTTCTAGGACTTCATCTGAGTTGAATTTATTCTTGGATTGATTTCTTGAATGACATTTTCACATGATGTGGCTCTTGGTTGCAAAAAAAAAAATCTAATGGCATAGTCATGACACTAATGTAATTTGATGTCTTGTAAGTCCATTGAAATCCTATTGAACTCTAATTTAAAATGTAACATTTAGTAGCAAATTAAAGGCATAGTGTAACTAAAACAATGAGTTTGACTTGGATGCAAATGGGCATAAGAAGCTAACAATGTAACAAGGGAAGTGTTTCAAGTGTTAATTGATGTTAACTAACAATTCATGAAACCTTTTGACTACACCTTTTAAACAAACAACATAGTTAAAACAATGAATTTGACTTGGATGCAAATTGACATTAAAAGCTAAAATGTAACAAGGGAAATGTTTCAAATGTTAGTTGAAGTTGACTAACCATTCATGATACCTTCTAACCACACCCCTTGAATAGACCTATATATCACTTTTTATGTTAGTTGGTACCAACATAGGGAAACTACCCTCAATCGGCATTGATTAAACTCAATATGACCCACTAAAACATTAGATGGCAAAGTTAAGCATGTACCTGATAGCAAGGTGTGGAGGCACATTGACGCCACACAAATAAAATTTACAAATGAGGCGAGGAATGTTAGGCTTGCTCTTGCTATAAATGGTTTCAATTCATTTAGGTAGAAGTTCAACAATTAGTCAACTTAGATGGTTTTGTTTTAAAGTTATAACCTACCACCACTAGTAGAAATTGGCCAAAATGTAGCCAGTCTATTTGCAACTACATTTGGACAGTTTTGCAACTATTTCTTGTGTTGGTCATATTTGCGATTACACTACAACTAGTTTGCGATTATTTTGATGTTCATCCTTACATGTGAACAACATTTAATTTGGTTTTAATCCAAAAAGAATAATTTATGTCCCATTAGTTGTAAATGTGACCAATTTAGTTGCAACCTTATGAATATACAAAGGTGTATTTTGTGAATTCTAAGGAATATAATTGGGTGTATTAGGATTTATAAATGTATATTTTGAATGTATATGAACAACCATATTACATGTCTATTCAAATATTATTATTATTAACATAATTGGCTTTGATATTATGGTTACACTAATTAATTTATATTTTGAATTTATTAAATTTTTATGTAAGATATTTACCAAATATATTGTGCCCATATTACAATTTTATCCATATCATCTTATTATACTTCTTAAAATTATTACAAATGACATTTATGGTTATTAATATTAATATTATATTATGTACTCATATTAATTACATGTAATTAAAAACTAAATTTCAAAATTATCTTTGATTAAATTTTTTAAAAATAATATTTTAGTACATAATGATCATAATGATGATGATATTAGAATGATAAGAAAATTAATTATATAATTACTGAAATAATTACTAAAAAATATTATTATTAATTTTTTTCTCAAATGACTAATGTACTTATTAAAAATTAATTTTTTATTTATTAAAAGAATTAAAAAATAATAAATCATAATAACTCTAACAAGTTACATAATCATATATACTACTAATAATAATAATAAAATAGCTAACCTAGGCTAGCTACAAATTACATTATTATTATTAAAATTCATCAATTCAAAAAATTACTATATTATAATAACTACTAGGAAATATTAATATATAATTTTGAGTTTTTATATTTCAAATTTATAATTAAAATTTATTAATTATGAATTACTCAATGATTATAATCAAATACTCACATATAATTTTTATCTTCAGTTTTATTATTTTATAATAATTACTGTAGTAGTTAGAATGGAAATCTAATAAACTATTATACAAATGCAAAAATTATTTTCGAAGGAAAAATACACTTAGTAAAAATATAAAACATTTATTGTAATAATTCATAGATAGCTATAATGAATGAAGTAATAATATGAATAATAAAAATAAAATAGTTAATCTTGGCTACCAATTAGTTACAATAATAATTGAATTAAATTTATTTTTACTATTAAATATTTACATTTACATTTATTATTAACTATTAAAATGAAAATAAAATGGGAATAATTACAATAAAATAGGTAGCCTAGGCTAGGTTTTAATTTTATTATTAAATTAGAGACATTAGTATTCAATATTTATAATTTATAATTACTGAATATTTCAGTTATTATATTAATTTATTTGGTTACAAAATATTAATTAACTAGTTATTAATAATTAACTAATTACTAAAATATTAACCAATTATTAGTTAATTAAATTGGTTGATGGATCATTATAGTTAATGTATGATGAAGATTTATTATTATTAATGTTTATCTAGCTAATTAATTAAATAATATTTAATAATAAATAATAAATAATAAAATTAATTGAATAATCATAATATATTGATGATTATTAATATAAATAATTAGTTAGTTTATAGTTTACTTGGTAACTAATTAATTAACAAGTTTATTATAAAAAATTGATATTTTATTCATTAAATAGTTAGTAATTTTATTAGTTAATTAATCAATTTATTAGTTCATTAGTTAACCAATTAATTAGTTAATTAGTTGTCGCTTACCTAATTAATTATATATATTTTCAAGATGAGAATGAAAGCCAAAACATATGGGATTAAATTTTTAGTTGTAAGTGGTTTGTGACTAAAAATGTTTAGTCGTAAATGATTTACAACTAAAAAGTTTATCCCATATGTTTTGGCTTTCATTCTCATCTTGAAAAGTATATAAACAATGTGTTTTGTCTGACATTTTCATATTTTAAAAAAAAACATGGGCATATGGGATGAGTCAATAAAAACAACATACCTATTTACCTAAGTAGGTATTTGGAAATAAGTCTTATCTAAATAGGTGTTTAGCCTAGATGGGTAAGTAGGTATATAGGTAGGTAGGTACCTAGTTCAATGTACATACCTAAATAATGATTTAAGTTTAATTTGGACAAATTGAATTCATATGCCACATGACAAAAAAATTTTGCACCACATGTGACAATTTAAACCATCCAAACATAAAAATTAAACATTTTAGATTATTTCAAAATAATAATAAAATATTTCTAATCATTAAAAGTTGGGACATGTGGCAACACATAACTTGTTCCCATTGTTCATTAAAAAAATTGCATCCTAGTTACAAGTGACAATACGTATATGACTAGTCAAAGGATGAAGGTGTATTTCATTAACTTTTTCTTTCATCCAAAATTTGTTGTCGTTTGCAATTAGTGTCAATGTGACTATTAGTATTTTAGTTGCAAATGTCGTTTGCAACTAAAAATTAGTTGTAAGGACTAGTTGCAAAATGGCCATTTTCTATTAGTGCACCATGGTTATTAACAAAAAGGTTGTTCATATTATTTTTATTAATAATCCCTAACCCCCCAAATATGTGAAAATTAGTTGTGAACCCCAACATTAATGATTAGGTTATATATGTTGTATTTAATGGTAATATTAGTAGCGAATGATTATAAGTTAATAAATTTCCAACAATTAGGTGTTAAATGATTTGAGTTAAGGGAATGGGTATTTTGTTAATTGAGATAATGGTAAGCTCACTTAGTTGTTTTTATTGGGATTGAATGGAATTTCAGTTCATTATGTGAAGATTAGTTAAGTGGATTAATTTGAACCCAAAATGATTAAACATTTTGAACAATGCAGGTAGGAAATTTTTAATAATAAAAATGGTAATAATGCCAATTTTATTGAAGGCTAAGTAATATGTTAGTTTTAGGGTTGTAATGAGCCACAAATAGATGTAAGTGTTAAAAGTTTTCAACCACAACGTTACAAAAATTGTTACAAGTTCAAGAATGTTCTAGAAGTGTGCATTCTTCCACTTTTGAACCATTAATTATAGAAGATCATTTTTTGAACTTCAAATGCAAAAATTCTAACCACGCTTAAAATCAATTTAGTAAGCACTAATGTAGCATTTGAGTAAGCATACACAACCATTTTGAGTCACAACTATAGGAAGTCTAAAATTTTACAAATGGTACAAGTGGCATAATTAACTCATTGTTCCATGAGCAAGTTGTTAACTAGGCCCTTTAACCAACGATAATGTTTATCACTAAGAACCATGTCCTTGAAAATAAATGCACATCATCATTCTCAACTAAACATTCATCAAACCTTCCTAGGTGATCATGAAAAGTAGAAACAAACTTTAAATAAATCATTAAGGTGTTAGTGTTAGGGGGTTGCAATGGACGATCCCACACTAATTGGTCCACTTTGGGGCACACGACCCTTGGGGTTGGTTCTTCTTCACGTTTCGACAATTGTGTCAAGATTAACTTTAATGTTTTAGCTTCGACATTGACCAAACGCTCTTCATCAATCAATGTAGTTTTAGGGTCACGTGTCTTAAAGGTGCTTACTATGGTGTTGATACAATGATGATGGTGTTAAAAATATCATTTAAGTAAATTATAATCAAGGTTCCAATGTGTGTGTTAGGCAATGGATTCAATGATGATTTAATGGAGCTGGATGAAAGGCCCTAGGTTCAATGGTGTTGATCAAAATTTTGAAATCGACGATGGGAAAAGATGTTAATGAAATTCTTATGTTAACTTTGGGGTTGTTGATTTACTTAGCCACATGTACTGCATAAGTACTAGTATAATTTGAATGATATAATTAATTGTATCTTGAAGTAAATAATGCATTTAATAAAAAATTGTGGGGATTTATTCCAAATAGTTTGGTGGATTTAGTCAACAGAGTTGGTGAACATAAGGTGCACAAGTAAGTCTTTAATGACTTACTTCAAAGATAAATTATTTTGAAAGATAATTACCTTCGGATGAACATATAAAGAATGGATGGAAAAGTGTTAAAAAGTGATCATGATTGAAAGGATCAAGGAGGAATATGAAGAACAAAAATCAAGTGATTTCATTACATGAGGGAATTCCATCCACATTTGATTGGAAGAAGTTGATTTCCTCCAACCCTCATTAGCTTCTAAAAGAATTAGGTGGATTTCCCAATTTTCATTGGACTTCAAAAGATGAGAACCAATTGATTAGAGAAAAGAGCAAGGAAAGGATTCCCCTTCATTCCCATTGGCCAAGGCAAGAGGTTCACTTTTGAGAAAGAGGGGGGCTTCTTGAAGGGGTTGAAAAATTCTTGGGCTCATTCACTTAATTTTTTTTCTGTGAAAATTTGGGATGTTTTTAATGTGAGAAAAGAGGTAAAACACAATTAAGAAGACATGAAAATAATTATGAAGAAGGAAGGGAAATGATGGAAGGGAGTGCACATCTTGCATTAGAAGTTACTTTTCATGAAATTGTTAAGTCGAGGTGAAAAAATGAGACATTAAAGGGTGCGGTAGCTTATGGACTTCAAATTTGAAGGCATGCAGATTTCAGACCCACCATTAAATTGTTTTGGAAATTGAGGTAGTGGTAGAACATGAAGTGGTGCGCATGCTCACCAAATTTTAGCAAGATCAGAGTAGAAAATTAAAAGATATCATGCAAAGAAGGGTAAGTTCTTTGCGAAAACACATCAATAATCCAAGAATTTTGAGAAGCGACCTACATCTTGTTCCTTATCATTTTAAGTTCATGTTTAACATGATAATGATTCTTATGGTTAAGATTATGTGTACCAATTTTTAATGTCATCAAACAAATAATGTAAACATTATGAAACAAATTATGTGATGTTCTTGAATTCCAAAACTAGTAGTCACATCGTTAGATCGTGAATGAAATTGGTAAGCATAGAACAAACACACATTATTACAACTAGTGTAAATCTTGTGTCGATCCAACTTGGTTAGAAATGAATGGTTGTTCAATGTAAGGCAAATTACATGCAATTTATGTCAATCACATTAGTTGTGAGTCGTGATTGAAAACCAATTTAAGTTAGAATTCCTTATGATAATATTGGATTGGCCTAATGGGGTATTAATCATGCATCAAACGTAATCGCATGTTCATGTTCCCAAATCTTCAAGTCCAACCATTTAGTGACATTAACTTAGAACCCATTGTAGATTATTATCACTTGCCTTAAATCGAAGGTGATGAAAATAATTCATAGTAGTAACTTTAATGTTTATTTGGTACCCTTGTTGAAGGACCTTAAATTTGTGGGTGGTTGGGATTCATGTATTGCAAACCATAATAAGGAAATAATTCACATTGAAAACAATGCTAATATGGATGATTCATATTTTTTTGGATATGGGATTGTATCTAGTTATCAACACAAGAGGTATAAAGTTTGTCCCCTTTGTAGAACATGTTGTCACCAAAAAACAAAGGGAATATTTTTTGCAATATGCACATTCCCATTTTTGGACATACATGGATTGAAGTGTATTCTGAAACTTTTACTGAAGTGTGACAATTCTGATTCAAATGTATTTTTCTTTGAGATCTTAATAGACATATAAGTTCCATGGCCTTAATTCTATGGACCACAAAGGATCAGGCACTCACCTTGATTTCCTTTTTAAGAGTCAACATGTTGTTTTATGTGGCTAACAACTCATACCCAACAACAGAATCCCCACAGAGATTAATTTTATTACTTCAACATGGTTCAGTCTCAGATATTGGACATAAATTCAAGGCAAAGTTAGCCAATACAATCATCACTACTTCCCATCATCCCCTTAGTCCCAAAAACCTCCAGAACTCCCACAAAACAACAGGTATTTTTTTCAGGACAAGATACATTCCATACCTAGCTCAAAATCCCCGGAAACATCATGCATGGGTTGCCACACAACCACTCCAAAAATCCTAGACACGTTCATCCTTTCCCTTGTTTGGTCCCTATAGAAACACATGTAATAATTGTAGACCTTTTCTTGACATTCTTAGCATAACGGAAGTTTTCTTGTTAGGATTCTTCCAATTCAGTCCTTTTGATCAAGTTCCGCTTCTATCTATTTACAACACCCCAAAATCAAAATCTAACCACCTCTTTTTGTCCTATAGAAAATCTAGTCACTTAACTTCTCTTTCATCACCAAAGAACCTGCCCTTCACTTCCTAAGCATGCATCAAATATCCTCCTCTTCATTTCATCTTCTTGCTTCCTTAAAATCCTTCTGCCAATCACCTTCCAGAAATTTGATCCACAAAATTCCTGAAGTGTTTTCATTGAGCTGCAGATATTGCATTCCATCTCAACAACTAACTCACTAACCTCCCTTCGTCATAACTTGTAAAACAACAAAACACATAAAAAATAAAAACATATTAGAAGTTACAAAAAAACTTTCGATGCCGTTGAAGCACCACGTTGTGTTGGTAGCGGTTAAGCCACCAGTCTGAATTAGCGTTTGTAGTTTTCATCCACAGAAACATTTGACATTGTTTTTAGGTTATAATGCATTATGTTTAGACAATTTAAAGAATTGGGGAATGTCATTTTTAAAAGCTTTCAAAGGTGGTTTCAAACGAATCATCCATATAAAAACATCCAAATGTAAAACATTTTAATGGGCTTGAAGAGCTTTATAAGAAGCCACACACAAAAATAACAACAAAAACATTATAGTGAACACAAAACATAAAGGATTGGGTGCTTGTTTACAATGTATTACGTACAAAGGGTTGTTCATTTTAGTCATTTGGGGCAAAACAACAGTGTGCTTTGTTCCATCTATTATATTAGAAGGTACGTTATTCAATATGAAAACTTAGTTATCTTTAATTTTAGGCATTGAGTGAACTCCTATAACATGATTTAGAAAGTTTAATAATGTCCTAAATGTAAAATTAAACGTGAGATAATATATTATAAATTGTTCATTAGATTATTTTTAGTAATTTTTTTTTGTCTAATATAAGGTAAGATGTGGGTCACTAGTTAAAACAAGGGGGTAAATGGTGTTTGTTTGTGTGAAACATGCACCATTTATCGATTAACCACACTTTTGATGTGATGCACATTAAAAAAAATGTATTTGAAAATTTGCTTAAATTTATATTTGGTAAAGACATAATTAAATTTTGTTAGAATACAAAGGTTTTGAGATTCGAAAATGAATCAAATTTCATCTAAAAAATAACAATAATAAGTAAAATTCTTTGGATAATTTTTCATTATAAATAAAAGCATAATAAATCAAAAAATATAATTAAAATTTGAAATAATAATATTTCAAAAAATAACATTTATGATTTCATCCATGATTAAAAACCTAAATGATATATACATTAATGATTAAATGATTATTTATTAATTAGTATAAAATGTTTAATTTGATTTAAACACCATTGATCATTTTGACCAAACATGTCATTTTGTTTTCTTCAACTTGATTAAATGTCATGTTTTACAAAACAAATTATTATTACACAAGATTTATATTTGTTGGGAATGCAATGAAAACAAGGGCATCACTACGAACATTTTACATAATATTTTTAAATCTTGTAAACATTTATTAAAAAGAGAATCCAAAATTCATAATATGTAATTCATTTTTTTATCCCCTATTAATGTGGGGATTTTTTTATTTTATTTTATTTGCAATCCCCATCATGATGAATGGTATGTTTTCAATTCATTTGAACTTTTCATTAAAATTATGAATAACTTCCACCTTTGTAGCAAATTGTGAGAACAAATTTCAAATGAACTTATATATTTCAAAAATTAAGTTAAAATTCATGTCAAACTTGTCAAGTTTAACTTTTGCTTACATAGTCCTTGGGTTCCATTTGTCACACTGGGTTGGATAGAATGCGTGTACTTAAATTGAAATAACATGTTCAATAATTATTATTTTTAAAAAACAAATGTGTGAGGAATTATTGCACATTTTTCCACATGAAGATATGCACTCACAAAACTCATTTGGGGTGGAACTACAATGTAGTTGTATTTTAAGAAGTTAAGGTGGTTCAATAGAATGTAATGAAATTCTTAAAAAATAATAATACGTTGTGTCCACTTCGAGAATACCAAAACATTTTGAAAGAATCAAAACTCACCATAATGAGATGTGAAGAAGCATTGTGTTGATGTTTAATCAATGTTCATGTTTGATAGTTGACCCCCCCTCGTTCCATTCTTCATAATATTTTCATACAATTTTTTAATCTAACATGCATAAGGTTGTTGAAACGCTAATATTTAAAAAAAAATTGTTATAAAATGTTATAAGTTTTTATTTCTAAAATCAAAAGTTACACTTCAAATTAAAAGCTATTTTGATTAGATTTGAAAAAAAAAAAACTTTAATTCCTTTTACTTTCAACAAATGTGCCTCCTTTATAATAGCCCCGATGATGTTGAAATTTTGAGAGAACATTCTACACCTCTTAAACTAAAATTGTTTGAAATTTGAAACAAATCCAATAGTGGATCTAAGAGGAATAACTATTTAAATAAAAAATCTAGACGCTTGTTCATGGAAATCATTCCTTGAACTCCACCATGACTACTTACTACACATAATTTCCTTCCATGTTCTTTTGTTTACACACATTTATTCTATGAGCAATAATTTTTCCCACATAATAATTAGTTCTCCTCTTACACATTCATTTTCTTCCCTTTCCAAAGAAAACAAACGATAAAATTTTGCTTCCCCAAATTTTCCATGACACTTCTCTTTGAGTTTATTTTTTTTGTTCAATGGAAGTTATAGAAATCCTTCCCCCTAATCAATGACTTTTTCATTTTTCATGAATCAATGATAATTGAGAATGATTTGACCTTCCAATAGATTTTAGGATGAAAATTTTTGTGTTCAATGAAACATTAAAAGGGTTTCATCTTGCAATCAAATAAGATGATAATCTTCATGACCGGTGGAATTGAAGGAGTCATATTTTTCCCTATTTTGGACATCTTGATGGGATTTTTGAATTTGATCATTGTTAATTCCGTTTGTTTGATTTTAACATTCTACTTTTTTATCTTAATTATTTCAAATAACTAATTATTAGCATAATTTATCAGTAGTAATAAGTAAACATCTTTGAGTTCCCATTTGACTAAATCAACTCAATGGTATTAGTAACATTTTCATGTATTATGTATTCTTTTAATATCCCTTAATTAATCCTTATATTGTACTAGTTAATTATGTAGTACATAGTAAATCATAATTAAAATTTTCATTATAAGAATTCCCATGTACTTTCTAAATCCACCATTGAAAGGGTTTCACGAATCCTTTGGAACTAAGATGTTAGGGTTTTCATGAAGTTTTGTTGTCATTGCCATACATTACGCCTATTTTAATTCTTTAAATAAAGACATTGACCTCTTTGGAATGCAAATATTAAATTGTTTTGATTATTTTTTGGTTTTAATTGATGTAGGTGAAGATGTAATCATGGCGAATGATGTTGTTACACCTTTGAATTTTCCAATTGTGTTAGTAGAAGAGGAAGAGCTTGAAAAATCATCGATTAACATGAATGTTTCTTAATAGTTGCATAAAGAAGAATCGTCTAAAAGAGTGATGCACATTCAAGTTGATCGTTCAGCATGGGATCATTGATTATCTCTTAACCCACATGCCTTAATAATCTATTTTAATTTTTTTTTTACTTGTGCAACCATACCAGAAAGGTTTGAAAAATGTTAGTGTGAAAATGATGATGTTCATTTTCATTGTTGAACTTGGATTTCCGATGATGGCCATTATCATTAATTACAAAGCCCAATCAACCCTTTTTCCATGGAGCATTGAATCAAATACTTAATTTGTACCATCGTCGCATTTTGAATTTTTTTCAATTGTGATTTATCTTCTTTAAGTTATTTATAAGTCTTAAATCACTTAAGGCTATTCAAGTGAAAATGTTACTATTTAAATTCGATTCTAGTTCTATTTAAGAACCCAATAGAAATGAAAATTAAATAAGGATGTATTATGTTGCAACCCCACTTTGAGGGAAGTGTGAGGTTGCCACTCACATTCCCAAAAATGGGACTTGGGAGTCCTTTGGGATTCCCGAAAACTCAGAATGCGATTGCAGGGGTCAAAACACCTCACATTGAGGTGTTCTTTATATCATTGGAAAGGTCTTGAAGTGTAAATGTCCAAAATGGCCTTGCATGAGCCATTTGGACATTTGCAACACAAGTTATGGTTGAAAGAAGGGCCGGGAGCCAATCTGGCAATTTGACTCCTAACCACTAAAAGTTGGGAATTGACCCGACCTCGGTGTGTGCAGGTGGAGTGCGACACACGGTTGGAAATTTCTCGAGAAGAGCTACAAGTTTGCTTTAGACCTTGTCCCAATCAGAGGTTGGAGCGAAAAATTATGAACGCCCAAAATCCCGGGAGTTTAAACCGGGACAATTTCGGGATTCCACTTTGGGAGTCGCAGGTAAAAGTGTCATTTGGATGCAAGTGCGGTGGAGAGGTAGAGAGAATACTATTGTTATGGACTGGCTACAAAAAAGTGGAGAATTACAAGACAAGACAAGCTTTATTGATCCATTAACTGGTGTTGATATGCTGAAGGGTTGTTTCCTAGACTATCTCCTTTTATAACCCTGAACCATACTAATCCCAAAATATCCTAGGCCATGATATTGCCAAAAGTATCCCAAAATATCTTAGGACATGACATTGCCAAAAATACCTCAAGTATCCCAAAATATTCTAGGACATGACATTGCCGAAAGTATTCAAAAATATCCTACGTCATGACAACTATATAGGGGAAGGTGATGGCTTCCCCCGAGTCCGGGCCGTGGTGAGTTAAGTGAGTCTAGAGTTGTTTGTGGCTTGTCCTAGCACCAAGGGTGCTCAAGAATGTGAACTAACCAACTTGTTGGTTGTTTTGATGCAGGTTTGAGTAAGTGAATAGCTTGTCACTTCTTTCTAGTCCCATCCCAGAGCTCCAACATGCCCCTCTACCCCTTTTAGTGCTGAAAGCTGAAAGTGTGCCCTGAGTCCCCCACAATTCTGCAACTTGAGTAATTTAGCCCAACTTGGGGTTAACTAAGGACTTGGGAGCGCGTCATATTAGGACTACATTTTAGAAATCTTATAAGTACATTATTAGTACATGAAGATTATTTTACAAAACTAATTTAATATTATCATGGTTAATTGTTAATTATGGGTTCGTATTCTCAATATATTAATAAAACCACATTTAATTCTACATCCCTTTTCACCTCTTTATAGCATAAAAAGGATAATGCATTCTAAAAGGTTTACTAAATTTTAAAATTAATTAATCATTACATCAATTTAAATAAGAAAATTTTCTACGCCTAGAAATATTTAAAGGCTAATTCAACTATTAATGATTAATACTTGAAAGTTTATAAAGATTCAAATCATTATTATTAAGGAAAATTATGGAACTAAAACTTACCAACTTGCTGAATTATAATCCATGGCTCACAATGTGTATGAAATGAAAGAAGATTGTTTACATTTAGATTTTTTACATATCCCTCTAACCAAAAAACCACTAAATTTTTTTGTCATATTTAATTACTCAATTTGATGGAATTTCTTTGTGACAAATGACAGCCAAAACCTCAGCACCATGCATTAGGAAAAAGGATCCATAAAGTTGAAAGTTTGTACCAAGTTTGAATCTTAATTAAAATCCTTTCACATTAAAAAAATTGAAAATGTCTTAAACATTAATAATTTTTACACATGAAAAAATATCAATGCCCATTTTCTTTTGTTGATGTATCATGAATACCATCTCATCAAGTGGCAATGATACAATAAATGAACCTATACCTAAATAAACAAAAAGAAAAACAAACAAGGAAAATGAAAAATATTAAATGTAAATAATCTAAAACAATTCAAGAAAAATTCAAAAAAAAATAAAATGACATTAAAATATACCATCAAGACAATTTATAAAACAATCATATTTTCATACAATGAATTTCATTTTATTTTCATTTTCTACCAAACCTCGATGTTTCATAATATTAATGTGTTTTTAAAACCATTGCCATTTCACGATTGAATATGTCCAATATAACACACATCACATTAAAACCTTTATATTCAAATTACCTTACATTCATTATGAACAATCAATGAAACATGTATTAATCAAATGTAATAACCATGAAATAAAGTAATTCATGGTCTTCCAATGTCAAGTTAATTATTTATTACCTAGGCTAGGTAAGAAGATTTAAGTAAGGAAGTACCCAAGGCCTATTTCATTACCTACTTACGTGCCTACTTACCTACATACCTACCTACTTAATTATTACCTAGGTTAAATAGTAAAACTAAATGGGTAGGTGGCCTAAGTTTATTTACCTACCTACACCTATTTACCTATGTACATTTCTATTGAACTATTTTAAAAATTAAGTAACTTTAAGTTTCCCTTCATACATATTCAACTCCCACATACTTACATATTTACCTCCTACCACCTTTATTTGTTATCTTGCAATTGGCTTCAAACCTATTGATGAATTATATACCTCTTTTACTTTCATAAATAAACATTTGAAATAACCATGTCAGATAAACAAACTTAATTTTTTAGTTTTTTTTTGAGATTTAGAGTCCATTGGTAAAGGATTTGATTCATCATTGTGTAAATAATAGGTTGAATTTTTTATATTTATAACTTATATGCATGCCTAAAGGACTAAGGTAAGTATATTAACGCAATGTAATTAGGTAGGTTAAGCTTACCACCTACTTACCTACCTATCTTTTCATGACCTATCTAAATTTGTTTATTATCTACTTTGTTAAAATATGTATATTTAATAATAATCTAAAAAAAGATTTAAACATAAATAAAAATTGAGGTTTAAAAACAATTGCCTTAGCCTTAGGCCACGAAATTCATTTTCAAGGTATCATTTGAATATCTATGTAGAACCTACTCATAACTTATTTTCCTTTCCAATTTTTACTGAGATCCTAAATCTCCTATGTTCGGAAGGTTTAAAATGATTACTCAAATAATTCACTATTTGCTTGTCAAAATGACTAATCAAATAGTTTCTTACTATCCAATAAAAAAAACACCACCTTAATAACAATGGCAAGTCCAAATTGACTTATCCATATTGATAAGGTGATCTTTTCTGATGCTTCTCATTTAGGTATTTTTCTACTAAAAAATCCAGTCAAAAAATAGAGTATTGTAATAGTGATGGGACTATCCTAGGTCTGTTGTTTATAGGAATTTCAAATGAATCACTTGCTCTCTTTCCACGCATTTTGCAGAAGCGTTGCAAAGGAAAAGTTAAGACACTAATAGCCTTTGAGATGGGATTTCCCACCTACCTCTTGCAAGAAGTCAGCAGTCCCTTTCTTTGGTGGACACCCATGCTCTCAAAAAACTCAAGTGCCAAATTGCACAGACCTTTGATAAACAATGACACCTTCTGAAAGTAAGATGAGATCATCCAAGAGTGCATATGTCTCTGGTACTGGCTGGAGAAAAGAGACAACCGTAGTTCCATCCAAAACATGCACCGACTGGTGCAAGGACTTCACAATCTGGTAAGTGGTGGAGCTGTCCAGGCCATAAGAGATCCCATCCATGAAGAGAGCTTTTGCAGGTCCCACAAGCATGACCTGGGTTGAAACAAAAGAAAAGAGTGACAAAGCAAGCATTAAATTTTATGAGCTTCACATAGAGCAACCGATGCTTAAGTGCAACTGTGACCAGCATGTCCAGTTTCATGCCACTGCAACAGGGAAAATCAAACATACAAATCCTGATTAGCAGTTCCTATGTACAGAGTTTCACAGAGTGGACACACACCTTAGAGAGTTGATAAAGCAAATGACAGGTTCAGCTTACCAGTGTTAAGTCCCCTTTTCAGTCCCCTTGAGACACCACACTTCATTTTATTTCCCACAACTGTATCAGCACATATCTCCAGACCAAGAATCTGCAACCCAGCAGCCCAACAAAAACAGTGAGAATTTCTCTTGATAATAATGAATTTTGTGATGCTAACAAGAAGGTTGTCTTCCCTGCACCTGGTGGTCCGAGAAGTAGAATCATCCTGCAAGTCACCAGCAAAAGAAATTCCAGGAGAATCAGCAGTGTCAAGTAGGTATTGGGTGTCTTCGGATGACATGTGAGAGACTCTCTCATAGCACGTTGTGTGATCTCGAGGCTCATGTGAGGACAAAATTGGCTAAGATGCTTGAACATATTCATGTAGAAAGAAAGAAACAAACCTGCCAGCTTTAATGCTGGCACTGACATCACTGAGAATATGCTTTTGCGAGACCTTGGGGCAGGCTGTGCAAAGCATGGCTATCTTTGTATTCCGCAGAGATTTTTTCGGTTTTCCTTCGCCTATTGTAGAAAACCCTAAAACCTCAACCGACAGTTGAAGCTTCAAAAATCTTCTTCAATTCTTCCTCTTCCTCTGTGTTTGTTCTCTTTTCTCTTCACACCTGCATTAGGGTTAGCTCCTCACGCAGCAGCAGCAGCAGCAGCAGCAACCGCAGCTTCATAGTCATCATAACAGCAGCAAACATTTCAAAACTTCTTTGCCAACAGCGGGAACAGTTCTTCAATTCTCCTCAGTTTTGGATTTCTGAGCAATAATTCCTAGTACCATGGCGCATCATGATGAGGGAGCATCCCACACACACACTAGTAGTGGGTTAGCGCCACATACCCATGACGGATTACCACCCCACACACACACTAGCAGTGGGTTAGCACCACATACCCATGACGGATTACCAGCCCACACACACATCAGTAGTGGGTTAGCACCACATACACATGATGGATTAGCACCCCACACACATGAGCCTCTGGAATCACCTGGTTTCTTCAGTCGACGAGCTCCACCTTTGTCGATGCGTGACTTCCATGAACGTGCATTTACAGTGGGCATTGGTGGGCCTGTTGGATCCGGGTGTGTGCAATATGCCTTTCATATATGTCTTATATATTTTTTCTGTTTTGTTTTTGTATACTCATGTTCATGTGTGGTTGTGGTATTTGTATTTTTTGTCTTGCCATTATTTCATTCCTGTGTGGCATTTTCCTGTTTTTTTGTCTCATGAAATCGCTCTTCTTGTCTTCTTTCTGGTCTACTCTTTTCAAGGTTTAGTGTTCAGGGTTTTGTTTTCCCCTGCTTCTTGCTCTCTCGAACAACAATTGCACTATGAGAATTTGCTGTCAGTTCTCACTTGAAGTCCATGTGTTTTGTGGTCTTCTTGCATGCAGGAAAACTGCACTCATGCTAGCACTTTGTGAAGCATTGCGGGACAAATATAGCATTGCTGCTGTAAGTACCCTGTTCTTACCCTATACTCCTAAATATAACTTGCGCTCTCCTAGACCTAGTCATCACCATGAGCAGCTTGAGAGGAACAAGAGGTCGGATACAAGATGAACTTGGACATGTGAAATTATGTTGCAATTGTGACAGCTACATTATCAAGAACTCCACTCTGAAGAAATTTGAAAAAATGATAATGTTGTAAAGGGAGCTTGTGTAACATTTGTAGAGGCATTTCCACTGGTTACAACTGTGGTCACTAAAAAATTGAGTGACTTGTATCCTGTGGTTGCAGGTAACAAATGACATTTTCACAAAAGAGGATGGTGAATTTCTTGTTAAGAATAAAGCTCTAGCTCCAGAAAGAATTCGAGCAGTGCAGACAGGAGGGTGCCCCCATGCAGCCATTCGAGAAGATATCAGCATTAACTTGGGGCCCCTTGAAGAGCTTTCACAGACTTTTGATGCCAACATTTTACTTTGCGAGTCTGGAGGAGGTATAAGCAGCTATGATAGTGGCACTTGAGATACTTTGACATTGATTCTTGTTTTGGTTGAGAGTTGTCTCTTGTATTCAGCAATCTTTCTGTGATTCTCAAGATATTAGATATCAGTAATCTGGTCTTGTTGTGGTGAACTTTGCAGATAACCTGGCAGCGAATTTCAGCAGAGAGCTGGCAGACTACATAATCTACATCATCGATGTGTCAGGAGGGGACAAGATTCCTCGAAAAGGTGGCCCAGGCATTACACAAGCAGATCTTCTTGTAAGTGTGCAATTCAAAGATTCAGTGATTGAGATGTAAATCACTCCAGGGATAAGAGAGATGGTATTTAAACAAGCTTGAGCTCTTACTACTCAATTGTGAGAAGTATTGAACCAGCTGACAAACTTTTGATTCTTTTTTATCTGAATGGTACATATGGATTTGAGAGCACCAATTATATTGTTGCTGGGCAGTTAAGGATGTATCTTCAGGGCCCTTTCCAAAATGATAGATCTCATCTAAAATGCAGGTAATAAACAAGACAGATCTAGCAGAGGCAATTGGTGCTGACTTGAAGGTTATGGAGCATGATGCACTCCATATGCGTGATGGTGGTCCGATTAAGTTTGCCCAGGTAATTCTTTCATTTCAGCTTGAAAGAATCTTGCAACTCTTTCTTGTTGGACTAGTCTTGCCTGCTTTTTACACTAATAGTTTCTTTCTTCAGCAACACTTCAAGGAAAGTGTGTGAAGTTTTAAGAAGGTTTTTTAAGTAGTATGATTAAAGGTTTGGGATGCTTACATATGCGGGCTGTTGGGCCACAGGTGAAACATGGGGTAGGTGTGCAATCCATAGTGGACCATGTGGTGAAGGCATTTGAAAAGGCAACTAAGTTCAACTGAAGGTGGGGATACTGTTTCATGCAGATATAAAATGGAAGAAAACTGGGATTGCAGTTTTTCCCTCAACTTCCTCCTCTTCATTCACAAAGTATTTTTCATTTCCAGAAAATAAGGACATGTAGTTGCCTGTGAAAAAACCAGGCGAATTTGTGAAAATTTCTTTTGGTCCTAGTTACCATAACTGTGAGCATGGAGATTTCTCAATAATGTATAGGGAGCTTTATATGAAGATATCATACTTGTAATCTATGTTCAGGTCAGAACTGTCAAAATAATTTTAATATTGAATGACCTGGGGTTTTTCCAGCAGCTTGAGTTTGAATATCTTGAATTTTCACGAAGTTGGGGATAGAGTTGAGGAGTTGAATTCTATATAAGAAGATGTTGGTATAACCACCATCCATTTTCAAGTGTCCTTTGCAAGCACTGCTCTTCTGCTGTGCAAGTAACCCACAACTTCACAAATCACTCACTTCATGCCTTTCTCTGATGTTGGTTGCAACTGTGGAAGTGAGTTCTATCAAATCCAACAGGAAGTAGCCACTTAATTTTTGGAGGTTGGGAAAGATGGTGCATAGTTTGCTGCTACCTTTCCTTCTGATGCAAAGTTTCAAGAGAACAAAAGATGGTGCTCTTCTTCATGCTCTATCTGGTGCAATGTTTGCTGCTATCTTTCCTTCTCATGAAAGTGAAGTGCCCACCAATTTCAGCACATAAACATAGACACTCAAACAACACAACTGTCCATCAAGAAACCTTTATCTATGAGATTTCTGCAGAGGAATTTCCATAGCAGAACTTTGAAGATAAACATGACAACAACTGCCCTGTGCAATTACTGAATGTGTGCAGTAATGAATCAAAGAGTCAGCAAGATCTAGCATACCATTTTGAAAATGGTGGGTGCATGGCCAAAATGTTGGCAGTTTACAAATGTCTACAGAAATGCTAGCATATGACTAGTATGGTCAATGGTGGATGCACGTGTAGTTTTAGGGTTGGTATGACAATCGGCCTCCTGCTTATTTTTTCTCGTGTACTTTTCATCCAGACTTCTCACTTTGTTCCCAGGTTCGACGAAACTGCAATATCCCTGATTTGGAGCACTTTACATGTAACTAATAGATCACAAATTTGCACCAACAATTTGTATAACTCAAATTTCCAATGTTTGGATGGAGATCAGCTGTCAATAAGAACTCCTTTTCTCATCCCGCAAGATTCTCTTTCACCTTCAGAACAAGCACGAAAAAATCAATTTCCAACATAAACAACAAAAGTTATCATTTGTCTAAGGACACAAAGACTCAGTTAATATTGCTTAAGGCTAGATTGCTTGGATTTTCTAATAAGAATTATTAACATGATAAACCCATCTCTTGTTATCTTTGCCATCTGTTACTATCAGCTGAAGAGACAGGCATGATAAGGCAGAATTTGGTCCTTTTCCCACTCAGAAAAGCTTTTTACTGGGATCATTCACCCACTGCTAATAAATCTCTCTAGTTGTGCAATTCATGCCTAATTCTAAGAACCAAAGCAGTTTGTAGTGCTTTTGTGACCCTAGTTATGTTTCTTGAGCAAAGGACCTATTAATTGAGCTGCAATTCAGAGTTTTGGGCAAGGTTCAATCTTGGTTGGGGCCAAGATCCTTGTTGAATTCCTGAAAGTCAACATTGTTTAAACTTTCAAGCAATTTGTGCACTTTACAATCTTTGTCCCTTCTCACATTTGTCAGAATCTTTTGCAATTATCGACAACTGTTGCTTGAGTGGATCGATATGTTTGTGTACCAACAATTTCCCAATGCCTGCAGATATTTTGTGCAATGAAGTAAACACACTGATGGTTTAGGTGGTTTCTTATGGTTTGTGTCACTAATCTTTGAAGGTCAAATATACAAGACTGTTCACAGCATCATATTGTATTCCTTCTGAGATCAAAGTAATTCTCGAGGAAATCACGGACTGTGCCAATTCTACATCATGACACCAAATTGGGTGGGAGCATGGGCCCAAGAAATCTTAAATGCTTACATGGATAGCAATTTGTAATGTTCACCAACTTTGCATTTCATACGTACTTGAAAAACAGATTACTTTGTGCTCCCACAACATCCTACATTATACATGTCTTGTGAATTGAGGCCTTCAGATTTATAAAACCTAAAATTATAAGTGGCTTAAATAGGTCACCTTTTGGAATGATGCCCACATTCAATAGAACAAAGTGTAGCCTAATTGTGCTTCCAAGGTGTGTGTGTATGTGTGAGTGTTTATGGTTAGACTTTTGATTAGTCCCGATGTTGAATTTGGTCAAACTCCACAATTGATGGACATGATTAATAACAACGTTACTGGGATCAAAATGAAGATATGAAAAAATATCAATGCATTTGCAAAAGAATGAGATTTCAAAGTTACATGAAGAGTTCACCTCAAAATTTCAACAAAACGTGAACATTTGTGCATATGAATTTGGGTGTTAACATTATGCAGGGAAGCAAAGTTGAACAGAGAAAGAGAATACAATGCATGCCTCAAAATTCAAGTAATAGTGGTCTTCCCCTGTTGATCAATTCAAACTCAATTTTTCTCAATGTCATAGAATTGATAAATCAATCTAACATCATGGGTTAAGTAGATATGAAGAGCAGGTTTTTAATCTGCATCATTGACTCTCCATTATACATCTACATGTGACTAAACCACAATTGTAAAATTGCTTCATAATAACCCATGGCATTCCATCACCCACCTTTATTTGTTATTGCTTTTCCTTGTCATGTGGTGAACTACATCAGACCACATACCGAAGGTTTGCTGCACAGCAACTAGTGAGACTATGGAGGAGATGTGCTTTATTCATTCAACGAGTTTATCGAGGGCATTTGGGTCGAGAATGGTTCCATGAATGTCGAAGGCGTAAAGACAAAGAACTTCGAATGGCCTATTTCTTCAAGCATGCTACTAAAATTCAAAGTAGGTTCCGGGGAAATTGGAGCCGCCAATACATTCTAGACTACTATGCTCGTAAGGCCTTCCTCTTGGCTTGTGTATTGGCTGGCAATCAAGTGAAGGCATTACTGATGATGAGTTATAAGCTACAGAATCGGGACCAACAACAAGAAGCTGCTAAGAAGATGAATGAGGAGATGGAACATTTTTTCAGCATAAACCATCATCGGGTAATCATCTACTATAATCTGTAATATGGCAAGAAAATAAAATCCAACAACATTGTAAGTTTATGGAAATCATTGTACAATGGAAATGAAAATAGCATTCATACAGGTTTCATATTACATATACTCATGTCACTTAATTTTTTGTAAATTGGCATCAATTGTTTCAGATGAGCACAAGGATTCGTAAAGGTGTTTTCTACTCCTCATTTGCTGCCATATTTGGGGGTGGAAGAAGATACCTTGAGGAACATGTACGAGAGACTCAAAGAAAGGCAATTACAGGAATGAAGCTTGCACAATTGGATGGGTATAATGAAGATGGAATCCCCATAAAGCAACAATACAACAAGTTTTTTATCAAATCAAGCAAAGCACTTCATTCCAAGATGAGCTTGGACACACACCGAAGGGTTCAAGAAGCAGCAAATCTGAATGTATTTTCAAGTACACACATAACAGCTGTGGGTATCTATCAGAGTCGATACGATTTCCAGCGTCAAGAAGAACGAAAAGGATGGTACTTAGTTCCTCATGAGAAGGACTTTTGCACAATTACAACACGAGGAAAGAATTGGTGGACGAATATGGGGCCGACCATCAGATGTCAAAGCCATTATGACCAGAGAAAGTGGGATAGAAAACAAGCAAAAATCCAGGAACTTGAAGATCATCCAGTCATGGTTGAACATCCTTGGAATGTTTTTGTACCATCAGGGTACCTCTTCGAGAGCTATGTGGCTTTTGACAAAGTATTCCCAAAGCAAATGAACCACCATCATTGGCCCAAGTATTCACTGCACAAATCATTACATTGGAACAATTTCCCTCATTGAATGTGTAAGAAATGCTCTATTCTAGGCACATTGATTTTCAATTAGAATAAGCCTTCAAAGTTATGTAGGCTTAGTTCTATTGTCATTCTTTGTAGGTATTAAATAATCCATGACATTTTATGGAATAGTTTGCATATTCCACTTATGTTCTCATGGGCACCTAAGTCTAAAAGGAAACTTCAGTCACATTATTAGGATTCAGTCTCCAAAGAGTCACTAAGTGAACTAACATGAAGGGTGGTGGAATGGATTGCTGACAAGTTTGTAATAAAATTGAGTGAAAATAGCAGGCACTCCTTATGAAAGGAGACCAATCCCAGGAACTCGTTGCATGCCACTGCATAAGATCCAGTCCATTGGAATATGTAATTTAGTTGCATACAGTAGGCACTAAATTACTATAATAAAGCAACTTGGTTGAAGGACTCTGACATGGACCATTCCGACCCAATTGATGTTGGCCATAATACATCTATCTAACCAGTGGTCATCATTAGATGCACCCAAAGACCAGCTATGGAAAAAGAATAATCTTGACATAAAAGACAGAAAATTTGTCACAACAGTAGCTTTGGATACAATTTTGGGTGATTCCACCATGTCCAGTTTTGGAAGAAGGGGTTTGGCATTTCTTCCCTTGGAACCCACTGGTGATTTGCTGTGCGGCAAGCTGGCAAAACTGCACAGGAAGGGGTTTCCTTCTTAAACCCCTCATGATTTTGCAATTCCAGCAATTCAGGATTTGAGACTGGTTTCTAGAGTCCAATTTTTGACAAAGCAAATCTTGGGATCTTTTACACAAAACAATCATTAAGGTCTGTTATTTCAGGGTTTGAGGGACCAGAGTCAGAGCATAGGGTTTGCAAATCAAGGATTAATGCTTGAGCATTACAATCAAGAAAGGGAAACTTCAGGACTTTCTCCTCAGGGTCTGAGGGTTGAGGGTTTGGGTAGATTGGATTTGGGGTTTGAGAAGAGAATGCTGACGAGTGTATGCAGAGTAGTCTTGGAGGAGGCGACTGTTGACCTTCTCCTTCATGGATTGCAGCAACTGCCCAAGCACTGCATTTCCCACACTCTCCACGACACCATGTGGCAACATTGCCAGGGATGATGGCACTGACATGCTACATTTCAGTGTCATCTCTCCCTTGAGCCTCGACCCCACTCCTCGTCTCTCTGGATACAGCCAGCCCTTGACATCCAGCTGAAAATCTGATTCATTCACATGGTATCCTAACCCTTGCAGATCCCAATTTGTCACTTCTAGCTTCACCATCTTGGTCACTCGTTCCTTGTTACCGGCTTCTGGACCAGTGACCACAATCCTCATATCCACCACTGGTCTCACTTGAAGGAAAAAAAAGTCTATAGGCAGCATCTGAATTCTCCACTCCTCATCACTCAGCCTCACACGTCGTTGCCCATCTGGAAACAATGCATTAAACAAGCGCTGCTGGTCTTCCATGTACTGGTCAAATGGCACTCTCTTTGACTCATACATGGGGATGTCTGTGCTCAAATGAGAGGAGCAAACTACATGGTCATCAGCAGCTGCTCTTGCACCATATTGCTGTGACCTGGTGGTGCCCAATCTCCCCTTCCTCTGACCTCTGCTATTTCTTGAGATTCTCTGAAACTGCCAAAAAGAAAACAATGGTTCCAGCTGCAAATCCAGCCGTTTCTTGTACTCAATACCTGATGTGGCTTGGTAAAGAATTCTGCTTCTTCTAGTAGTGGATTCAACATCATGTCTTTGGCATGCAGGCAAGCTCAATACACTAACTGAAGGACAAGAGGGAGTGATGCGTAAAGCAGGTAGCATGACTGCTCTGGTGGTCTCCAAAAGCTCAGTAACTAGCTGGTGATAGAAGTAGCCACGCTTCCTGCTGAGATGAACATCCAGAACTGCATCAGTATGCATACTAAAGCACTTCAAGTATGACAATTCCTCAATAGACTGGACAGACTCAAGCAGGCACACTTGTTTGAAACAATTGGCACCTTAGCATTGAGAAGAGTGAAGATCAGTATATTGTGAGGCAGTGGACTGCAACAAAAGTGCATTGAGACTTTTAACTGGAACCGCATGGTTTGTCACTCCAAAAAGTAAGGCAACAGGGAGATACCCAAGAAGTATTATGGCAGCTAAGGGCAGCAATTTAACCAAGCAGAACTCAAATGTTGCAATGAAAGATGATATTGCCCTGACAAAATGACAGTTTTTCAAAACCACTCAGAAAAATAAAAGAAATGTCAAAATCCTATCATGTTATGGAGGCAACATAGAGCTCACCTGTTTGCCCAGCAACAGTAACCTGACATGTGAAGTTACATATTTCTCTTAAGGACCAGATATTGGGGTAGGAGGTTTGAAGCACCATACATTGCCATGTGTTGGATATCAGCTCACAGTTTGAGAGACAAACTTCCAAGTAATAGGTCCAAATCTGCTGCACCAGCCGGGATCAACTATAAATTACCATGTTATACAGGCCCTCAGCCAATTCTCCTGAACATACAGAAAGGTGAATCATGCAGTAGGTAAAAGAAACCATGAAACTCTCAAAGGATAGGCTGCCCATTGTGAATATCACATGCACGGAGAGGAGTTGCACCATGGTTGGGGATTTGCAACCCTTATGTGAAAGGGGATGGTATAGATGGCCCCTTTGGACCCACCACTGCTCAATGCATGAGCTATAGTACACTACAAGAGAATGTAGTTTCCTGACACAAAATGCTGTGGCTCATGACACATGTGTGAGGTAAACTCTGTGCAAAGAAATCACAAGTGCATTGAGGGATCAGCTTACTGAACCCTTAAAAGCTTCAGACAGTAACAGTGTTCCTTTCATCAGCCCAAACAAACAGGCATCTGTGCTACATGCATAAGCATGTTAACTCCTCATACCTTAGTCTACATGAGAAACAATTTGAAGACTACTCTTCCAATTTGCAAACATAAAGAAGTCCTTTGCAAATGTCACTCAGAATGAGCTCAAATTCTGGTAGCAAGAAAAAAATTCATATTGTCATACTGCCACTTCTGATTACTATCATTTCTTTGGATGAAATATGTGGCTCACAGACTGCTCCTCATAAGATTCTTTGCTGTTTGATTCCAAGACAGACTTTTCCATTGGGTTGACAAAATGACAGCTGAAAGAGGATGATGATCATGATGATTTTCACATGCTCAAAACAGTACTGTATTCTATGTGAACCCTTCCTGACCTCGCCAATTCTTTGATCCTATTGCAATGGACAAGCAAGGATCAACCCATACACACACACACACACACACACACGTATACATGCATACATAACGGTGCTCATGTTATAGCAATTCAACCCCCCCCCACCCCCAAACACCAAAAAGAGAAATCATGCAGAAAGAGAATGCTTCAGGATTTGATAAAAAATTACTCAAATTACTCTTGAATGAGGCGTACCAACCCACGTTCTTTACTCCCCCTCCCCTCCCCCGGCGCGCTCGAATTGTTTGTTGCAGCAAGCAAGATTCAGAAGCTCCCATGAGAGAGGACTTCTGGGAGAGGATTTCTTTCTTTCTTTCTTTCTTTCAGATCATGAAATTGCCGACGACAGTTCTTGGGTAGTGTTGTGACATATCCGAGCCTCAGTCTGTCGTCCCGCAGAGATACTTACGGCCACTTCCAAAGAGCGAGAACGACCCCTTTTCTTTCTTTCTTTCTCTCTCTCTCTCTCTCTCTCCCAAGAAGAGGCATTCCTTCCACCCACAATTGCTACTCTCTTGTGCTCATCAAAACCCTAAAGCCTTTTTGCCTTTATCCTGACGCCCGCCCGGTACCCACAATCTAGGTACCGCTGGGTACAGATGTGGTTGTGTACTTTTATGATCAGAAAGCAGATGCTCCTGCTGGCTGTGTGCCAGCGGCGGGTCCCGAAGGAGTCCCTGCTGCGTGCCATGCAACACAGCAGCATCGCAAATCGCTTTATCGGAAATAAAATCTATAACCCAATCCAGTTGCTGATACTTTAGATATCTTATTAGTTGAGAGAGAGAGAGAGAGTACTTGTGTCACACTCTTGATTGAACACAAAACTCCAATTTGCTTCTTAAATTATTAATTGGATGAGCAAAAAACACAAAACAAAAGCAGAAACTGATGATCATCATCAGTTGCGCGCCACCTCTTCGTTGAGAGAGAGAGAGAGAGAGAGAAAGAGTAGTCTGGAAACACATTATTGTGATGCACTCAGAAATGGGCCAAAGTTTGGTATCCCTACATTCTAAGAGTCATGTGGAGTCAACTACATAGACATTTCAGGCATGCAGAACTTAAGGATCCACTTGGGCTTCACCATGCTAATCACCATTTTGTTTCTGATTTAGTATGTTAAGTGATGCCATTGAAAGAGCAGAGCCATTATGCGTCTAGCTGCTCGTTGTTATTGAGTTTGCCTGACCAGCGAGAAAATCAGAAACTGATTAGATAATGCGCTTCACCCTCAGTACTAAGAGACAAGAGGGATATGACCAGTTCTAGCCCTTTGAGTGGTGGATTGATATGCAACAGCAATTCCATGAGCTGAGTGGAGTTGCCCTGTCTCTTGAGAAAGGGTGGGCAACTCAAGGGTAAGATTTTCACGAGATTGGTAAGGAAAGTGAGCAGCAGCCACAGCAAGCAAGCAGGCACATGGTTTTAATTGGATTTTGAATTTCTTTAGTCATACATAGAATGATAATAGTGTACTCAAGAGTTTGGTTCAGATATGAATTCAAAAGAAAACTAGCTAGCACATAGTTGTAGAACTAGAGGGAAAGTGAAACAAATCCCACTTCCAACTTCATGCTTTGTGCACAATTCTGAAGTAAGATAGATACTAGTAACTATCTATCTCTAACCTAAGATACTGTGGTGCATGCACATGAATTGTGCCAGCACAATTCATGAACAAGTGCGGTTGTTGTTTTGTAATAATACATGTTTTAGTGGCAGAATCCGAGTTTTCCAGTGCTAGCTCATGCCCCCAGACAAATCATTGTACTGAGGTTGCACCACTAACCTGGTAGATGCATAATCGTACAGCAGTCTTTCTTAGTTGCAGTGAGGTTTGCTGCTATTTCCTCGTGCAAGCTTGATCAGCAATTGTTTGAGCTTCCTGATCTGGCACTGTGATTTCTCTGGAGTTTTGTTGGCAACTTGATCATACTGATCCCAAGGCCCTTGCTTACAAGGTTTCTTGCACACCCATCACCCAGTTTGAACAGCTTTCCAATGCACATAAAACAGCTGAGATGATGAAGGTCTCATTGAGGGGGAAAAACCCTATCATCTTTGACTGGCTGGCTGCCAACAGTCAAGATGTATAAGTAACTATATTTAGCTTCTTTGCTATGTTGTGCTGGAGATGCTTCAAGGACTGTTTAGAACTAATCTTTAGGCAAGCAAAGTGCTAAGATCTGGAGAAAGGATGAAATTGATACTACCCTGGTAAAGAAGCAATGGTTTTGTAGTCTCTACAGTACCCTGGGTGTGGCAACAATTGTTCCCTTGTCTCAGGGATATCTGAAATGAACTAGCTAGCGCCTCTGGAAGTTGATCCATTTGATGCTGATTGCAAACACTAGACCAAAAACAAGCACAATTCCAACATGCCAAATGGCAACATATGGTAAGAAGCTATGGTGGAAGCCGAAATGGGTATCCAGAAATTCACGCATTGGCAACCTTGTTTCATTTGTGCCTTGCACATGTGTTCCATAAGTTCCCTTCACAGTTATTGGTGAGGTAACATCCCCCAACTGGGATGTAACCAGGCCATATAGTGTCCAGGCCGTAGGTGAGAGCCAATAGTACCATACCCAATAGATTGGCAGACTCTGCATACACCATCAATGTGATTTGTCAGTAAATCTTCTGAGAATCTTTGTTTTTCATCTTTCCAAGAACAGGCAAGCAAATTATGACACTTTCTTCCCAAGGACTCTCCTGTCTGTAAAGTAATTTGTTTGTGAGTAATGGGTCAGTCAATGTGTCACACTGATGTGTGATATGCCACCATGTGATCCTAATTGCCTTTCCCTTTAAACTCAACATCAGCAGTGAATTTGATTTCATTCAGAACACTTCTGCATTATTTACCAGGGTTCATAACCAGCATTGGAAAGAGAGAGCAACAAAACAAGTGTTTCTCCTTATTGTCAATTGATCAAGAAGCTTCAAGTTTGATTTCAATAGCAAAGAGCTTTGTAGTAGTGAACATACTGGACGTGGAATCAAAAAGCCCGCAAATAGATTCCAAATCCCAAAGGCTGCTGCTGATATGATTGCTGCAACTTGAAGGTTTGGGGTGAGGGCAACAGTCAGCATTCCCCACAATGTGAAGATAAGCAGAGTGAAATACAGGAAGAAAATGAAGAGGAGGAACTTGGCAGCCATCCACTCAAACTGAATCAGTGCATACAGTATGGTTCCAAAGAGAACTGCCTGTACAAACACATATGGGAATTCCACTGTCACCTGCAAATTAACAAAGAATAATTCTGTCAGGGTGTCTATCACCAATGCATTCAAGAAAAAGGATAATCAATTTGAGAACAAGTTCACAGTTCTAAAAAGAATTGAGAATTTAGTATAAGGAATAACAATTTCAATTTCCATCAAGCACAGCTAAGCCTCTGCCAGCAGTTGGTTCTATGACAAAAAAGAAAAACTGACAGGAGGATGAAGTCTTACCTGTGCAAATGAATAAGGGAAAGTGGAGTACATCCCAGCCGCACGCTCTCGATAAAATACAGTTCGTTCCACTGATACCACTGGCTGTACAGCAAGTGCATTACTTGCCCCAAGGAATAATGTTGAAGCATACAAAGCTCCCATCATATTAAACACATCTTGTTCTGTTGACCTGCAGTTCATTTTCCCAACACATCATACCACCCAATGTGGATCATCATGACAAAGATATTCTCACATTCATGGTGTCACTCATTTTTAGACTCTTTTGTGTCTGTAATGGTGTTGTCACCAAATATTTCTTTTTCTTCCTTCATTTCTTGTTTGCCTCTTTAAACTTTTAAGAACAGGATGTTCCACGATTAGATTGTTACCTTCTGAATGTAATTAGACATGCTTTCTAGCACAGACAGAAAAAAATCACCAATCAATGCACTTTGAGGCTCATTGGCAGGGACCCAGCAATGGATACACAATACTAGTTTTGTTCTGTGGTCACATCAAGCTTTACAGAGATGCAAATGTTCTGATCTGCAGTGGTAAAGCAGAATATTTGTTAGAAAGGAGAATGTACCTATGATTACCAAAGCCCAAGCAGATAGTTCCATAAAAACATCCATAAAGAACTGCTAGAAAAATGCGGATGATGTTGTAGTAGGGGTTGCGCCAATATGACCTCCGCTGCTTCCATAAGCATGCTAAGCATTGCTGCCAAAATGGCTGTGCATATTCGGTTGGGAATGAAATGTCCTGCACCCCTGGAGCTGGTGAGCTCAGCTGATTGATGAGGTCCTCATTACGCCTGCAAAAATCATTTAGTGTCTCAGAACCTTTGTTGCAAGGACTCTGGTGGGATCAATTTTGTCACCATCTCCACTTTCCTCACTGTTGGACTCCATCAATAACTCATAGTCTACATGAGTGAGATCCTACATATGGAGACAGGGAAATACTCAAATGGTTTACTCACTGATACAATGCAGACTTGGTGTAAATGTCAGCAAAGTTGACATCAAGCTTCTGTTCAGATGCTTGACTGGTAACTTCCAGCATCCATGTTGAAGGGTTAATCCCATCCTTTATCTTAGGAACACCTTCCACTGCCTCAAAATAGTCAATCAGCTTCTGAGAGTGGTGACCCAGAGGCCCAGCATACAACACTCGTCCCCCACGCTGCATCAATAAGAGCTGCAACACAAGTTTCCAATTTATGAATTTTTCCCAGGGTACCAACCAGTTTCTACAAGACAACATTCAACAAGTGTAGTACACCCAAGGTGAATATGTTGCTACTACAAATATGTCTGTGAAACCCATTTTTACCTCATCAAACGCCTCAAAGATGTCAATACTTGGTTGATGTATGGTGCACACCACTGTCCTACCAGTATCAACTGTGTTGCGAACTGTACGCATAACTATTGCAGCTGCTCTGGCATCTAATCCTGAAGTGGGCTCATCCATGAATATGATAGAAGGATTGGCAACAAGCTCAACTGCAACAGTCAGTCGCTTCCTTTGCTCTGTTGATAGTCCAGAAACTCCAGGAAGACCCACAAGGGCTAATCTTAAGGGTGTCAGCTCTACCAATTCCATCACCTCCTCCACAAATGCCTGCAATTCCACATCTTGTAAGCTTGCATGGTGCACGAGATTTGACTATACATCCTCAGAACATTGATTGGCACCTCATATGATTCCAATTCACCTAATAAATTACCCATATGGAAACTTCAAGCTCCAATCTCACTTAGCCTCCACAACATTGCATCAAATTCGAGGTGTGTTTATGTAATTCTCTACTTGTCTGTGTATTGTGGATGATATCAAATTTCACAATAACATCAATTTATGTACAGGGTCATGTGCCTGTGTCACAACTTTGTATATTGGAACACTATTCAACTAGGAACAAGAGTGTCAATAAATCAAAGTATAATCAAGTGAACATGTATCGGATTACCCTTCGAACTTCTCGGCTGACATCTTTGGAAAGGCGTAGCCATGCAGAGTATAGGAGTGACTCATGAACAGTAACATTGGGTGAGTGTATGTCAAACTGTTCGCAATAGCCAGATACACGAGCAAATGTCTCCTGTTTTTTAGGATATCCAGATATGTAGATTGAACCCTCAATATAACCCCCAGTCTTCCTTCCCGCCAAAACATCCATGAATGTTGTCTTTCCAGCACCACTAACCCCAACCAATGCTGTAAGGACCCCAGGGCGAAAGGAGCCACTTATATCATTGAGCAATTGCAGCTTGTCTTCAGTAACTCCTTGCGCTTTCATTCCCTGTAAGCATTTTGGACATGTATGATTTAGATCTGCTGTGACTCACCCTCCAACACCAGACATTTTGCATTCACTATAAAACAGGTAATAAGCCTGTTTTTTTATACAGTTCTCAATACTGTAACAAAAGGAGGATTGGGGTGCATTGAAATCCAGAATTGAAGCAAAAAATTGAAAGCATGAAGATAAATTGGAAAAAGAATTTCCAAACAGAAATCCCCAAAATGAACAGAGTCAGCCACATCTGCTCCCCAACGTAAGTAGTGGAAAGGAGTAAATCCTTCTTATAGTGTAGAAAGCAGATCTTACAGGAGGCATGTCAATAAAGTAGTTTATATGGTGGAAAGCAATGGACAGTGGCTGAAATGGCAAAACCATTCCCTTCTTGGGCAGTACTACATCTGCATCAGCCACTGCATCAGACCGGTCTGAATTTGCTCCTGCTGATGAAATACTGGATCGCCGTGATACTGAAGAGCAACCTGCACATAATTTGCATTGGACATGGTTGAGTTCAAGCAGGCTATAAACTCAGTCATGTTATATTCAGATCTCTATGTGTGTTTGCCATTATCACTATTTGAAGCATGATGACTGCAAGATGGTTGATTATGTGAAATTACACGTTTTCTTAAAACAATCAGGATACTTGATGGCTGTAACTGTTGCTGTTTACGGTGAGGCACCATAAATGCAGTGCAGCAATACCATGCCAATGTTAGGAAAAAATCAGATATGGGAGTTCATGGCATACTGTTAAGTTCAATTGACTGCTGTGGAATCTGAGGATTGCTGCCAGATGATGTTGTAAGAGATCCATTCTTCACACTGCCTGCATCTCCAATCCTATTTCTCATCTTTTCATCAAAAGCCTCCTGTGACAGCACTGCTTTTGGCTTGTCAAGAGCTGCAACCACCGAAACAGCATGAGTCAGTTATGTTGGATATGGACACCAGTGGTTTGCTTATGGGCTCGATCCATTGCTAAGAGTACAGCAACACTGTCTTGAGAGGTCATCTCCTTCCCCACATACAGCAAGAGGTTGAGTGGTCAAACCACAAGATAACTTTGAATGATATTGCAGTCCTCTGTAATGATTGATATGAGGTTGTTTAGAAATCAAAGATCGGCAAGAGAAATGAAATGAAGAACAAAATACCGGCTGCATCACCCCCTCAGCCAAGTTCAGTTCAAGAATACATGAGGGAGCTAGGGTTGAGTGTACAATATGCATCTGATGGAAGTTTAAGCCACGGGACTAGAAGTGTCTGGTCATTTGACTCTCTGGGCCATTGCTTAACCTCAGAAAATCATTTGGTGTGAAGCTACAACTAGATGTAGTTCTTATCAACAGTGAGACTTGACACATGATGCATATGGCTACAGATCTCTGACTGTTGTGTGGACACATCCAGATGACTAGATTTTCATGTGATATGCTCTTGAAGGATTGGAGATCCACTTACGGTTGAGATAGATCAGGAAAAAGCAGTAAAGGAAGTTGAATAGAATAGAATATGCGATCAAGACTCCTACACCGAGCCAATACCAGTAGCCTCTGTCGAACATTCCCCGCTCCAACAAAACTTCTCTTCCAAGAGTTAATCCATCATCCGCTTCCCCTGGCTACAAAATGAGGCCACAAGATTGCATCAATGCTCACAAATTCATCATCATATTGGAGATATTTATACTTCATTGAGGCACTCAAAATCTAGCAGTGGATGAGACAATGAAGAGCAGTCTAGATGAGAAAATGAGGAACGAGAAATGGTTAGTGTCCACAAAACGACACAACTCATATCTAGAAACCTCCCAAAGGCTGTTGTCCTGTTATGCTCTAACCTGAAGTGCCTCAGGCTCCCAGAGGCATGCTCATGCAAGAGAAGATGCAAGGGATAATCACATGGGCACACTAAGATTGAATTGAAGGTGAGTTACATGGGAAAATGGTTCAAACCCAAGAGGTGCAAGAAAAATTGCATACCTTGTTCCACCGTGGGGCTAGAAACTCATTTACAGAAAGAGCATTCAGTGCATAGGTGAACGGTGACAGCCAATACCCCCAAATCCACCAAGGAGGAATATTTACTGCAGAGTAGATTGATATGTAGAGCATATGTCAGACAACATTATACTTCAGGGCTTTAGTTGCAAAACAAGCTTACCATCTTAATGTGCTAGTACTTAAAAGAAGAACCATGTCTGAACCATGCAAGACTTGTGAGGCTGGTAAAAGAGACATCTTTGGGAGGGGGACATGGCAAAGTGGTACCTCTGGACACAATAAAGCCTCCTAATGCCAGTAAGATCACAATGCAGCAGGCTCCGAAACTTTGAGTCAAGACCAGAATACGACCCACTGCTGAAACTAGGCGGAACAACCCCAGTGACAACTGATGCATTGCAAAGAGCACCAGCCATTGCCGGAAGAAGCTGAAGAAAGGAAACAATTGAATGAGAGGTGGCAGATCAGTGACAGAAACAGCTGAGTTTTGGTTAGCACATGGGGTCAAGAAATCTACTCAATGTGACTTTCAGTAGAAGAACAAGTTTTTGGTGCACAGCCAACATGGTAGACAGCAGTTATGCATGATTTCAAAACCACACAGAGAGGGCTTGCAAATTTGAGTTCACCATTCATTACACAACATACATATGATGACTCTAAGGTTAAAGACCTTTCACCTACCAATCATTCTTGAGCCTTACATTAAATATTAGGAGAGCAATCTTTCTGCTTGACACACACATTGGAAATTCAAGGGCTGGACTAAATGTGGAACAGACCTCAAGTCAAGATCACATACATGCATGAATCAGAAGGAAACTTTTCACTGCAAGCTTGAGATAGCTGCTTACCGGCTAGCTTCAGGAGCAAAACCAATGGTCCAGTATGTCAGAATCATCCAGGTAAAGGTTTCAAAGATGGACAAGGGCAGTCGTAAAAAGTAGGAAGGAAGTACAAATGCCCATGCTGGATAAAGGAACATGTCCCGTTGCTTGTAAAATACTGGCAGGCGCATTACAGTCAATGCCATATCCGTGAACCCATTGAACAAGACATTTATAAGACCAAAGAACATGGCACCAATATACAGGATCCCACTGTTTACAGAATCTGGATGCAATTTAGTCCGGAGAAACACTGACATAGTGATCAAAGCCACAATTGCAATCTGCCAGACGGTCAACAAAGTATCAGGCACTCTATGCTCCTCATGATGTCAAAGCAATCAGCTAAAACAAAACAATAAGTAAGTATTTTGCAACTGCAGTAACTACAGTGTATTGATGCATAAGTTGTGCTAAACAAGTAGCCTATTATCAAGTTGCCTTCTTCTTCTTCTCAGGTGAAATTTGTGAGCAATGAAGTGCGGACATGAAACAGTCACATCTGACAACACCTCATACTAAATAGAAGAAATGCACACCTGGACCGTCTTGAAGATGTACACAAATGCATTCCGTTTCATCAGCAACTTTTCCCTTGCATAACTGGCTTGAAAAATCTCCCATTTGCTAAGGGCATACTTCTTAGTCACAAGTGCAGCTGGGTGGCATTTTGTTCTGTCAAAAGGAATGGTGAGCTCCTGAGAGAGTCGCTCCCCAACATGGAACCTTTGGAATGCATCAGCAAAAGCCTTGACTGGAACATACTGGTAAGGGATACTCTTGTTATACCAGTATTGACCCTGATCCTTCCTAGACGTCACCTGCAGACCAAATAGAGCCAAAACTAGATCTTTGTCAATGCTTAGGACCTTGTGTGTAAGATAATAGGAATTTCAAATGAATGACTTGCTCTCTTTCCACTCATTTTGCACAAGTGTTGCAAGGGAAAAGGTAAGACACTGATAGCCTTTGAGAGGGGATTTCCCACCTACCTCTTGCAAGAAGTCAGCAGTCCCTTTCCTTGGTGGACACCTGAAGCCCATGGTCTCAAAGAACTCAAGCACCAAGTCACACGGACCTTGATAAACAATGACACCTTCTGAGAGTAAGATGAGATCATCAAAGAGTGCATATGTCTCTGGTGCTGGCTGGAGAAGAGAGACAATCATAGTTCCATCCAAAACATGCACTGACTGGCGCAAGCACTTCACAATCTGGTAAGTGGTAGAACTGTCCAGGCCAGAAGAGATCTCATCCATGAAGAGAGCTTTTGCAGGTCCCACAAGCATCTCACCTGGATTGAAACAAAAGAAAGCATGACAAAGCAAGCAACTAATTTTATAAGCTTCACATAGAGCAACCAATGCTTAAGTGCGACTGCTACCAGCATGTCCAGTTCCATGCCACTGCAACAGGGAAAATAAAACAAGCAAATCCTTATTACAGAATTACATAGTGAGGACAGAGAGTTTATAAAGCAAATGACAGGTTTAGCTTGTACCAGTGTTAAGTCGCTTTTTCTGTCCCCCTGAGACACCACGCTTCATTTCATTTCCCACCATTGTATCAGCACATATCTCCAGACCAAGAATCTGCAACCCAGCAACCCCAACAAAAACAGATCAGCTTCCCATCAAAGAAACTTATCAACCATGTAGTTTGACCACTCCTCATCCATTATATAGTAATAACTCAACCAGAGAATTGCTTCAAAACAACAGAACTATTATTCCAGTGCAATCATCACTGATTCTTTGTTGAGGTGAGAGGTACAGACCTTGAGTACATAGTCTGTCATGAGACTTGTCCCTTCACCTGGAAATGCTGTAGCCTAGATAAACACACCTCTGTTGGTTAGGTACAAGCTTGAAAAATGGTCAAAGACAACAACAGTGCATTCTATGAGCCATGTAAATTGTGGAAGAAATATCTCTGGAATTGGTCATGAGGTTGAAAGAACAAACATCTCAAGAGGCAAGTCTGGACACCTCAAATGACAATGGGCAAATCATAGATGCAAGACCAAAGACAAAAAGCAATGTACTTGTGTTTTCTGTGGCTCTCTAGGTGAACAATATCAGACTATGCTATTAATTTAAGCATGTGTACACTTGATGTTCTGCACAAAAGAAGTAGAGAGTCTTTTGTGGTGATGAGCCTCACCTTCATGAACATGTCAATTTCTGGGTCGGGCTTGATCCCAGCCTCTTTCTCCCTTCTTGCAAGCTCCATCAACATTTCTGAAATGCAAAGCCGCCCATGGCCCAGGACAGAGGGAAGTCAAACACTACTGGACATATGACTTGTGAGCCAAATTTCACATCTCTGATTTGGAGTCTCATGACTCCATCATCACAGATTCAGACACACATTCATAACTATATAGGAAAAGGTTGGAAGAAGCTAGAACAAGTCAAGGAGAGGGAGGGATGAAAAATCAATGAGGATGGGTCCCAAAAACAACACTCACGAAATCTGGAGCCAACACCTTGGCAGCGACCAGAGAAATCAAGTGTCTCTCTGACAGTCATTTCTGCTGTCTGAATGTCACGTTGACTGATATAAGCACTTGTTCTTTGAGGCACAAACTCATGGAATTCATGTCCATTGTATGTAACCTTGCCTGTTGTCTGAAGAAACAAGAAACAAGATCTGCAAACTTAAATTTCTCCACCATATGTTCAAAAGTTGCTATATTTTATTATTGTTGCACTCTTTGCAATAAAGAGAACCACTCCAGAAGCAGAACCTTACACAGTTCATCTCAATTGCACTGGAGGTGATCAACAGAGGTTTTCAACTTCTTAGAAAAGGGTTTACAGAAAAGAATCTCTAAGAGGCAGCAAGGTCAAAAGAAATTCTACCTTCAGGGTTTTGTCCAATTTGCCTGACAATGCTAACAAGAAGGTTGTCTTCCCCGCACCTGGTGGTCCAAGAAGTAGTGTCATTCTGCAAGTCACCAGCAAAAGAAATTCCACAAGATCAGCAGTGCCAAGAAGGTATTGGGTGTCATTAGATGACATGTGAGAGACTCTTTCACAGTGAGCACTTTTTGATCTCGAGGCTCATGTGAGGACAAAATTGGCAAATATGCTTGAATATACATGTAGAAAGAAAACAAACAACAAACCTGCCAGGTTTAATGCTGCCACTGACATCGCTGAGAATGTTGAGAGTCGTTCTTTTGGATGAGGGAAGAGGAAGGATACTCAGCATGGCCTACAGAAGAAGAAACCGAAAGTCAAGAAGTCTCGGGCAATTTTTTTTGCTTCAGGAAACAAACAAAAACACACATCCTGCTCAGATTGGGCAGGAGGACAACACCAACACTGATTGTAGCCGTATGAGTACCTCAGCAACTCCCAGCACGAAGTTGGGAAGACTTGGCAATCCTCTGCTACCGATCGAGACATTCGCTTCGATGTTCAAGTGCTCAAATCGCACTTCGATTCTCGGTAGCTCTATCCCGACCCTGGCAAGTCATTTTTCACACTTTGTCAGCTTCTGTCTCGCTCAGCTCCATTGTGACGGTCAGTTCACAAAGGTTTCTCCACATGTGCAGCATCGATTTTCTTTGTGGATTAGACTGTAATAAGAACTGCTGCTGTTTTGAGATCTTATGCTGCAATCTTCTTCTGCTTTTTCAGTGCACAATTCTCTAGAGCGCTGCAGAAACACTGAAGCAGCACAACAATACAGTTCTAAAGAGAACGCACAAGCTTGAGATCGGAATTCATCTCAGGAAAGTGACACAGGAAAGTTCAACTCTCTATGACAATTGTTTTTCCCAGCATCATCAGTCTTGCTCGATGTCGCCGTTTCTTCCGAGTTTGACAACGACGACATCCTACGTGTGTAAGCAGTTGTAAGAGATGGAGACATGGTTACCTGTCGATCCTTTCACGAGTCTTGAGAAGGAAGCGTTCGTTGTCCTCTTCAGTCTGTTGCAAGATTTTGGAGATCAATTGCTGACGGTCTTGGTAGCTAAGTTTCCTGACATCGAATTCTTGGTGCGAGACTCCTCCGTCCGCGGAGATGTTCTTGAGCATGACCGTTCGCATACGGTCGTAAGTCGGGAGTTTCTGCAGTGCGGCCCATTTCAAGGCTTCCTCGTCGTCCTCCTCTCGTTTGTTTGCCGATGATCGCGAGAATTCGTTCACTCCTGACTGCCATATTCCGCTGCTCGGAGAGCCACTGTACGCCGTCCAGCCATCGCTCTCCCGCACTACAGACGACTCCATCGCTGGCGCTCGGACTTCCTCCACTACTCGGATCACAACTCCGTTTCCTGTTGGCAATGTTTCGGTGTAGATTTCAGAGATGCACAATCAAAACAACGGCCGTTACTAAGAAAATTGTGACATTTTCGTACGCAAGAAAGTCGATCAGGTACCTCTAGTGAAGTAGTCTGTACGTCTTCTTTCTCAATTCTCGCGTTCTGCAACCATGTCTACACAATCTACTACGGTATTCTCAACGTAAATCTCCCATCGACAACATTGCTACACGCAGAAACTACCTGCAAAATCGACAACATCGCTTCCACAGTTAGAGACTGCAACAAATTGAGAACATCACGAACTCCGCCTTGTAATGACCACGGCGAGACTGCGTGATGTTTTGTTTCTTTCGTTCGCAAGTCTTATCACAACCTGATGAAAACGTCTCTACTGTTCCGCAATCAATTCCAGAAGCTCTATTATATTGTAAGCATTGACGACGTACCTTCTTCAAGCAGCGCTGAGCTCGCTCTGGACGATCGGTTATAGCTCGAGCAATTGCTATTAAAATCGAATGTCTTCGAGGTAAGTAAGACGTTGTAAGGAACCGGGGGGAACCAAGAAAAGAGCACTTGAGCTGGAAAAAAATTCACATACTTTGTGAACGTACTTGATCTCTTTGTTGTTTTTTTTTTTGCTTCTTCAGCAAAGTGCTCCTCGGGCAATCTTTCGAGAGACTATATTCACATCAAAAAAACTTTCCCGCACTTCCAAGTTTGCTTGACTGCGAGCGATTCACAAGCGCTTTTTGAGTACGTCGCATGGTCAAAGAAAGGTTTGTAAAGACTGGAAAAAAAAAATAGGAACAAGGAGTGGGGTGCAGAGAAAGTCGGGGAAAAAAAATAAAGCGAGCGTCGAAAGCAAAGGCAAGGCAAAGAAGGCAAAGCAAGCCAGCCTTCGTCAAGTCTCCTCCTCGATGGCAACAACTGAACAGAACAGCGATTCCCTGACAAAGCAACGCCGTCGCCGGCTGCCAACCTGCATGATTGCAGCAGCAACGCTAGAAGCAAAAGTGTGCCTTCTTTTTCTTTTATTTTTCGGCGAAAGCTCCCAACCCCCCCCCCCCCCCCCAAAGGGTTTTATAAAATAGAAAATAATAATAATAATCATAATAATAAGAGTTTTTTTTTTTTTTAATGACCCCTTTAACAATTACTTGTGTTGCTCATTGTTGTAACTTGTAACAAGGGTGTTTGTTTAATAATTCAATTATTTAATTATTTATTCATTTTTCAAATTTTGTTATTTGGAAATGCTACAAGCTAGAGAGGGTGGTAGAAGGGTAAAACCTCCCAAACCCCCCAAATGCTCCCCCCCCCCCCATCCCCCAAGAAAAAAATTAAGAAACATTTTGTTAATTATCCCTTTTAGAATTTGTGGTGTTGTGAATTGTTGTAAAAAGGGGAGGGGTGGGGGGTGGGGGTTTTCTTTTTCTCCTTTTTTCCAAGTTTTATGATATTGAAAATTTGGTGAATTTTTCAATTAAAAAAAATTAGTTGAATTTTCAATTTTAGGAAAAATTCAAAATTATCCCAATATTTTTGGTCTAAAACTCCACAAAATTTGTGGTTAAAAAAAAAAAAGAACCAGTCAATACTTGTAGCTTGTAAACTTGTAAGACATTGCTCCAAGAAAACAAAAGAGGGGGAAGTGTAAAATATTTCACTCATTTTCCTTACTCACCAACATGAGTACAAAAAGGCAAATTAACATGCTTCTTTTCATGATCATTATATTTATGTTAATTCAAATTAAATTTGACATTGACATAAATTATAATGAACTATTGGAAACCATATGTAAACATTAAAAAAAAAAAAACAAAAAAACAAAAGTTGATCATCATAAGTATTGCACATCATCATGAAGCTTAAATATGTTTGATGATGATGGGAGGAAAAAAATAAAATTTCATGCATATAATTGAAAACAAATAAGGTGAAAAATATTTTACTCAAGTTTTGAACATTTGGTTATGGTTGTATTTTGGGTTTAACAAAACATGCAAGTGATTTTTTCAAAGGCATTGTTTGATTTAGGGGTTGGTTGGACCCATTTTTCAAAATACAACCAATATATCTAAAGAAGGTGTTTGGTTATAGGATTTTGTTTGTCACATTAAAGGACATGCAATTGTTAAACCTTAAACTTTAAAAAATAATCATGTAACCATAGAAACAATAAAAAAGACACAAGAATTTAGGTTAGACATGATTAACTTAGGATCTCACACATCATTTGCTCTAGAACCATTAGATGTATTTTGTTTCAAGCCATTTAAAACAACATTCAAATACATGTCAAAGTTACAACTATATTTAAAAACAATCAAAAAAAAAGTTTTGAGTAAGTTTATGAAATTTTTTGCAGATGTATAATGGCGTGAATTTTGAATGCCCAACATGGTCTTAACAAAAGGCTAGAAAGCAAGCACAAGCCTTTTGTCAATAAGGGCATGAATAGCAATGTTGTTGCTTTTTAATGATTAAGTGCATTAAAAACAAGTAGAGTAAAAAGAACCTTAAACAAAGTAGAAAACAAAGAGCTATACAAACACAAGATCACAATGAATGTGAAGAATGCTTGATCACAACGACGATCAAGAGGAACACCAAGACCATAGTGATCAAAAGGAACACAAGACCATTTTTTTCAAAAACAAAATTATGTGATAGAACATTTTTCAATCTTTTCAAATATCATGGAATATTCTATTTTGGACATGGAATTTTCGAAATAGGATAATTATTCCGCACTGGCCAGTTGAACTTGCCATGGTCCTCTCTGGCAGTGCGGTTTATGGATGAATGGATGGATGGATGGATTTTGCATAAACTGTTTGAATCGAGCTTGGACTGCCATTATTAGTGCTTGACTTTAGATGATTGCAAAAGTTGCAACAAAGGCAGGGAAAAAATATGATTGATGATGGATGACTTGTGAAGCTGACTTGTGAAGCCCAAGCTCCTCTCCACATCACCTGCACTCAAGAGCTCCATGCCTTGTGTGCCAAACAACACTAGCCTAGATGACCACAAAAAAAGGTCACATTGGTTTTGATTGTGGTTTGGATGAAAGTTTTCAAGTTTCATCCCCTCCACTTACCCCCTCCCATATTTTGTCGCACTTGTTTTATAAGTTGCCCAAAAGCATGCAATCCCTAGATTTTTTTAGTTATTTTAGCTTACTGAGTTCAACCAAAATAAAATAAAATAAAAATTATAATGTACACGAATTTGTATTAATGCTATTCACATATATTTCAATGTCTTAGTCTTGGCCTGAGATATCTAATGTGATGGATGTTAAATGAAATTGTATTGGCCACATTTTTCTTTTTTTTCCTTTTCACAATTACGATCCTAAATGTGTATGCATAGTACCCAATGCATGGGATGGTAACCTATCCTAGTACGGTTGATTTTATAGGATAGGTTACCCAGATGGAACCTTGGTAACTAAATTTTTTAATAGGGCAGTCCCATGGGACCGGGCCTTCCCTAGCACGAAGTACCAAAGGTTTTCTATTTGCATATCAACCTAAGGTTTGCATATCACATGTAAAGTGCGGTATCAAAAAAAAATTTCAGTGGACAGCCCGGATTGCATTTTGGCTTGAAATTCATTTTTGCAAAATACCATCCACACGGGTGTAATATTATGCGAAACAGAGTCTGCCCTGCCCAGGGAAAATTTCGCTTTGTAATGGGCTCTCTACATACACTTCATCTTTTCCGGGATGGCTTTAGGTACGTAGGTAGATAGATAGGTAAGAAGCTAGATGTGGGTGGATGGTTAATTAGGTAGCATGTAACTAACCACCGTGGTCACCTATGGGACAGAAATACAAACGAAAAAAGTGTTTTCTGTCCACATATCATCCATCCTGAATGGATCAATAGTGATGAGTGCTGGTTCATTTTGGCCGAGAAGATGAGGATGTTGACAAAGGTGTCAAAATTTTGCCACAGATGAATGAGCATATGAAGTAATAGGTACCCTTTTTGTGGGACCCAAAATTTGTGTGCCTCTACAAGTTTCCTTCTTCATGTTTTGTTTTCCTATATTTTGTGAATTGCAAAATGGGTCCTAAGCAAATGGGTCCTAAGCAAATGGGTCCTACACAAATGGGTCCTAATAAGCAAATGGGTCCTACCTACATAAGGAAATGGGGTTTCCCCCCACATGAGGACATTGGACTTGGGTCAAAATAAAATTTCAAACTTGTATTGTCAGATAAAGTGTGACTGACAGTCCTTGCTACAAGATGCTTGCAAAAATTTTAAAAGACAAAAGAAAAGGGGGTTCATCTTTTGGTCTTACATAGGTATAGGTACTCAAAAAACCAAAAAACATGGTGTGAGAGGTTTGAATGGGTTGTTTATGGAAGGAGAAAAGCACATGGCCCAAGGGATGATACCTTACACTAACCAATTTTCCATTTCTTGTTTGCACTTCTCATCACTTTGAAAAGCCTTGATAAATATAGGAATGGGTGGGGAAGGTGGGGAAGGTGGGGGGGGGAGGGAGAAAGGACATAATAAGGCTAGAACTCCAAGTTTGACATACTAGAAATTTTCATTTGTGGGTATAGAAATGTGCTGGAAATTTTCTCCTGGAGCTGAATGTGCATTAAAAACATGGTTGGAGACTTTTTGGAGAGGAATAGTCAAGTCCCATACATGGCCCACTATGAATAAGGAAACCCCACATAAGCGCAATGCCTTCTAGTTTCCTTCCATAATTGATTGTAAGGGCTGTCTCACTGACGTGACAGCATGCCATTCACAAGAGCTCCCTAGTCATATCATGTATCTTGTTGCCTTCTGACACTTTCGCAATGCCCTGATTCCTTTTTTGCACATTTCTGGTTGCTAGTTGGCTGAACCTCATAACTCATACTCTTCTGTGTCCCATAACCAGTATTGCGCAGCCCTCGAGGCTCGCATACAATTGGTTTTGTCCAGTAAGCCAGCTTGAGCGTGCTGGTTACCATGAATAGTCATGAGCCGCGTGGTCATTCAAGGTTAACCTGCACGCTCTCTCACCGGTTACCTTGTCCATAAGAGGCAAGTTTCATTTGCTTGGTCTGGCGATAGCTAGTCTCCTTCTTTTATGAAGTTTGATGTGTTATTTTAGAACTAATATGTATTTGGTTGCTCCATTCACATTAGTATATGGTTAGTATTTAGTGTAGATGCAGCCTTACCTTTCAAGAGTCATAATTTTGTTTAATCAGAAGAGTTATCTGCAAAAGTACCCCAAACTGGAGGCTACTTGGCCCCATTTTGTCAAAACTGGGGATGAAAAGAGAAGTCTGGATGAAAACAGTACACTGAGAAAAAAAAGGGAGACCAAACTAGTTTTCTCAACTAAATTGGTCCTCCCTTAAATAGTTTTCTCACCTAAATTGGTTTCTCACTGATTAGTTTCAACCCCCAGTTTTGGATTCGCATTAACATGAAATCAAGCCTTGTCAAAACAACATCTTGCAAAACTTTCAGAACATGGACACTCAGTTTTATGAAAACCATACTCAATTTTGCTCACTTTATGGATACACACGAATTGGGGATGAAACAAATTTTAGGGGATCAAATTAGGGCCCAATTAAAGATATGCCAACTTTACAGATAACTCTAATATCATATGCAAATCTTAAAAGGAGTTCATACAAAATTTGTGCCATGGTATTGAATATTGCGATCCAATTTGGCTTGGCTTTGTTGCCTTAAGAGTTCCAATTAAGGGGTGGCATATTTAATTGGCTACCACAATACTCTAGTGAAATGGCTATGAGATTAAGGAAAGAATTGATATCAATACCTAGATGGGTGTACATAAGATTGACCAACCTTTTATCTAAGGGATATTGGATACAAGGGTGTTTAGCTACCTTCTTCCCTTGTATATATAAAGACTCATATATATGTTCCCATTCATAAGAATGTATTTGTATGGGAACATGAGTTCTCTTACATTCTTATGGGAAAATGAGTTCCCTCTTGAGTATTCATTGGGAACTTTGTAAATATGACCTTTTGTTTCTTCCTTCCCTCAAACAGATCAACACCTTGTCTTTTGAAACAATCCCCTCTTTAATAGCCTACCTTTGAAGACCCAAAAGACAAGAGAGGTCAAAAGGTCATAATAGAGTTCACCCTCTTTTTCCAATGTTCAAAGGCATTGGTCTAAAATGTCAAACAATTTTTCAAAAGTTATCTTGTCTTTGGGCCCCGGTTGGACGTTCTAATGCATGTTTCATCCTCCATTTGAGTGTAGCCCAAAAAGAGAGCCAAATTGGGGTACCTTTTTTTAATGAAACTGGGTATCAATCAGTTCACAAGATTTGTGGGCCTTTTACTGTGAAAACAAGGCTTGATAAAAATGAAGAATATGATCCGCCAGCAATGAATGAAGGTGTGGTCAATGCAAATCTAAAACTGGGGGGGGGGGGGGGGGGGGGGAGGAAAAGAAAAAATAGATTGGGGAAAAAAAGGATGGTGCCTGCCCGTTGGTTCCCCGCCCCCCCCCC